>Ga0182738_1005540_pt1 | contig 13406 bp, 14 predicted proteins | sample eDN5th30CBELigMG_FD_128876 | JGI IMG/M metagenome (GOLD analysis project Ga0182738, IMG submission 128876) | Enriched Miracle-Growth compost microbial communities from Emeryville, California, USA - eDNA 5th pass 30_C BE-Lig MG (version 2)... ...
CGGCCAGCCGTCGAGCTCGGCGATGCTGCCGCCGGTGCAGAGCGCGTTGCCGTAGAGTCGCGGCCCGCTCGCGAGCGAGTCCTGCGAATAGATCGCACTGGCCAGAAGCTGGTTCTGCGCCCGCTCGACCTCTTCCGCCGTGACGCCGCCGTCGAGCACCCTCTTCATCTGGTCGCCGACCGCCGTCTCGATCTCCGCGACGCTGCGTCCCCGCGCGGGCTGGACGGCAATCCCGAAGCTGGCGAGGCCGAGGACCGTGGCACGGTAGCCGGACCTCGCCGACAGGGCGATCCCGCCTTGCGCCACGAGGGCGCGCGACAGGCGGCTGGTCTCGCTGCCGCCGAACAGCCTGGTCAGAACCGTCAGGGCATGGGCATGGCGGGTTTCGCCCACGCGATGGGAGGGGGCAAGGAAATCCCGGTTCCAGCGCGGCTCGGGCACCCGTTCGTCGGCGCGGATGACGCGCTGGGGCAGGCCGCTGCCACCGTCCGCCGGCCGGTGCCGCGGCACGACCCGACGGTTCGGGATCGGGCCGTAGTATCTCTCGGCGAGCCTGCGTACCGCCTCCGCCGTCGTGTCGCCGGCGACGATCAGCACGGCGTTGTTGGGGGCGTAGAAGCGGCGATAGAAGGCGGTGAGATGGCTGACGCCGAGCTTCTTCACGTCGTCGACATAGCCCGCCGTCGGCATGGCGTAGGGCCTGTGCAGGCCGAACAGCTGCTCGCGTACCGCCTCGTCGAGGATCTCGGACGGCACGTTGTCGACGCGCATGCGCCGCTCCTCGAGCACGACCTGGCGCTCGGGCCGCAGCTCGCTGTCGAGGATACGCAGGTTGACCATGCGATCGGCTTCCATGCGCATCACCAGCTCGAGGCGGTCGGAGGCGATGGTCTGGTGGTAGCCGGTCATGTCGAAGTCGGTGAAGGCGTTGTCGCGACCGCCATTGCGCGCCACGGTGCGCGAGAATTCGGCCGCCGCCAGCGTGCCCGTCCCCTTGAACATCATGTGCTCGAGGAAATGGGCGATGCCGGTCTGGCCGTAGGTCTCGTCGGCGCTGCCGACCTTGTAGACCAGGACCTGCGTCACGATCGGCGCGCGGCGCGACGGCAGCACGACGACCTGCAGGCCGTTCGGCAGGGTGAAGGTTTCGGACGGCCGGCGGCCGACGCGCAGCAGGCCCGCGAGGGCGGAGGCTCGCGGCGTCAGGAGAGCGCCGGCGAAGAGGCCGCCGAGAGCAATACGGCGGCGCATGGGAGAGCCCCTTCTCAGAAGATGCCTTCGAGCAGGCCGCGCTTGCGGCGCTCGATGGTCGGCGTGGCCGCCTTGGACGGCTGGCCGGTGGCCTGCGCGTCGCGCAACCGCTGCTGTTCCTTCTCCGGATCGACGATCACGCCCGGCGGCGGCTTGTCCTGCCAGAAGATCAGGCTGTCGATGAAGGTGTCGTCCTGCGCCGCCAGGGTGCGGGTATCGCGATTGACCTGGCTGCGGATGTTGGGATCGATTCCGCTGGCGCCGGCCTTGGCGACCAGCGACTGCTCCGAAGCGTCGCCCGCCGCGCCAGCCGCCGGGCCGGCGCTACCCCTCTGCTGCACCCGACCGGCCATGACCGGCGACAGCGCTTCCTTCGCCTGGTCGGACGGCGTGGTTTCCTGCGGCCGCGGCTCACCCGGACGCGGCGGGCGGAGCTCGGCATTGGGTGGCATGGTGAGCGGCGAATGGGAGACGATCTTGAATTCGTCAGGCGAGAACTTCTTGCCGCCGCCGAGATTCTCGAACGCGCTGCAGCCGCCGAGCGCGAGGGCGCCCGTGGCGGCAAAGATCACAGGGAGAAAGATCGTCCTTCGCATCATTTGTCCTTGGAACATTTGTCCGCCGATCATGGCCTAATCAGGGCGCGCGCTGCTTCTCGCCGACCAGCGAATCGACGAGCATCAGCCCGACCCCCACGACGATCGCGGCATCGGCGACATTGAAAGCCGGCCAGTGCCATTGGCGCACGTGAAAATCGGCAAAGTCGAACACCGCTCCCCAGCGCGCACGGTCGATAACATTGCCGATGGCCCCGCCCATGACAAGGCCGATGCCCCAACCGGTGAACGGACGGTCGGTTCGCCGCAGCCACAGGAAAAGCCCGACGCAGACCGCGATGGCGACACCGGACAGGAGCCATGCCGGCAGGGCGCGGTCGCCGCCGAGCAAGCCGAAGCTCACGCCGGAGTTCCAGACGATGACCAGCCGGAAGAACCCGTCGATCACCGACACCATCTTGGTATCGATCTTCAACAGGTAGTCGAGCATGAGCTGCTTGGTGAGCTGGTCGATCACCAGCGTGACCGCCACCAGAACCATGGCCTGACGATCGATGCGTCTCATGCGAGGCTTTCCACCGCCCCTTCGCAGCGCTGGCAGATCAGCGGGTGCCTCGGCGACTTGCCGACCTCCGCGAGAACCTGCCAGCATCGCGCACATTTCTCGCCTGACGCCAGGGCCGGGACGACGGCAACGCCGGCGACGTCCGACAGGCCGAAGGCGCCGGCCGGTGCATCGCCCTCGATGAGCTCGCCACCCGAGGTAATGCAGATCTCCGCGAGGTCGAGCCCCTTCATCGCCGCCAGATATTCCGGCGCGACATGGACACGCGGCGCGGCCTGCAGGCTCGATCCGATGCGCTTCTCGGCACGCTCGAGCTCCAGCGCGCCCGTCACGACCCGGCGCAGCGCGCGCACGGCCTTCCACCTGTCGCCCAAGGCGGTATCCAGCCAGGTATTGGGGATCGTGGGATAGAGCCGCAGATGCACGCTTTCGGCAGCACCGTCCGGCACATCGCCGGGACGCATCAGCCAGGCCTCCTCGGCCGTGAAGCAGGTGATCGGCGCGAGCCATGCGGTCAGGAAGGAGAAGAGCTCCGCCATCACGGTGCGCGCCGCGCGTCGGCGCAGCGTCTTCGGGGCGTCGCAGTAGATCGCATCCTTGCGGATGTCGAAGTAGAAGGCCGAGAGGTCGACCGCGCAGAAGTTGTGCAACTCGGTCGCGATGGTATGGAAGTCGAAGTCGTCGACCGCCTGGCGCATCACGGCATCGAGCTCGGCCAGGCGATGCAGTACCCAGCGCTCGAGTTCCGGCAACTGCGTGAACTCGACCTTCTCCGCCGCGGAGAAGCCGGCGAGGCTGCCGAGCAGGTAGCGCAAGGTGTTGCGCAGCCGCCGATAGGCTTCGGCCTGGTGCTTCAGGATTTCCGGACCGATGCGCTGGTCCTCGGTGTAGTCGGTGCCGACCACCCACAGACGCAGGATGTCGGCGCCGTACTGGTCGCACACGGCCTGCGGAGCGGTGATGTTGCCCAGCGACTTCGACATCTTGCGGCCCTGCTCGTCGAGCGTGAAGCCGTGCGTTAGCACGCCGTCGTAGGGCGCGCGGCCGCGCGTGCCGCAGCTCTCGAGCAGCGAGGAATGGAACCAGCCGCGATGCTGGTCGGAACCCTCGAGGTAGAGATCGGCCGGCCACTTGAGATCGGGATTGCCTTCGAGCGTGAAGGCGTGCGTGCTGCCCGAATCGAACCAGACATCGAGGATGTCGCGCACCTGCTCGTAGTCGGCCGCCTCGTGCTTGTTGCCGAGGAAGCGCTCGGGCGGGCTTTCGAACCACGCGTCCGCGCCCTCGGCCTTGAAGGCTTCGACCACCCGGACCATGACCTCGGGATCGCGCAACGGCTCGCCGGTCGCCTTGTTCACGAACACCGCGATCGGCACGCCCCAGGCGCGCTGGCGCGACACGCACCAGTCGGGACGCGTCTCGATCATCGAGCGCAGCCGGTTGTAGCCGGCGCGCGGCACGAAGCGCGTCGCATCGATCGCCGCCAATGCCTTCTCGCGCAAGGTGCCGCCGATCTCGGCGATCGGCTTGTCCATGGCGATGAACCATTGCGGCGCGTTGCGGAAGATCACCGGCGCCTTGGAGCGCCAGGAATGCGGATAGGAGTGGGTGATGCGGCCCGCTCCCAGGAGCTTGCCCGCCTTGTCGAGCGCCTCGGTCACGACCTTGTTGGCCGGGCCCTTCTTGCCCACGGACGTATAGACGAGCAGGCCGGCGAACAGCGGCACGTGCGGATAGTAGCTGCCGTCCTCGGCCACCGTGTCCGGCACCTCGACGCCGTTGGCGACGCCCAGCTCATAATCGTCCGCGCCATGGCCCGGCGCGATATGCACGAAGCCGGTGCCGGCGTCGGCGGTGACGAACCCACCCTGCAGCAGGCGCACGTCGAACTCGAAGCCCTGGCCGCGCAACGGATGCGCCGCGATCAACCCGTCGAGATCGTCGGAGGAGACTTCGGCCACGACCGTCGGCGTGAACTTGGTGGCCTCCGCCACGGCGTCGATCAGCTCGCGCGCCAGCACCATCCTTTCGCCGACCTTCGCCTTGCTGTCCTCGGCCGCGGCGGCGACCTCGACCAGCACGTAGGCGATGTCCTTGCCGTAGGCGAGCGCGCGGTTGCCCGGCATGGTCCAGGGCGTCGTGGTCCAGATCACGACCGAGGCGCCGTCGAGCTTGCCGTCCTTCGACCACACGACCGGGAAGCGGACGTAGACCGTGTCGGACGTATGATCGTGATACTCGATCTCGGCCTCGGCCAGCGCCGTCTTCTCGACCACCGACCACAGCACGGCCTTGGAGCCCTTGTAGAGTCCGCCGTTCATCAGGAACTTGCCGAGCTCGTTGGCGATCACCGCCTCCGACTCGTACTTCATCGTCGAGTAGTAATTCTCCCAGTCGCCCTCGACGCCGAGCCGCTTGAACTCCTCGCGCTGGACGCCGATCCAGTGGTCGGCGAAGGCGCGGCACTCGCGGCGGAACTCGCCGATCGGCACCTGGTCCTTGTCCTGCTTCTTGGCGCGGTACTGCTCCTCGATCTTCCATTCGATCGGCAGGCCGTGGCAGTCCCAGCCCGGCACGTAGTGGGAGTCCTTGCCCAGCATCTGCTGGGTGCGTGTCACGAGATCCTTCAGGATCTTGTTGAGCGCATGGCCGATGTGGAGGTTGCCGTTGGCATAAGGCGGGCCGTCGTGCAGCACGAACTTGGGCCGCCCCCTGCTCTCTGCGCGCAGGCGCTCGAACAGCTTCATGTCGGCCCAGCGCTTCAGCAGCTCCGGCTCCTTCCTGGGCAAGCCGGCGCGCATGGGAAAGTCGGTTTTCGGCAGGAAAACGCTGGATTTGTAATCAGTTGCCACGATGAACTCTCGGATTCGAAACGGGAGGCGCCGGGCTTGCCGGCACTCAGGCGAGCATCTACTAGACCCGGCCGCTAAGCGCGAACCGGGTGGCTAATTCGCTCCCGAGAGGCCCCTATCGTCATGGGGCCGGCAATCTAGGGACGAGGGTCGGGGGGGTCAAGGCACCCGGCGCAGCGGACACGCGCAGCCGAGGTTACCTGCAATTCCAAAGGGCAGGATCGGCGTTCAAGGCCTGCGACCTGCCGGATAGCCTCTTTTCGCCTGTGCCAGCACCGCGAAGTGACAACTCATTGCAAGGAAAAGGATGAGGACGGTGGCGGATCGTCACCGTCCTCACGACTCACTACTGCGTAGTGATCTTGCCGTCGGGCGCCATTGCGATCCCGACCTCGACACCATTCTTGACGCCTCGGCCGGACCACGTCCCGTCGGTCGAGCGCGACAGGCCCTTCACGTTGGAGAAGCCCGCCTCCTGGAACTTCGACTGAGCCGCTGCCTGCGCGCCGGAAACGCTCGTCGAGTCGAGGCTGCCGGGGCGAGCCGTGTTGGTCGTGGTTTCGGGAAGAACGCTCGAGCCGGTGTTGTTGCTCGTCGTGCCGGCCGGAGGATTCGTGGCGCCGCCGGGCAACTGCGCGTTCTGGGAAAAGGCCGCGCCCGAAATGCCGAAAACCGTCAGCGCGACCACGCCGGAGATAATCTTCATGTCTTCTCTCCATTCATCGCCGCGGATCGCGGCATGGGAATAACCGAAGGGCCGGAACCAAGGTTGCGCGAGACATCGACGTTCTTCCTGCCCTGGCCGCCGCGGATGGGAAGCTTCATCCGCTTCCCATCCCCCCGCGTTATCAAGGCAGCTACGCCGCTTCGCGGCGACGGATGCGCTCGAGCTCGGCCTCGCTGGGTTTGTAGGCCGGCGCCGTCGGATCGAACGTCGTCCAGCCGGCCTTTCGGTACTCGGCGCCACGTACCACCGGGTCGATCGGCGTGTAACGGTCCAGGATGGCCTGGACACGCGACGCCTCGCTATCGGCGACGCGCGCACTGACCAGCGTTCCGCCGCGACGGACCGATTCGGAATAGACGTGCGCATCGTCGTCGGAGGTTCCCGCACTTACCAGCGCACCGACGAGGCCGCCCGCCGCCGCGCCGGCGGCGGCGCCGACCGCGAGCGCGGCGAGCCAGCCGGCCGCCACGACCGGCCCGAGCCCGGGAATCGCGAGCAGGCCCAAGCCCGCCAGCAGTCCCGCGCCGCCGCCCAGCGCACCACCGATGCCGGCGCCCGCGCCGGCCTTCGAGACGTCGTCGACGTCAGCATAATTCTCGCTCACATACTTGTTGGCGACGAGGCTCACTTCCGCGGCGGGAACGCCGGCGGCCTCGACCGCCGTCACGGCGTTCTGCGCCTGGGAATAGGTATCGTAGACTCGACTGACCGTTTGCATGATCTTGTCCTTTCGAGGGGGATTAGGGCGCGGTCTGCGGAACGACGTTGCCCTTGTAGTCGATGGCGATCTGCACGGACTTGCCGTCCTGCATGGCGCTGCCCCGCCAGATGCCATCACCGTCCTTCTTCAGGCTGGTAACGCTGGTGAGGCCGCGCGACAGGGCGCGGTCCTTGGCCTGGCCTTCGGTGAAGCTGTTGGCGCCCTTCAGCGGCGCGCCCTCGTCGTTCTTGCGCGTCATGTAGACGTCCGACTTGCAGGCCTCCATGAAGGAGGCCTGGTCGAGCTTGCCGTCGGCGCCCAGTGCCCTGTCATGGACGCGCATCGCCGCGACATAGCGCATCGATTCTGCGTTGGTGAGGACGCCGTCCTTGTTGACGTCGGCCTCGGTCCACATGGTCTGGCATTCGGCGTCCGTGGCCGCATGGGCCGGCAGCGCCGCAAAGGTCGCAGCAACTGCCGCGGCCATCAGAATGGTTTTCATCTTTCTCCTTTTCGGGACTTCGCGAGGCGGAGGGTCCGCCAGAAGTCACGCCGGTCAACGCTCGCCGATGCAAGCAAGTTGCCGGCGGCCGCCCCTCACGAGCGGCTAGCGCAGGGCCGGAACATCGATGTTCGTCCCAGGGAGTCCGTGAGCATCCGGCTTCACGCCGGCCAGTTCGAGGTCTGGACGGACTTACGCTATCAGGATCTTTCGGGCCGCTTCTCCATCCGCCGCGATCTGCGCCTTCAGCGCGTCGAGACCGGCGAACTTCATCTCCGGCCGGATGAAATCGATCAGCGCCACGCGCAGGACCTGGCCGTAGAGGTCGCCCGAATAATCGAACAGGTGGACCTCGAAGTTCTCCTGCAGCTTGCCGAACGTCGGCCGCTTGCCAAGATTGGCGACACCGTTGCGCCACACACCGCCGACCAGCACGCGCACGGCATAGACGCCGTACCGCGGGCGCAGGTGCTCGCCCAGCGCGACGTTGGCGGTGGGAAAGCCGATGGTGCGGCCGCGCTGGTCGCCCTGCTCGACCACGCCCTCGATCTCCCAGGAATGGCCCAGGAGTTCGGACGCTTCGCTCGGCCAGCCGGCCCGTAGCGCCTCGCGGATGCGGGTCGAGGAATAGATCTCTCCCTCGTGCATCACTGGGTCGATCACGGTGACTCCGAGCGCCCGCTCGGCCGCCAGTTCGCGCAACCGCTCGACGTTGCCGGTGCGCCGCGCGCCGAAGGTGAAATCGTAGCCGCAGACGACGTGCCGCGCGCCCAGGCCCTGCAGCAGCACGCTGTCGACGAAGGCCTGTGCCGTGATCGCGGCAAAAGCCGGATCGAAGCGCTGCGCCAGCACCGCCTGCACGCCCTGCTGCTCGAGCAGGCGGACCTTGGCGGGCGGCAGGGTGAGCCGGAACGGGCCGGTGTCGGGCACGAAGAACCGGCGCGGATGCGGCTCGAAGGTGAGCGCGACGAGCGGCGCCTCGAGCGCGCGCGCCTGCTCCGCCGCAACCGCCAGCAAGGCCTGATGACCGCGATGCACCCCGTCGAAATTGCCGAGCGCCACGGCGCCGCCCGTCCACTCCGCGGGGACCGACGGCCAGTCTTCGAACACCGGGATCATCTCGGGCTCCGCCTCAGGCCGCGCCGCGGCGCGGCACGAGGATGGTCGCCTCGCCGTCGATCACGACCGTGTCGCCGTTGAGGCACTGGGTCTTGAGCGTCACGCGCCGGCGCTTCTCGTCGATCGCGGTGACGGTGGCGACGGCGGTGATCGTCTCGCCGATCAGCACGGGAGCCATGAAATTCATCGTCTGCGAGATATAGACCGAGCCGGGACCGGGCAGCCTCGTGCCGATCACCGTCGAGATGAAGCTGCCGCTCAGCATGCCGTGCGCGATGCGCTGGCCGAAGCGCGTCCCGCGCGCGAAGCCGTCGTGCAGGTGGATCGGGTTGGTATCGCCGGAGACGCCGGCGAACGCCATGATGTCCGCTTCGGTGACGGTCTTGCCGAACATCGCCGACATGCCGACCTTGAGGTCTTCGAGATAGAGGCCGTTCATGGCCGCGAAGGCATTCGCCACGCCGTGATCTCCTGCGTTGGGGCCGCCCTCTTACCATGCGGCGGGGCCTGTGCCACAGTCCGGGTAAATGACCGTTCACACAGGAAACGAAGCCGACCTTGTCTCGGCAGGACTCGTCTCGGCCGCTTCCCGCCATTTCGGCGGGCCGGCCGCGATCGAGGGACTGCGGCGCGAATCGGGCGGCGCCTCGCGCCAGACCTGGGCCTTCGATGCACGCGTCCGCGGCCGTCGCCACGAACTGATCCTGCGGCGCGATCCGCCGACAGCCGGCGGCCGCGAGCGGGCAAGTGCCACCTCGCTCGACCGGCTGACCGAATTCGGGGTGCTGCGGGCCGCATTCAGGGACGGCGTCCGTGCGCCGGAGGTGCTGTTCGAGCTCGGCGCGGAGGACCGCCTCGGCGAAGGCTTCGTCATGCGCCGGGTGGGCGGCATCGCCATCGCCCGCAAGCTGCTGCGCGATCCGCCCTATGCCGAGGCGCGCAGGAAGATCGCCCGCCAGCTCGGCGAGATCGCGGCGCGCATCCACGCCGTCGACACGGCGGGCCTGCCGCCGCTGCCGCACCGCGAGGCGGCCGACCAGGTCGCGGCCTTGCGGTCGGCGCTCGACTCGCTCGACCAGCCGCAGCCGGTGTTCGAGCTCGCGCTCTCCTGGCTCGACCGGCGCAAGCCCCCGCCGACGGCACGGCCTCTATTGGTTCATGGCGATTTCCGCACCGGCAACTATCTCGCCGACGAGAGCGGCGTGACCGCGATCCTCGATTGGGAGGGCGCCCATCTTGGTGATCCGATCGAGGATCTCGGCTGGGTCTGCGTGAAGAGCTGGCGCTTCGGTTCGGTCGACAAGCCGGCCGGCGGCTTCGGCAGCCGCGAGGAACTGTGGGCCGCCTACGAGAGCGCCGGCGGCACCGCGGTCGACCCGCTCCAGGCTCATTGGTGGGAGGTGTTCGGCACCGTGCGCTGGGGCGTGATCTGCCTGACCCAGGCGTGGCGGCATCTTTCGGGCTCGGTGAAGTCGATGGAGCTGGCGTCGATCGGCCGTCGTGCGGTCGAAACGGAGGTCGACCTGCTGCAACTCCTGAAGGAGGATCGTCGCTGATGGCGCAGGACCGTCCCACCGCGTCGGAGCTTCTCGCCGCGATCGCCGATTTCCTGCGCGAGGAAGCGACGCCCGCGCTCGACCGCACCGAGCCGCGGCTCGGCTTCCAGATGCGGGTGGCGGTGAACTCGCTCGCCATCCTCGAACGCGAATCACGCCTCGGTCCGGCAGCCGATGCCCGGGAGCATGCGCGGCTGATCGCGCTGCTCGGCCGCGACGGTACGCTCGCCGACCTGAATCGCGAGCTGGCCCGCCAGCTGCGCGCCGGCGAGCGCGACGAACGGGATGGCACGCTGTTGGTGCACCTTGAAGCGACCACCGCCGACAAGATCGCGATCGCCAATCCCAAGTGGCGGTAGCCATCGGCGTGCCGGCGTTCATCACTGCCGAAAAGCACGTGCCGATGGGCGCCTTCTCGCGCGCGGCATAGAATAGCCGCCGCGCCGCATCCGGTGTCGAGTGAGACAAACGGGTGTGGTGCTACTCCGCGGTTCGCGAAAGGGCGCAGATACCTATTCTGCCCCAAAGGGGGAGCGGAAAAGGACGGGCGGAAAGATTGGCCGTGCCCATTTCGGCAACCGTGATGAGCCCGCGATCATCTCAGGAAGTTCGGGCGAGCCGGTCGAAGTCTTCGAGCACGGCAGCCACCAGCTTCCGCCGGCGGGTATCCTCCGACGGAAGGCTCGCGGCGAAGAGATCGAGCAGATAGCGCGCCTTCCCGGCGGCTTCCGTCCAATTCGCGGCCGGCGCAGCGATGAGCTGGGTTTCCAGCTCCTCCTGGCGCCGCCGCAGATCCGAGGCATTGGCTTCCACCTCTCCCAGCAGGCGCCGGAGATTGGTGGCATTCTGGGCCGCCATGCCCCGGTGCTTGTCGAGATCGACCGGCTTGTCGCTCATGAAATGCAACGACGCGATGGTTCAGGTCTTGGGTGTCGTCGGGTTGGTCAGGTTCTCGGCGCAGGCGCGTGCGACGTCCGAGTCCGCGGTCTCGCTGCCGGGCATGACGGCAAAGCCGCTGCGCTCGATCAAACCGCCGCGATCCCAAGTGCCGGCCTTGCTCAGTTCGCCGATCTTGACCGTAGCATCGCCTTGCGCGCGGAAGCGGTCTGCACAGATCGAGGCCAGCGCGGTCACGGTGGCATCGTGGGCAGCCATCGCAGCCTGCTTGTTGGCACTGCCACCGGTGACCCAGCCGCCCCAACTGAAGCCGATTACAGCGGCGGCAACGGCGCCGACGACGGCGCCCTGGATCCAGGGCTTCGTGTTCGTGGGAATGTTCATGTGAATGTCCTTTCGCGGACGTTCGCGACCGCGGCGCTGAAGAGATCGACGGGATCTGAAAAGGAAATGGAGCGAGCCGTACGCGCCCGATCCTTCATGCGTGTACCTCGCACCTTCGGGCGGGCGCACACGCATCTCTCTTAGCCATCGCGACCGGAAAATTCCTTGCCGATGGTTATCTACCTGTACACGCAGGCAACGCCCGCGTCGACTCTCGTTAGCCTTCGGACGTGACGAAACGGTCGACCCAGAGGCCTTGGAAAGTCGCGGATTATCTCGCGTCGGCGTGGATCCATGCGACGGGAGTTCGAGAAATGCGGGCTAGTCCGCGGCTTCGGGTTCACGATATTCCGCGACCATCGCCTCCGTGGTGATCAATAGGCCGGCAATGGACGCCGCGCCCTGCAGCGCCAGCCGCACGACCTTGGTAGGGTCGATGATGCCGGCCTTCACCATGTTGACGTAAGTCCCGGCCGCGGCATCGTAGCCCTGGCTGGTATCGCCCTTGTCGAGCAGCTTGCCCGCGATCACCGAACCGTCGGCACCCGAGTTGGCGAAGATCTGGCGGGCCGGCGCCTGCAGCGCGCGGCGCACGATGTCGATGCCGACCCTCTGGTCGTCGTTGGCAACCCGGATCGAGCCGAGCTGCTGGCTGGCGTAGAGGAGGGTGACGCCGCCGCCGGCGACGATGCCTTCCTCGACCGCGGCGCGTGTCGCATGGACGGCGTCGTCGACGCGGTCCTTGCGCTCCTTGACCTCGAGCTCGCTGCCGCCGCCGACCTTGATGATGGCGACGCCACCCGACAGCTTGGCCAGGCGCTCCTGCAGCTTCTCGCCGTCATACTCCGACGTCGCCTTCTCGATCTGGGCGCGCAACTGGATGCAGCGGGCCTGGATATCGGCCTTCTTGCCGGCTCCGCCGATGATCGTGGTGTTGTCCTTGTCGATGCGCACCGTCTTGGCATGGCCCAGCATGTCGAGCGTGACGTTCTCGAGCTTGGTGCCGAGGTCTTCGCTGACGACCTTGCAGGAGGTCAGGACGGCGATGTCCGCCAGCATCTCGGCGCGGCGGTCGCCGAAGCCCGGCGCCTTCACGGCAGCGACCTTGAGGCCGCCGCGCAGCTTGTTGACCACGAGCGTGGCCAGCGCCTCGCCGTCGACGTCCTCGGCGACGATCAGGAGCGGCTTGCCACTCTGCGCCACCAGCTCGAGGAGCGGCAGGATGGTCTGCAGGCCCGACAGCTTCCTGTCGTGCAGCAGGATGTAGGGGTCGGCGAGCTCGACGACCATCTTCTCGGCGTTGGTGATGAAGTACGGCGACATGTAGCCCCGGTCGAACTGCATGCCCTCGACGATCTCGAGCTCGGTCTCGATCGACTTGGCCTCCTCGACCGTGATGACGCCGTCGTTGCCGACCTTCTGCATCGCCTTGGCGATCATCTCGCCGATCTCGGTGTCGTTGTTGGCGGAGATCGTGCCCACCTGGGCAATCTCGGCGTTGGTCGAGACCTTCTTCGAGCCTTTCTCGAGGTTGGCGACGACCGCTTCCACGGCCAGGTCGATGCCGCGCTTGAGGTCCATCGGATTCATGCCGGCGGCAACCGCCTTGCTGCCTTCGCGGACGATCGCCTGGGCGAGCACCGTCGCGGTCGTCGTGCCGTCACCCGCAAGGTCGCTGGTCCGCGATGCGACTTCCCGCACCATCTGCGCGCCCATGTTCTCGAAGCGGTTGGTGAGCTCGATCTCCTTGGCGACCGTGACGCCGTCCTTGGTGATGCGCGGCGCGCCGTACGACTTGGCGAGGACGACGTTGCGGCCTTTCGGGCCGAGCGTCACCTTGACGGCATTGGCGAGGGTGTCGACGCCGAAGATCATGCGATCGCGCGCGTCAGCTCCGAATTTTACTTCCTTGGCAGCCATGTTGCTTTCCTCTTGTTGTTGTCAGGCGGCTTTCTTGTCGTAGGCCGGCTGTTCGAGCACGCCCATGATGTCGGCCTCCTTGACGATCACCAGCTCCTTGCCGTCGAGCTTGATCTCGCTTCCTGCCCACTTGCCGAACAGGACGCGGTCGCCGGCCTTGACGTCGAGAGGCTGCAGCTTGCCGTTGGTATCGCGCACGCCGTCACCGACAGCGACGACGTCGCCTTCCATCGGTTTCTCCTGCGCCGTGTCGGGAATCAGAATGCCGCCTGGGCTCCTGGCCACGGGTACGACAAGGCGAATCAGGACACGGTCCTGCAGCGGACGCAGTTTCATCATAAGGGTCTCCTCGACCTGCTTTTCAGGGACTGGCTGC
>Ga0182738_1005541_pt1 | contig 13405 bp, 24 predicted proteins | sample eDN5th30CBELigMG_FD_128876 | JGI IMG/M metagenome (GOLD analysis project Ga0182738, IMG submission 128876) | Enriched Miracle-Growth compost microbial communities from Emeryville, California, USA - eDNA 5th pass 30_C BE-Lig MG (version 2)... ...
GGCTCGAGCTGACCGCCGATGCCCTGCGCGTCTCCGAGGCCGAGTTCGAGGCGGCCGACGAGCGCGTCGATGACCGCACCCGCGCCGCGCTGGTGCTCGCGCGGGACCGCATCCAGTCACATCATGCCCGCCAGAAGCCGGTCGATGACCGCTATACCGATGCGCTCGGCGTGGAGCTCGGTTCGCGCTGGACGGCGATCGAGGCCGTCGGGCTCTATGTTCCGGGCGGCACCGCCTCCTACCCAAGCTCCGTGCTGATGAACGCGGTGCCGGCCAAGGTCGCCGGCGTCGATCGTCTCGTCATGGTCGTGCCGACGCCGGACGGGGTCATCAACCCGCTGGTGCTGGTGGCGGCGCGCCTTGCCGGCGTCGATGAGCTCTATCGCATCGGCGGCGCGCAGGCCGTGGCGGCGCTCGCCTATGGCACCGACACGATCCGGCCGGTCTACAAGATCGTCGGCCCCGGCAATGCCTATGTCGCGGCGGCCAAGCGGCAGGTGTTCGGCACGGTCGGCATCGACATGATCGCCGGTCCGTCGGAAGTGCTTGTGATCGCCGATGGCGACAATGATCCGGACTGGATCGCCGCCGACCTGCTGGCGCAGGCCGAGCACGACACGGCCGCGCAGTCGATCCTCATGACCGACGATTCGAAGCTGGCCGACGCCGTCGAACTGGCCGTCGAGCGGCAATTGAAGACGCTTCCGCGCGGAGAAACCGCAGCGGCGAGCTGGCGCGATTTCGGCGCCGTCATCGTGGTCGCCTCGCTCGACGACGCCGTGCCGCTGTCGGATCGCATGGCGCCCGAGCATCTGGAGATCGCCGTCGCCGATCCCGAGCCGCTGGTCCGGAAGGTGCGCAACGCCGGCGCCATCTTTGTCGGCCGCACGACGCCGGAAGTGATCGGCGACTATGTCGGCGGCTCCAATCATGTGCTGCCGACGGCGCGTTCGGCCCGCTTCTCGTCGGGCCTTTCGGTGCTCGATTTCATGAAGCGCACCTCGATCCTGCGCACCGGGCCGGAGCAGCTCCGGGTTCTCGGCCCGGCCGCCATCGCGCTGGCCGAAGCCGAGGGCCTCGGCGCGCATGCGCGCTCGGTGGCGATCCGGCTCAATCTGTAGCAGGATCGAGCCGCCGATCGATGAAAGCGGAGCCCGACATGGCCAGCGCTTCCCAAGCCGAGATCGCCGGCAAGCTCGTTGCCGTCGTCCTCGACGGGGCGACGTTGGGCCGAGCCTCGGCCGATGTCGACCACGAGCGCCAGATCGCGATCTACGATCTGGTCGAGGACAATCGTTTCACGCTGCCGGACCATCCGGCCGGTGGCTACCGGCTGCATCTCGCCATCCGGGAGAACCGGCTGGTGTTCGACGTGCGCGACGAGAACGACGCGCCACTGATCCTGCACGCCCTGTCGCTGACGCCGCTGCGCAAGATCGTGCGCGACTATTTCCTGATCTGTGACAGCTATTACGCCGCGATCCGCACCGCGACGCCGAGCCAGATCGAGACCATCGACATGGGACGGCGCGGCGTGCATGACGACGGCTCGCATCTGCTGATGCAGCGGCTGGCCGGCAAGATCCTGGTCGATTTCGAGACGGCGCGGCGACTGTTCACGCTGGTCTGCGCGCTGCACTGGAAAGGCTGAGCCTTGGAAGCAGCCGAGGCTCCGGGTGTGTTCCAGCCCCGCGATCAGCGGCCACCGGCCTCCGTCCTGTTCATGTGCGGCATGAACGCGATCCGCTCGCCGATCGCCGCCGCGATCACGATGCAGCTGTTTCCGCGCCTCTATGTCGCCTCCGCCGGCGTGCGCAAAGGCGAGACAGACCCGTTTGTCACCGTGGTGATGGAGGAGAGCGGCCTCGATCTCGGCCGTCACAGGCCGCACACGATCGAGGAACTCGAGGATACCAATTTCGATCTCGTCGTGACGCTGTCGCCGCAGGCCCATCACCGCGCGCTGGAACTGACGCGCACCATGGCCGTGACGGTCGAATACTGGCCGACGCCCGACCCGACCCTGGTCGATGGCACGCGCGAGCAGATCCTCGATGCCTACCGCGACGTGCGCGATCAGTTGCGTCGCCGGATCAAGGACCGCTTCGGCTGGATTCCCCTGCCGAGCGGATAGGGGCGCGCGGTCTGTCGCGATCTGTTTCCTTGCCTCGGCAATTCGGCTACGGTCCCGCCGCTCCGCCACGGGCGATCTTCGTGGCGCCACCAGACAATCGACCGGACGGAAGAATGACAGGCACTGCCAAACTCCTGCTTGCATCGGGCAGCCCGCGACGGCTGCAGCTACTCGCCCAGGCAGGGTTGGAACCGGACAGTCTCCTGCCGACCTCGGTCGACGAAACCCCGTTGAAGAACGAACTGCCGCGCAGCCTTGCCAAGCGGCTGGCGCGCAGCAAGGCGGACGCGGCCCGCGCCATGGCGGCGCGCACGCCGGAATTTGCCGATGCCTATATCCTGGCCGCCGACACGGTGGTGGCGGTGGGCCGGCGCATCCTGCCCAAGGCGGAATTCCACGATCAGGCGGCGGAGTGCATCCGCTTGCTGTCCGGCCGGTCGCATCGCGTCTACACGGCCGTCTGCCTGCTGACGCCGAAGGGCTCCGTCCGCCAGCGCCTGGTCGAGAGCAAGGTGCGCTTCAAGCGTCTTGGCCGGCAGGAAATCGATACCTATCTTGGGTCCGGCGAATGGCGCGACAAGGCCGGAGGCTATGCGATCCAGGGCCTTGCCGGCACCTTCGTCGTCAAGCTGGTCGGCTCCTACACCTCCGTGGTCGGCCTGCCGCTCTATGAGACGATCGCGATGCTCGACGGGGAAGGCTTCCCCGTCCGCAAGGGCTGGCTGGGGTCGGCCTGAGGTAGGGACGGATCCATGACAGCACCCAAGAAGCCTGCCACTCCCAAGGTCGCGGAAATCCTGCCGCTGCGCGCACCCCGCCGCTGCGCCAATTGCAGCAAGGATACCGTCCGCGCCTTCTATCCGTTCTGTTCGAAGCGCTGCAAGGATGTCGACCTGCACCGGTGGCTGTCCGGCGCCTATGCCATTCCGGTGGTCGAGGCCGACGCCGGCAGTGGCGAAGACGATTGAGCGGGGCCTTCGAGCCCTGCCGGGGCGGCCCAGCCGGGCCGGTTTCGGTTCTTCCGACCGAGTTGTTCACAGCCTGCATTCTTCGTTCTCCGGCCTCTGGACACGTCTCGGACCGTCGCCTATAAGGCACCTGTCTTCGCGATCGAGACGCCCTTGCGGCGCCGGTCGCCGGCGCCCGGATAGCTCAGTTGGTAGAGCAGCGGATTGAAAATCCGCGTGTCGGTGGTTCGAATCCGCCTCCGGGCACCATTCACTTTTCAAGCAATTGATTATGCAGGTTTTTCTGCCTTATCTCCCGCACCTTGGTTCTCGGTGCGGGTGGTTTCGTTCTCGTCTTGTCTCTCTAGCTTCGACGACGCGGCTATCCCCATCTTCGCCCGGTTGGCCGCTTTCGTGTAGACGTCGGGCTGTTTAGAGGTCGCCCAACCGAACATCGCCTTCAGGTCTTCCGTGGTCGCTCCGTTCTCAGCAGCGCGCACCGCTGCGGCCTTGCGAAGGCCGTGGGCTGATCCCGGTACGCCGGCTTCGCGACACCGCTTTCGGAACCAGTTTCCAAAGCCGTTCGCCGTAAAGGGCTGGTCGAACTCCGTCACCAGAAATGCCAGATCCCCGGTCGGCGTCGCCTTGATGCTCTCTGCAAGGCTCGGGAGAACGCGGAGCGTCACCACCTCGCCTGTCTTCTGCGTCCGAACCGTCAGCACATCGCGGCGGACATGCTGCCGGCCTAGAAGGACCACGTCCGAACGGCGCAAGCCGGTGAACAGCATGATGTCGAGTGCCAGTCGCGCCTTCGTGCCGATAGGGTGCCGCTCCTCGAAAGCAGCGACCTCTTCCAACGTCCAGGTGTGGAAGCCGTCGTTGCCGCTGGAGATCAGCTTGACGTCGCGAGCGACGTTGCGCTCCACGAGATCCGCCTCTAGCGCGAAATCGAGAATGGCCCGGATCGTCTTCAGATAGGCGTTCGCCGCCTCAGGACGATCGGCGCGCTTGTCCCTTGCTGCCGCGACGGTGGCGCGTGTGATATTCTTGACCAGCTTATCGCCGGCCGCATCGATCAGCCTGACAAGCAGCCGATCGCGCACGCGCTTGGTCGACGGCGCCAGGCTCGTGTACACGGTCGACTTGCGGTACTGGTCAATCACCCATCGCAGCGATTCAGGGCGAGCCTTGGAGGGTACTGCTCTGGGCGCGGTTTCGCCGGCTAGCGCGCGAGCATACTCTTGACGGAACTCATCCGTCCCATAGGCGGCGTGCAGCCGGATGCGCGGACCAGACCCCTTGCGGAAGTACCAGACCGTCTTTCCGTGGCGCGTCGTCTCTTTCTGGACGTGAGGGTATTTCTGCTTGGGCATCTCGGCGCTCATCCGAGATCAACTTCCTCGTAGTCGTCAAGTGGCTCGGAATCGTTTGCCGCGGACGGGATCACGCGGATCGTGCCATCTCGGCAGATCTCCACGCTTTTCACCGTCCAGCCGGCCTTCTGCGCGCCATTGATCGCACGGCGCACATCGGCCTCTGTGAAGGAGGAAGGGCGCTGTCCCATTATCCCTCTCTCACTTCGATGCCGGCTGCTTTGGACAGCCAGTCTTCAATGTCCACCTGCGGCTGCTTCTTCCTCCGGGTGAGACGCGCATTCACGGCATGGTGTGGCGCGTCCCAGGTGAGGTGACACCTCTGGCACAAGGCCCGGCAGCGATTCGGGTCTGCATGCGTCTCGTCGTGATCCATGTGCGCAATCGTCAAGACGACGCGCGATCCGGTCTCAGGATGCGGCTTCCCGTTCTCAGCCCGGCATTCGGGGAACTGAGGCGTCCCCTCGCAGCGGTCGCCTGACCTCGCCAACAGCAATGCGCGGAAGGCTTTCCATTCTGGCGACCTCGTAGACCCGCCAGGATAGCGTGACATGCGTTCAGCTGAGATAGGCATGCTACCCCTCCATGACCGGAATGCCGGCGGATTTGGCGCGGGCTTCGTATCGCAACCGCGCCTGTCCGACGCCGGGCCCGCTACCATCAGGCGCCCATACGTACCAGGCATGATCTTCGGTGCCGCTCGTATCTCCAGGGAACCACTGGATGCGATCCACGAGCGCAATCTTGGCGACGAAGCGCGGGTTGTTGGCGAACAGGTCGGCGCGGGTCTTGCCGAAATCAAACTTGGCGGTCAGCAGCAGGGCGACGAAGCCGCTGCAACGCTCGAGAGCCAGCCGCGCAAACCGGACGGCGTCACGGTTACCCTTGCCGTAGGGAGGGTTGGTGATGATGGCGGTGAAGAATGATTCCGGCCCGTGGTGGAACCCTGCCAAGAAGTCGAATGCTTCATCATGCTCCCGGTCATAGACCGCGATGTCGCTTGTGAAGACTTTGGCACCATGCTCGCGAAGAACGTCGGCGATCAGGTGGTTGCCGGCAGCGGGCTCCCAGACCAGATCGTGCGGCCCGACCGGGAAGTTCCGCAGCAGCGCTTCCGTGGCCCACGGCTCGGTCTGGTATAGGTCGTTCGCCTCTCGGGCATAGTTGGATGCGACAACTGTCATCCTCTTACTCCTTTGCCACAGCCGGCGGGGCGTGGATGAACTGGCGCCCGCCTGGGTCGAAGCCGTACTCGCGGCAGAGCATCATGGCGTAGGTTGACCCGAGCCCGAATAGATCGGCTGCGACTTTCCAGTTCGGCATTTTCGCGTATTTACGCCCGGCTACGCGTCGGGAATTCAGCAGGATCGTTCTGTTGTTGTCCGCGATAATCCTAGTGAGGAACTGAACGCGCTCGGTGGCTGACATGTCCATCACAGCGCCTCCGCCATCTGCTGGATACGGGCGCGGAGGGCGACCTCGACCCAACCAAGGTTGTCGGCGATGGCTGTGCTCGCCATGTCTTGGCAAACCGGCGTGTGGGCGAACATGACTTCCTGAACCTCGTCGAGAATGACCGGCACCATGGCTTGGAGCGACTTACGTGCTCGCGCCAGATACCGCTCACGCTCGGCCCGGCTTAGGGCCTCCCATGAGCGTCCATCAAACGCGGCGTCGCTCCGCGCCCCAGCCTCTACGGCTCGTTCTTTCGCGCTAGTCATTGTAATCGTCCCCTTCCACGTCGCCCAAATTTGCGTCGACTTGGGCGTGCTCGGCATCGGTTAGCTCGTGGTCCACGCCAAACTGGTCCACCGCCGATAGGATCTCGATCTCGCCGCCTTCTGCCGGGTAGCAGTTTTCGGCAGGGCCGTAGGTCTGCGCCGGGTAGTAGCGGGACCGCGTGTAGACGACAGCGATTTCGAGCTCGTCTTCACCGTCTTCGGTGAGGAGTTCGCGGCTGATGGAGGTATAATATTTGCGGGCTCGGGCCACCATCACGTCTCTCCCTTCGGCGCGGGAGAGGCGAGAGAGCGGATGGCGGCGGCGTGCACATCGCACCATTTAGCTCGTTCCAGATCGCCACGACGCGCAGCCTTAGTCTTGCGTTTGCTGCCCTCTCTGAGGGACTGAGCGTGCTTTTCGAGATGGGTAATGGCTGCGCTCAGGTCGTCATGGCTCTCGGCCTCAGAAGTGACAGGATCAGCGCTGCCAAGGGAAGAGCGGGTACGTCGTTCATGGTTGGCTTGGGCGGCTGACTTAGCCTCGTCGACGTCCGCCGCCCAATGAATGATTCTTGCGCCGCTTACCGCCATCCAAGCCTTAGGACCCATGCCGTGAGATTCAGAAACCGAATAGACATCGGCGCGCCCGTGCTCGTCCCACTCCAGCGGGGCTACAACAACCAACCCCTTCGCCTCGGCGTCTGCGTAGGTGGGAGGGGCGGAGAGCACGGTTCGGGCTTCCTGACGAGCCTCATCCAATGCGAGGAGCGCATCAGCTTGGCCGCCGTCGATCATGGCGATGTAGGCGGCCTGCGGTCGCGTTGAGGCAAGCAGTTCACACGCGCTCTCAAGGCGAGCGATGACAGAGCGCAACGTTTCCACCACCGGCTCCTGCCCTGGCGCTTCGGCTGCGGGAGGCGTGGGGGCGGCGGCACGCATGGCGTCCCACACGACTGCCGGCATGCCCTTCCAGCCTCGCCCCTCGGCTTTCGCGCCGTCTCTCTGCCTGGCAAAGACTACGTCCACAGCGTTGAAGTACGCGGCCCACATTTCTTCAGATGGTTCATCAGGAGCTAACCACCAGCCCTCCGGCACGGCCGGCGACAGGATATCTTCGCGGGTTTTCATGGGGTCTGTCCTTCCGCTTGGGAGGAATTGGAGAGGACGGCGCGGGCGGCCGCGAGGCTGTCAGGCCAGCAGGCGCTCGCCTCGGCTTCAGTGTCGAACAGCGCCGGTTTCGTCTCATCAGGGTCGCCGTGCTCGTCGACCGTCAGAACCCGATGCGCCCCCCACCGATCAGGCAATTCGTGTGCGGTCTGGAAGCGGATCACCTCGGCCATACTGCCGGTCTCTTCGAGCGCTTCCTGCCAGCCTTCGCACGCATATTCCGGGTCTTGCCAGAACCAGAACATATCAGGCTTGCTCAACCGCTCGACCTCCGCGCGCAGGCGGGTGATCTCGGCGGCGGCGGCGCGGCAGTTCTCGGCGTTGAAGATATTGGCCCAATGCGCTCGATCCTCGCCATTGGTGGGGCGCTTCTCGAAATAGGCGGCGGCGCCTTCGAGCCACGCGACCAGGTCGCGCCCAGCCTCCACCGCCTCTCCATCCTCGATGCGGCTCATGCTTCACCTGTGGGGGTTAGGGAGGCACGGCCAATGAGTTCCGGGATGACGGGCAAAAGAGCGTTGCCACAGAGGTTCAGGCGGTCCAGTCCTCGGGGAAGCCCATCATCCACTCCCAAAAGCGCGGGTTGGGCGCGCCCTTCCTCGAAGAAATCGATCGGGTTGCCGCTCCAACATGGCTCGACTGGTAGCCCCGCAAGGCCGTCAGCAAGTCCCCCCGGCCGCCCCGGTCCCCGTCCGAAGCCCTGGGCGTGGGCAGCAATGAAAACTCTTTTGCGGAGATGCGGACGTCCGGCATCGATGGCGCGAATGCAATCCCATTCCGCGTCATACCCCTCTTCGGCCAGCGCCCCGAGAACCTGGCCCATCCCTCTCGTGAGCAGGGCTTCCACGTTCTCCAACAGGACCATGAGCGGTCGAACCACGCGAATGGCTCGTGTAGCACTCCAGAAGAGAGACGAACGGGCTCCGGCAAGTCCGGTGCCTGGCCCCGCCAAGCTGATATCCTGGCAGGGGAAGCCAGCTGTGATGACATCTGCCATGCCTTTCTGGAGATGAGCCGTCTGAACATCGTTGACGATCGGCGTGCGCGGCCATTGCTTGCGGAGAACCGCCTGGGCGCGAGCGTCTATCTCGCAGAAGGCTACGGTCTCAAAACCGCCGGTCCGTTCGAGGCCGAGCGAAAACCCGCCGATGCCGCTGAACAGGTCGAGGACGCGGAGACTCATCGCCCTCCCTCCACACCCTGGGTGCGAGCATTCAGAGGCTCGGAGGGGGAGCGGGCAGCCAGCATGGCGTCTGAAGCTTGGTATGAGAGCCTCGCGACATCATCGAGCGTGCAGTTTACGATGTCCCATCCATCCCTGTCGTTCGCTTGGAATGGGCCGCCGGGGTTCGCCAAGAGCCCGGCCAGCGCTTGCCCCGCGAACCAGTCGCGGAGCGACATGCCGAGGTGGTGCATCGGGAAATCGTAGTTCGGATGATCTTCGGTGGACGGGAACGCCGGCCCGCCGTCTTCAACGCGCTCGCTCATGCCGTCCTCCGTTCGACTACGTTGAGCATCTGACGGGCCGTCTCCTGGGCTGTGCGGATGATCAGCTCGGCTCGCTCATCATCGCCGGAGACGCCATAGAGCGCCGCCGCGACCTTGCAGGGATCGATGCCGTACTTGGCCCAGAACAGGCGCTCGTTGCCGGCGTGCTGCTCGCGGTGGAGCACCGGCGACAATGGGAGAGCCCACCGATCGTCCGGCTTCTCTGCCATGCCGGTCTCTCGCTTGGCATAGGACGGATCGGCGAACCGGATATGCGCGGCCTCGACCGGTCGGCTACCGGTGATCACGCAGGGCAGGGTGCGGAGCCAGCGCAAGTGCTGCTCGTCGGTGACACGCTTCCGCTTGGCGCCGCGCGCTGGGGCGTTGGCGAAGGCTGTGATCGGCCGTTCGATCCTGAAGGCCATCATCGGGCGGCCTCCCGGCAGCGCTTGTCGCATTCGTCGATGGAGATTTCGCCGGTCACCCGCTTGCGGTGCGCGTCGGTGATAGCGCCGGCGGCGGTGGCCAGGGCCGAGCCCTTCTCGAGCCGCTTGCCCTTCCAGAACCGGGCTTTGACGTCCTCCACCGCATAGTCGGCACGCTCGGCACCCAGCTCTTCGACATAGAAGCGGAGCAGTTCGCGATCCTCGGAAGAGAGGCCGACCGGGAGGGATTCAGCCGGCCTCTCTTCGTCGCCAGCCGAGCCTACGGGGGGCATCAGCTCGGCGGGTTCGGGTTGATCTTCGGAAGGCGCCGGGGCGGTCGCCGTCGGCTGGGTGGCCGAGGCGATCTCGGCGTCGACGTTGGCCGCGGAGAACCCCGTCTCCGCCTGGCGCGCGCCGGGCAGGCGGTCGGCCATCGACGGGCGCGGCGTCACGTCCTTGGCCTGGTCGGGTCCGCGGTTCTCGTCGAGCTCGTCGGGGGCATAGACTCCCAGCAAGACCTCCGGCGTGTGCCGGCGCGCCCAGGAGCGGATGCTGTAGTAGCCGAGCTGCTGTTGCGGGTCCGTCTGCCAGAGGGGCGAATTCTTCGTCTTGATATCGCCCTGGCGCGGGCTCTCATAGACCTTGGTCGAGCCGTCCTGCATCTCGCAGCTGACGATGCAGCGAAGATCAGCGCCGGAGCCGGTGAACGCATAGTCCGGCCGACGGCGGATCGGCGCGCGGGTGTGGACTACGGCGGCGATCAGCTGGGCCTCGTAGGCGATCATGTCGTTGACGCTGTAGGCCTTGGCGGCGACTGCGAAGGGGTCCATTTCCCACCGCAGGGCTTGCATCGTGATCGCCATGCAGGCGCCCGGGTTTCCGCGCAGGTGCTTCGGGATGGCGTGCTGCGAGCGCGACATAAGCTCGGCGAAGGATACGACCTCGCCGAAGGTCGTCGGGGCGAGCATGCCGCCGCCGCCGATCGCCGCGAGCGGCACAGTCTTGTAGGAGTTGGGCGCTTCGCGCGCCTCGGTGGTGGCGACCTGGCTCATGTCAGCGGGCTCCAAGGATGGTGCGGGCGGTGTGCTTCTCGTCGACGCCGAGATCGGACTTGTTGACGATCCACGCGAGGTAGTCGCTGGGGAGGTCGGCCCACTTCATGCCGCGGTGCTTGCCGAAGGTGATCGTCTGGAGAAGGACCGGCGCCGACGTCAGGCGGATCAACTCCGGGACACTGGACGCGAAAATCAGGCGGCGGAGGACGAAGGCGGTCACCAGCGTGTCGGGGCCTGCGCGGTGCGGAGGCATTGCAGCGGCACCGTCGAATTCGTCTTCGCCCTCGATATCGAGGTGATACCGAAGCACCTGGTTCGAATGCCCAGGAGCGTTCGGGAAGATGTGCTTGGCGCACTGCAGGGTGCAGATCCACGGGTGCGGGCCGCCGCCGAAAAAGGCGCGCTCGAACTTGGCGTTGTGCGCGGCGAAGACATCACCGGGTTCCATGCCCTGCATCAGCGCCGCGCTTGCCGCGTCCGGCGAAATCGCGCCGGCGACGTCCGCATCCGAGATGTGGTGGATCGCCCGGGTGACCGGCGGGATCGGATGCCCGGGATTAACCAACATGGAGTGCGGGCCATGGACGTGCCAATCGTCGGTGACGTCGGTCCAGCCGATCTCGCAGATGGCCTTGGTCTGGTCTTCTGGGAGGCCAGTAGTTTCGAAGTCGATGACGCGGATTTTCATGCTGCGATTTCCTGCTGAATGAAGGCGCGGCGGTCGGCGGCGCGGCGGCGGGCGAAGTCGGAAAGGCCGATGGGGGCGAGGTCGGAAAGCGAGCCGCCCGGGCCAGGCCACGAGTTGGTCTTGAGGCACTTGGCGAACAGGCGCAGCGCGGCGCGCAGGTCGCCCTCGGCTTCCTCGATGTGGTCTTGGCGGATGACCCGGACCTCGACGCAGTGCGGCGGGGCCTTCTCCACGAAGACGAGCGCGAAATCGTTCATGTCGATGCCGAGGACGGCCTTGGCGCCCCATTTCACGAGCGCGGCCTGCATGTCGAGCCGGCGGTCGGAGACGGCGCGCGACAGATCCTCCGGCGCCACGCTCGCGGCGGTCTTGAGATCGGCGAAATCACCTGAAGCGGTCGGGATGGCGTCCGGCCGCGCCTTCAGCCAGATCCCGGTTTCCTCGTCCTGCCAGATCATGCTGTGCTCGATCGCACCGTCCAGGATGCCGCCGGCGATGAGAGGGTGAGCCTGCAGCGAGGCGTGCATGCCGCGGATCGTCTCGATCTGGCCGGGGAGCAAGACCGTCATCCCGGCCTTCTCCTGCTCGGCCTTCCAGCCCTTTGCCTCGTTGCTGCGCCACGAGTCGAACCGGTCGGGCCGGACCACGAACAGGCGGCCGAACTCCTTTTCGCCAAGCAGCAGGTGGTGAGCGGCGCGGCCGAGGATCAGCGCCTCGCTCTGCGGCTCGTCCGCCCGGTTCGGGTTCAGGTGCGAGCCGACCCAATAGTGCGCCGGGCTGTCGATGAAGATGGTGCGCAGGCCGCTCGAGCTGATGCTCGGGCCGTGCGCGCACTGGCCGTGGTAGCGTTCGATGTCGAGGTCGACATAGCAGCCGGGAGACGTGATGACGCCGTCGGGCGCCGGGATGGCTTGAACCAGCATGGGATGCCTCGATGCGGTTAGCGGTCGTCGCGCCAGTGCGCGGTGAATTCGGAGGCGTCGTCGTCCGGCTCGTGGCAGAGCCATTCGAAGACGGCCATAACGATCAGGGTGAAGACGGCTAGGCCGCCGACGATGTAGAGGGCGATGTCGCCCTGTGAGAGCGTCATGCGCGGCGTCTCCCCTCGACGATGTCCTGGCCGGCGAGGTCGAGGTCGGTTGCCCGAAGCTCTTCGCGCCATGCCTGGAGCCGGCCGAGCATCAGCGAATAGCTGCGCTGATCGGTCAGGCTGACGAAGCCGCGCTGTTCCTGCTGGTGCGATGCCTCGATCCAGCCCTCGACGACGTCGATCGCCCGGTCGATGTGCCGTGCCTGTCTCGCCCGGTCGCCGGGGCAACCTTCCATGGCGCAGATCGTCGCGAAGATCCGGGCCAGGTAGGCGTCGGCGCTCACATCGCCGGTTTCCCCGACCGGCGGCTTGACCCGCTTCACGAGCGCATAAAACGGCATCAGAACGTCGCGGCAGAGCGCGGCGATCAGTGTGTTGGTGCCGGGGAGGGCCATCACAGGGCACCCCCATGCAGACCGACGACCGCCAGCTTGGCGATGTAGATCAGGACGCCGGCGCTGACGGCGATAGCGGCGAGAGCCACAATGTCCGCGCGGTTGCTGGCGTGGAGGGCGCTGATGAAATCGCGGGTGGCGTCCATCACGCAGCCTTTCGTTCGGCGGCGATGCGCCGGTTGCGGCGAGTGTTGCGGGCGCTCCAGCGGGCGTCGGAAACCTGCTGGGCCACGACCTCGGTCATCTGCTGGTCGGTGAGCCAGTCCGGGCCGTACCGGCGGATCATCGCGGCCACGGCATCGATCAGCGCGGTGTCGCCGAACGAGCGCATGAACTCGACCTGGCGCTTGCGGGAAGCGGCCATCACGCGGCCACCCGCTGGCTTTCGGCGCCATAGGGGCGGGTCCAGTCGCCGGCGACGGCATCCGGGATCCAGCGGTCGCCGTCCAGGGTCACGCCGAGGGCGGTCTGGACGAACGCGATCGGCAGCCGATACCGGTCGCGCTCATTCCGGAGATAGGGCCCGAGCCGGGCCTGAACGTGCTCCGCAACCTCACGGGTGACGTCCTGGTTGGTGCGGCTGGCGAAGTCGACGCACCAAACCTCGACGACGCGATCTGCGCTGTGGGCAGCGCGAACGATGACCTCAGCGGTTCGCTCGATGGTCGTCATCCCGTCTTGCTGGGAGCCCTCGATCGAAAGGCCGGCGCCAAGCCAGGGCTTCTCGTCGTTCTCGCAAACCAAAATGAAAAGCGGGGTGGTCGGGGTCGTCATGGTGGATGCCCTCACCGGTGTTGATGAGGTCTATTATGCGCATCGCATAACTGATGTCAATGCGTTGCGCATAAAATAGTTACGCGCTATGCATAGCCCATCCGCCGCCTTTGCCGTGTCGACCGAATCGACGGGGCTCACTCAGCGA
>Ga0182738_1005542_pt1 | contig 13400 bp, 12 predicted proteins | sample eDN5th30CBELigMG_FD_128876 | JGI IMG/M metagenome (GOLD analysis project Ga0182738, IMG submission 128876) | Enriched Miracle-Growth compost microbial communities from Emeryville, California, USA - eDNA 5th pass 30_C BE-Lig MG (version 2)... ...
AGCACCGACTTGCCCATGCCGATCGGCCCGACCACCAGTGTGTTGCCCACGTCGCCGATGTGCGTGACGAACCTGAACGGCGTCGAGCCATCCGTCCGCGTGACGATCAGCGGTGGGCCGTCGAGGTGCGCGTTGCGCTCCTGCCCCGCCCAGACGGCCGACACCGGCATCATGTGCGCGAGCCCGAGCGTCGAGACGATGGGCTGCCGGACGTTGGCGTAGGCATTCCCCGGAACAGAGGACAGCCAAGCCTCCACGGCATTCAGCGTCTCCGGGATGGTCACGAACCCCCTGCCCTGGATCGCCCGTTCGGCCTGGCGCAGTTTCTCGTCGGCCGCGGAGGCTTCGGCGTCCATCACCACGACCGTGGCGGTGAGGTAGCCGAAGGCGACCTGGTCGCTGCCCAGTTCCTGCAGCGCCGCGTCGGCGTCGGCCGCCTTGTTGCTGGCGTCGGTATCGACCAGCACGCTCTCCTGCTGGAAGATGGTCTCGCGCAGCAGGGCCACGATGTTCTTGCGCTTCGCGAACCACTGCCGGCGCAAGCGCGTCAGTTCCTTCTCCGCCTCCGCCTTGTCCATGCACAGGAAGCGCGTGGACCAGCGGTACGCAAAGCCCAGGCGGTTCAGGTCGTCCAGGATGCCCGGCCAGGTCGAGGTCGGGAAACCGCGCACGGTCAACACCCGCAGGTGCTGCTCGCCCAGCATGGGCGCGAGGCCGCCGGCCAACGGCGCATCGGCCAGCAGCGCATCCAGGTGGACGGGCACCTCGGGCACCGCCACGGGATGGCGGCGCGTGGACACCGTGGCATGCAGGTAGGCCAGCGTCTGCGCATCGTCCAGCCGGACGATCTCGGGCATCACGCCATCGAGCAGGTCGAGCACCCGGTCGGTCTCGGCCACGAAGGCGGCCAGGCGCTCGCGCCAGTCCACGCCATCGCTCGCGCGATTCTCGTAGAGCAGCCCGGCCGCGCGGGCACGCGACTCTTCCGGCGGCAGGTACTGCAGCGTCAGGTGGTAGCGGCTCTCGAAGTGGCTGGCCGACCCCTCGAAGGCGGCGCGCCTCTCCTCCTCCACCAGCCAGGACAGCGGTTCGGGAAACTCGGAGCGCGGATAGTGCGCCGCCGGCAAGCGCTCGGCCTCGACGAACAATGCCCAGCCCGACCCCAGCCGGCGCAGCGCGTTGTTCAGACGTGCAGTGACGGAGACCAACTCGCCCTGCGTGGCGCTGTCCAGGTCCGGGCCCCGGAAGCGCGCAGTGCGCTGGAACGAACCGTCCTTGTTGAGCACCACGCCGGGCGCGACCAGCGCGGCCCAGGGCAGCCAGTCGGCCAGCAGTGCCGGGCGCTGACGGTATTCGGCGAGGTTCAGCACAGCATGCCCCTCAGACGTCCAGCAGCGCTCGCTGCTTCTTGTGGCGCGCGAAGACCTGCATGAACTGCGGGTCCGAGCGTGCGCCCCACACAGCCAGCGAGTGGCCGACCAGCCACAGCAGGAGGCCGGGAATCCAGAGCTGCAGCCCCAGGCCGACGGCCGCGGCGAGCGTGCCGTTGGCGATCGCGACGGTGCGCGGTGCACCGCCCAGCAGGATCGGCTCCGTGAGGGACCGGTGCAGCGGCACCTCGAAGCCACGCATCTCGAAGTCCGTTGCTTCATGCGTGCTCATGCCAGTACCGCCCCGCCGCTGAACGAGAAGAACGACAGGAAAAAGCTCGACGCGGCGAACGCGATCGACAGGCCGAAGACGATCTGCACCAGCTTGCGGAAGCCCCCGCTGGTGTCGCCGAAGGCGAGCGTCAGGCCCGTGGCGATGATGATGATCACCGCGACGATGCGCGCCACCGGCCCCTGGATGGATTCGAGGATGGACTGCAGCGGCGCCTCCCAAGGCATGTTGGAGCCGGCCGCATGCGCTGGCAGCGCGACGGCCAGCAGCAGCGCCGCCATCAGCAGCACCTGCAGCACCAGCCGCATGCGTGAAGCACGCAGAGGCGGATTTACGGAAAGGAACGAAGTCGTCATGGCGTTTCTCCTGGAAGTGACGGCAAGGAAGGAAGCGATGGCAGGGGCGCGGATGCCAGCTCGTGATCGAGCCGGTAGCCGTTCCTGTCAAGGCCAATGACGCGCGCGATGGCCTCGACCCGGCGCGTGCGGCCGCGCCCGGCGATGAAGACGATGACGTTGACGGTCTCGGCGATCAGCGCGCGCGGCACGTTCACCGACACCTCCTGCACCAGCTGCTCCAGGCGCGTGAGCGCGCCCATCGGCGAGCCGGCGTGCACGGTGGCGATGCCGCCCGGGTGTCCTGTGCCCCAGGCCTTGAGCAGGTCGAGTGCCTCCGGGCCGCGCACCTCGCCGACGACGATACGGTCCGGCCGCAGGCGCAGCGTGGAGCGCACGAGTTCGGTCATGCTGACCACGCCGGGCCGCGTGCGCAGCGGCACGTGGTCGTGCGCCGTGCATTGCAGCTCCACCGTGTCTTCGAGCACGATCACGCGGTCACCGGTGGCGGCCACCTCGTCGAGCAATGCGTTGGCGAGCGTGGTCTTGCCGGTGCTGGTGCCGCCAGCGATCAGGACGTTCTGGCGTTCGCGCACGGCGGCGCGCAGGAACGCGGCTTGGTCGGCGGTCAGGATGCCGTCGGCCACGTAGTCTTCCAGGCGGATCAACGTGACGGCGCGTTTGCGCAGTGCGAACACCGGTCCCGGCGTGACAGGCGGCAGCGCGCCCTCGAAGCGCTCGCCGGTCTCGGGCAGTTCAGCGGTCAGCAGCGGCTTGCCCGCATGCACCTCGGCACGCACGTGCGCGGCGATCAAGCGGATGATGCGTTCGCCGTCTGCCGGCGACAGCGTGATGCCCGTCGGTGCGCGGCCCGTGCTCAGCCGGTCCAGCCACAGCGATCCATCGGGGTTGAGCAGCACTTCGACCACGTCGTGGTCGGCCAGCGCCTGCGCGATCTCCGGCCCCATGGCCGTGCGCAGCATGCGGATGCGCCGGTCCAGCGCCAGCGAGGCCGGCGCGACGGGAGATGTCGGCGCGCGCTCAGGCCGGCTCATGGGGCGGCCTCCGGTTTGCTGCCGGCCGGGGTCGCCGGCCGATAGCCTCCAGTGCTGTTCCCTTCGGTGTCGCCCAGCCCGAAGAACTGGCTGTCCTCGGGCTGGATCTCCTCGTACACGTCCTTGACCAGGCTGCGCCCGCGCAGCAGGTGGCGGCCGAGCTGTTCGATGAACTGCTCGAAGCGGGCGCGGCCCTGCGCGCGCGCCGCGTCCTGATGCGCCTCGGGGACGGGCATGCTGACGGTCAGGAAGTAGCGCACGTACAGCGCCACCGTCTCGATCAGGATGTTCTGGTCGCGTTCGAGCTTGTCGTACTGGCGCGAGAGGCGGTCCAGCCGCCTGGCGATGGCGGCCTCGCGCTGGTCGCCGCTGTCGGGCGAGAGGAACGAGGACAGAGCGGCAGCGATGATCGAGGACTTGGACAGCCCCTTCATAGCGGCCAGTTCGTCGAGCCGGCGCGCATGGTCGCGCTCCAGGAAGATGTTGAGGCGGGTGCGACTCATGACGGCCTCACAGGGCAATCCCGTCGTCGGGGTCGAGCGCGGCCAGCCGCGCGGCGCGCTGCAGGCGCGGGTCCAACTGCGTCGGCAGGGGCAGCGGCGCGTCGTCGTCATCGAGCACGCCGAGGTCGTCGGCGCCGGGCTCGGGCTGCGGCGCATAGGCCACCTCGCCCAGCTCCGGCTGCTGCCGGTGGCCGCCGTCATCAACAGCGCCGGCCTGACCGGCAAGCGCCATGTCGAGGATCGGCGCGGTCAGCGGCGCCAGGCCACTCCAATCGTCGGGGCGTGCCGCCGGGGCGTCGGCATAGCGGCCGCTTGACGCGAGCAGCGGAGCGGGCTTCACCCGTACCGTGAAGTTGCGGTCGAGGTAGTAGCGGATCTTGCGCGCACGGATCGGCGCGTGGCCCGAGACCATCACCACGGCATCGTCGGACGGCAACTGCATCACCTCGCCGGGCGTCAGCAGCGGGCGCGCCGTCTCCTGGCGCGACACCATCAGGTGCCCGAGCCACGGCGCCAGCCGATGTCCGGCGTAGTTGCGCTGCGCGCGCAGTTCGGTAGCCGTGCCCAGCGCGTCGGAAATGCGCTTGGCCGTGCGCTCGTCGTTGGTGGCGAACGCGATGCGCACGTGGCAGTTGTCCAGGATCGAATGGTTCGGGCCGTAGGCCTTGTCGATCTGGTTGAGGGACTGGGCGATCAGGAAAGCACGCAGGCCGTAGCCCGCCATGAAGGCCAGCGCGGACTCGAAAAAGTCCAGGCGCCCGAGCGCAGGGAACTCGTCGAGCATCAGCAGCAGCTTGTGCTTGCGCGCGATGCCGTCAGCGCCGTCCAGCGACTCCGTGAGTCGCCGGCCGATCTGGTTGAGGATCAGGCGGATCAGCGGTTTAGTGCGGCTGATGTCCGAGGGCGGCACGACGAGGTACAGCGACACCGGATGCTGTGCCGAGATCAAGTCGGCGATTCGCCAGTCGCAGCGCGAAGTGACTTCGGCGACTGTCGGATCGCGATACAAACCGAGGAAGCTCATGGCCGTGGACAGAACACCCGAGCGCTCGTTGTCGCTCTTGTTGAGGACTTCGCGAGCGGCGGAGGCGACCACGGGATGCGGCACATCGCCCAGGTGCTTCGTCGTCATCATCCGGTGCAGCGTCACCTCGAACGGGCACGCGGGATCGGACAGGAAGTTGGCTACACCTCGGAGGGTCTTGTCCTCGCCGGCGTAGAGCACATGCAGGATGGCCCCGACCAGCAGTGCATGCGAGGTCTTCTCCCAGTGGTTGCGCCGCTCCAGCGCGCCTTCGGGATCGACAAGAATGTCGGCGATGTTCTGCACATCACGCACCTCGTGCATGCCTTTGCGGACCTCCAGCAGCGGGTTGTATGCGGCCGACTTCGCATCGGTGGGGTTGAACAGCAGGCAGTGCGAGAAGCGCGCACGCCAGCCGGCCGTGAGCGTCCAGTTCTCGCCCTTGATGTCGTGGATCACGGCCGAGCCCGGCCAGGACAGCAGCGTCGGCACCACCAGGCCCACACCCTTCCCCGAACGCGTAGGCGCGAACGCCATGACGTGCTCGGGGCCAGCGTGTCGCAGGTAGCGCTCGTGCTGGCGGCCGAGGAAGACGCCGGTCGGCTCATGCAGGCCGGCCTTCCGGATGTCGTCGGCCTCTGCCCAGCGTGCGGAGCCATAGGTGGTGACGCGGCGCGAAACGCGCGAGCGCCATATCGCCATGCCGATGGCCACGCCCGTGGCAAACAGCCCGCTTCCTGCGGCGATGGCGCCACCCTGCAGGAAGATGTCCGGCGCGTAGGCGTCGTACCAGTACCACCACTCGAACAGCTTCCAGGGCTCGTAGACCGGCAGGCCCGCAATGCCAGCCCAGGCTGGTCCCAGCCGCGGCTGGTAGCCCAGCGCACGGGCGGTCCACTGGGTGGCGCCCCACACCCCGCCGAGGGTTACGCCGAGCACGGCCGCGATCTGGCCGAGCAGGATGCCCGTCTGGACGCTCGACGTCCCGCCCTCGCCAATTCCGGATCGAACTGCCATGTCCATTCCCTTCGGCGCCCCATTGCGCCATGCGCATGTGCGCCCCATGGCGCGCATCGCACGAGTCTGGAATCGATGGGCCGCGCGGTACACCCACGAGGGCGTAGCTCAGCGAAGGCTGGCGGGTATGTCGCGAGAAAACGCAGTTGGCTGGCTGGATTCCAGAAGGCCGAGGCCTGACTTGCCCCAGCGTTTCACAGCTGGAGCATGCTTGAGAGGAAGCTCCACGTCTAAGGCCGTTGCGGCGAAGGCGCGCTCATGACCGCCGCGGACGGTAACTTTCATGACAAAGTGCTGACGTAGGCGAGGAAGCGCTGCAGTGGCTCGGCGATTCCGAAGCGCTGGTGCTTGTGCAGCACGAACGTCGTGACGTGTTCTTCCTCTGCCAGCGGCACCGCGATCACGTCCTCACGCTGCAGCGCCCACGTATGACCGGCATCGGCCAGCCCCACACCGGCACCTGCCGCGATGCGGGTCACGTATCCCGACAGTGTGTTGGCGGCACCAACGAGCGTGGTCTGATCGGTGTACTTGCGCACGATCGCTCGCATCTGCGCGAGAAGACCAGGCAGGCGCTCCTCGTTGCAGGACAGGAGCGGGAAGGAAAGCAGATTTTTTAGAGGGATCACGGGATGCTCCGCAAGCTCATGGCCGCGCGGCAGCAACGCCATGACGGGATAGCTCCATGCCGGCATATGGGCGATGGCTTCATCGTCCGGCACACCGAAGGAGAAGCCCACGTTGACTTCCTCGTCCCGGAGTGCGTTGGCGAGTTCGCGCGCCCGCATCTCCGCGATCTCAAGAGGCACTTCCGGCGCAACCAGGCGCCACCGATTGAGGCACTCGGAAAGTCTGGGTTGCGCGATGCCATCTGCCACGCCGATGCACAGCGGCGCCTGGTAGAGGGCATGGGTGTGACGCACCGTTCGCTTGATGCGCTCCAGCCGGACCAGGAGCTTGCGGCACTCCGTCAGCAGCTTCAACCCGGCCGGCGTGAGTTGGAGCCTGCGTGGCAGGCGAACAAACAGCGGGACGCCCAGCTCATCCTCAAGATCCCGAATAGCCCGCGACAGCGGGCTCTGGTCGATGTGGATGCGCTCAGCAGCACGACGAACGTTCAGGTCCTCGGCTACGGCGATGAAGTAGCGCAGATGCCGCAGTTCGATCATTCACATTCGGATGTGCTGTAGCAGTGCTTACGCCAGCAGGGAGACGGATGGGGCACAGGGATACCGCCAGACGCGAAGTGCTGGTTACTGGTGTGAAGGAAGCAGACCGGAGCCACTGTCGAACTCAACTCAGATCCAAGCGAATTCCCAGTTGCTTGACCAGGGGTTCCCAGCGCTTGCGGTCGTCGTCGACAAATCGCACGACCTCCGCGTCGCTGCGCGGGTGGTACAGCACGAACCCGGCACTCTCTACGCGCTGGCGCAGATCGGGCGCTTCGAGCGCGGTATCAATCGCTCGCTTGAGAGCGACCTTCGCACCCTTGGGCGTGCCTTTGGGAACGACTACTGAGAACCAACCCGACGCCATATAGCCGGGATAGCGTTCAGCCAGGGCTGGTACCTGAGGAAGGGCTGGCAGGCGGGTCGACGTGCTGACGGCGATCGCTCTGATCTTGCCGCTTGCGATGTGCTGAAGGGTCGTTGCCTGAGGGTCAAGCATGGCATCGAGCCGGCCGGCCAACAAGTCGGTCAGAGCCGGAGCACTGCCCTTGTACGGGACGTGCAGAAGGTCGATCTGAGCATGCTGCTTCAGCAGTTCCACTCCAAGATGAACGCTGCTGCCTGCGCCGACCGACCCGTAGCTCAACTTTCCCTTGTTGGCCTTCGCGTGGGCGATGAAGCCGTCAAGGTCACGTGCAGGTGACGAGGCCGGTACCACCAGGACGTAAGGAACTTCGCCGACCGGGGTGATCATCTCGAAGTCCTTGGCCGGGTCATAGCCCAACTTCTCGACCATCAGAGGATTCAACACAATGGTGGAGACCGTGGCGAACAGGATCGTGTAGCCATCGGCTTTCGATCTTGCCGCGTGCACCGCACCGATGGCAGTGTTTGCTCCCCCTTTGTTTTCTACGACCACGGGTTGGTGCAGTTGGGCGCCCATCTTCTCGGCCAAGGCTCGGGCCAGCATGTCCGTCACGCCGCCGGCGGCGAACGGCGCGATGAGCGTGATTGGGCGGCCCGGGTACTCGGCAGCGTGGACTATGCGGGTGCTGGTCATTGCGATGCCTGCGGCGATGGCCGCAAGCGCGTCTCTTCGCGAAGATTTCATGACTGTCTCCTTGATAGTGTTTGACTAAGGCTGGAAAGCGGGCCTCACCTCGTACCAAGTTCGTGTGTGATCGTTCCCGCCTGACCTGGCCGCTCTGATCTTCACAAGCCGCTGTATGGGTGCGCCAGCGCATGGCCCAAAGCGCGCCGGTGGGCCTGTGAAGGCTCGAAAAGCTGGTCAATGGCCACCATGCGTCGGAGACAGTGGCCCACAGCGTATTCCTCCGTCATGCCGATGCCCCCATGGAGTTGAATCGCAGCCTCGCACAGACGCCTTCCATGAAGGCCAATTGAGGTCTTCGCGCGCAAAAGGTCCAGTTCCGAATCCTGCCCGTCCGGATGATCCACGGCCGAGGCAGCTGCCATGGCCATGCTGCGGCACAACTCCAGCGAGACGAGCATGTCGGCGGCACGGTGCCGCAGCACCTGATACTCGCCAATCAGGCGCCCGAACTGCTTGCGAGTGCCCAGGTACTGCACCGCCAGGCCGTGGGCGGTCTCCATCGTGCCAACCGCCTCGGCGCAAACGGCTGAGATACCCATTCGGCGCACAGCCTCTATGGCGCGAACAGCGCCCGCACCGGGGTCGTCCGCGTTCAGCGGGGCTGCAGGAGTACGCTCGAATCGCAGGACCGCAATCGGTGTATCGTCGATCAGCCGCCCGGCTTGAACGCTCACCCCCGGGGCGCCTCGTTCGATCATGAACAACCCGGTGGACGATTCTGTTGGAGCGCCGCCCTCACAGATTGCGCTGACGATCCAATGGCTGGCGCTGGTTCCGTGCAGCACCAGCGGTTTATGCCCATCGACGAGCCAACGTCCGTCCCTGCACTGAGCACGAACATGCGGCCGCCCGTCGACGGCGGCGCTGGCGCCAGCCTCGTCATGCGCCCAAGCGACGCGCAGTTCACCGCTGGCCACGCCGGGAAGCCAGTGCCGGCGCGCGCGTTCATCCGCGCCCGCCCGCAAGGCTGTGGGTGCCATGACCGCGTGGACGAGCACCGGCTCGAGCGCGAGCGCCGCTCCAACCGCCCGCATGACGGGATACAGGTCGGATGCGCCTCCGCCGTAGCCACCGTACTCCGGAGCAACAACAAGGCCACAGACACCCATGTCCGCGATTTGGCGCCAGACCTGTTCATCATGGCCGCACTGGCTTGCGACGATGGTGCGGCGTCGCTCGAAGCCGTAGCTGTTGCGCAGCAATCGCTCGATGGCGTCCTGAAGAGCCTGTTGTTCGTCGGAGAGATCGAACTGCATGGTCATCCCACAATGCTTCTGGCCAGAATGTCGCGCTGGATTTCGTTGCTGCCGCCGTAGATGGTTGCCGCACGGGCGAAGAAGTAGCGACCCGCCGTGGCGGCCAAGCCGTCGCTGTCTCCTCCAGCATGTTGAGCATCGCACCGCACCATTCCGCGGGTACCGATGATGTGTTGAAGCAGCTCGGTGATGCTTTGCTGAAGCTCAGCGCCTTTGAGCTTGAGTACCGAGGCATAGGCCGGGTTCGTCGCGGCCTGCTCCGGCGAGGTCAGAAATCGCCAATTCGTCACTTCAAGGGCTCGCAGATCAGCGTCGATCCTTGCGACTTCATCCTGCAGTACCGGATCGTCTATCAGGCGCTTGTGGCGCATGTCGGGGCGGGCGGCCAGTTCGAGGGCACGATCCAATCGCTCGCGGCACAGCCCGATGTGTGCGATGCTCGTACGCTCGCTGATGAGCAAATACTTCGCACAATCCCAACCTCGATGCTCCTGGCCAACCAGGTTGGACACCGGCACCCGGACGTTGTCAAAGAAGACCTCGTTCAGATGATGCTGGCCATCGATGGAGACGACGGGGCGAACGCTCACGCCTTGCGAGCGCATGTCGATGAGCAGGAAACTGATGCCCTCCTGCTTGCGCGCATGGGTGTCGGTGCGTACGAGGGCGAACATCCAGTCCGCAAGATGGGCTCCAGTGGTCCATATCTTCTGGCCGTTGACGATGTAGTGGTCTTCATGGCGAACGGCCGCCGTTCGCAAAGAAGCCAGATCCGAGCCAGCTCCCGGCTCCGAAAAGCCTTGGCAGAACCACAAGTCCAGTCGGGCGAGCTTGGGAAGAAGTTCCTGCTTTTGCGTTTCGGTCCCGAACTTCAGGAGGACGGGGCCCAGCATGCCGACATTGAACACCAAGGGCACCGGCGCCGGCGCTCGATACATCTCGTCAAGGAGAATCAGCCGCTCCGCTTGGCCCAAGTCCGCGCCGCCGTATGCGCGCGGCCAATGGGGCGCCGCCCAGCCTCGTTCGTGCAGGATGCGCTGCCATGCGACGACGTCCTCCTTGCGCGGCGCATGGCCTGCGCGCAACCGCTGGCGAATGTCGACCGGCAGGCGTTCGTCGATGAAAGCACGTACTTGGTTTCGGAATGCGATCTGCTCGCTAGACAATCGAACGTCCATGTGATTCCCACTTCAGTTTGAGGTTGTTGTCCTTCCTATGGATCGGCAGCCGGGTCTTTGCATCAATGTCGGTGGGGCGTGTGGCTGGGTCGCGGTGACGGATGCATTGGGTCGTCTCATGCGCCAAGCACCACACTGGCACCACCATCCACCGCGAGCCACTGCCCGGTGATGTGCTTGCCCGCATCACTGGCATAGAGCAGAGCTATGCCTTTCAGGTCTTCGTCGTCGCCCAGGCGGTGCAGGGGGACCGCAGCCACCATGTTTTCCTCGCCGAGTTGCTGGATCAGCCCGTTGGCCAGCCTGGTCCGGAAGAATCCGGGGCAGATGGCATTGACGCGGATGCCGAAATGCCCCCACTCCGCGGCGAGTGTTCGGGTGAAGCCAATCACCGCGGTCTTGGAGGTGTTGTAGGCGATGGTCTTGACGGCAGGAGAATTGCCGTTGAGTCCGGCGATTGACGCAATGTTGATGATCGATCCGCACTTGCGAGGAATCATCCAATGACGTGCCACCTGCTGCGCGAGCACGAAGTAGCCGCGTACGTTCAGGTTCATCACCTTGTCCCAGGCTTCGAGTGGATGCTCCTCCGCAGGTGCCGCCCAGCTCGCGCCGGCGTTGTTCACAAGGACGTCTATGCGGCCCAATTGGCTCAGCGTCTCATCGGCCAGACGGCGCGTTTCGCTTTCCCTGGCGCAGTCGGCGGCGATCCATCGCGCGTCGATGCCTGCTTTCCTGAGTTCGGACACTGCGCCGGCCAGTTCGTCGGCCTTGCGCGCGCTGAGCATGACCGTGGCGCCTGCTTCGCCGAGCGCCCTTGCGATCTGCAGGCCCAGCCCTCGAGAGCCGCCGGTGACGAGAGCGGCTTTGCCAGTCAGGTCGAAGAGTGGAGGATGGCTGGATGCGGTCATCTGTCTTTCTGCCGAGCGTTCGTTGTTGGCTGCTAGTTCACCTTCAAACCCGACTGCTCAGTGGCGAGTCTCCATTGGGGAGCTTCCGCCACCCAGCGACGCCTGGCCTCAGACAAATCAGTTGGCCCACCAGGGACGCCGAAGTTGCGATTCATCTCTCGCACACTCGGCGATTCATAGGCTTCGCGCACCGCCGCCGAGAGCCGTTGAAGAACATCCTCCGGTGCGTTCGCCGGCGCACGCAGAGACAACCAAAGATTCAGATTGAACACCGCGCCTCTCGCTCCCTGTTCCTGCAGCGTCGCGATATCCGGCAGGAGCGGGCTGCAGGCCGTGCCGAACGGCCGATTGGGCGGATCGCACCACGCTGCATACACGGCGCCAGCGCCTGCAAGCTCCCCACGCCCGCCTGGACCCGGCCGCCGGAAACGTCGACCCACATCGGAATCTCGCCCTTGTAGTGCACCGCCTGAATGTCCACGTTCTCGGCGCGAGTCAGTGGTCCGAGACCACGTCGCCGCAGCGAGCCGGCGCCGTACGTTCCCAGGCTGGTCTAACAGGGCCGGGATAGACGAGGGCACCGGGTCGTAGCTGAGCTGGTTGAACAATACCTGGCTTTGCCACACGCCCGTCGCCGGGGTCATCAGCAAGGTTTGGCCATCGGCAGGGGCCTTCGCGACGACCGCGCTGGCAATCGTGCCGCCCCCACCGGGGCGGTTGTCCACCAGCACGGGCTGACCCAACTTGCGACCGATGAACTCGCCGTACTGACGGGCCACTAGGTCGGTCAAACCGCCGGGAGCGGCGGTCACGACGATGCGGATGGGTTTGCTGGCAACGGCACCCTGGGCGCGAGCGAATGACGAAGTGGCGATGGCCGCAGCGCTTGCACCCGCACAGATCAACAGCTTGCGGCGGGTTGCTCGATACGCTGCATGAGTCATGATGGTCTCCTCCTATCTGCCTATGGAACACGTAGCGGCAATGGATCAGATGCGGATGTTGGCTTCCTGGATGACGCGTCCCCAGCGCTCGCGTTCTTTCGCGATGTAGTCCTTCAACTCGACCGGGCTCATGACCGGAGCCTCCCGGCCGAACGGCGTCAGCGCGGGCTTGCCGGGCGGCGAGCCGGCGATTTCTTCCGCTACGGCGCGGTTGAGCTTGGCAACGACGGCCGCTGGCGTGCCGGCCGGTGCAAAGAGCCCGAGAAAGGGAAGATTGACGACCTCGGGAAGGCCCAACTCGCCAAACGTAGGAACGGCTTCAAAACCTTCGATGCGGCGTATGTGGCTGACGGCCAAAGCTTTGAGAGTTCCCTGCCGGACGAAATCAATGGTTTCGAACGGCGTTGACAACATCATGGTCAGCCTGGCCTCGCGCAGATCGCTGAGCATTTCTGCCATGCCGCGGTAGGGAACGACGACGAACTCCAGCTTGGATTCGCGCTTGAGCAGCTCACTGGCAAGGTGCGTGCTGGCCCCGAGTTGCACGACGCCGATGGATCCTTTGCCGGGGTTGCGGCGCAGATAGTCGGCCAGCTCGGACCAGGTGGCGATTCCGAGCTTCGCGCCCACTACCAGCACGCCCGGTCCACGCTGGATCATGGCGATCGGCGTCAGATCCTTCGCCGGGTCGTAAGGGAACACACGCCCTGCGTTCTGCCAAATGAAGTAGTTGTTGACGATCTCGGCCGGTCCTGCGGAAAGGAGGGTGTAGCCGTCGGGAGCAGCCTTCACCACCGCTTCAGCCGCCAGGATTCCGCCGGCTCCAGCGCGGTTGTCGATGACGAACGGCTGGGAGAACCTCTCGCTCAGGCGCTGCGTCACGCCGCGTGTGGGGACATCGACCGGGCTTCCCGCGTTGGAGCCAACCAGTACGCGTACCGGCCGCACAGGCCAGCCATCCGCGTTCTGCGCGCTGGCCAGGGCGGGGCAAGCGCCAGCCGCGGTCAGGGCCGACGCCTGACCGAGAAAGCCGCGGCGTGTCAGGGTCGTTGGGAGTGCGGGCTGGCGCATGGAATGGATCTCCTCGGCTCGGCTTGAGGGCTCGTGTGTGCGTGGTCAACCCACCACGAACATCGGGACGGGTGTACCGTCCTCGCTGGGCGTGAACTGCACGCGTACGGCCTGCCCTATCTTCAGTGTGGCGTGCCCCTCGCCGATGACATTGGTCAGCA
>Ga0182738_1005544_pt1 | contig 13399 bp, 10 predicted proteins | sample eDN5th30CBELigMG_FD_128876 | JGI IMG/M metagenome (GOLD analysis project Ga0182738, IMG submission 128876) | Enriched Miracle-Growth compost microbial communities from Emeryville, California, USA - eDNA 5th pass 30_C BE-Lig MG (version 2)... ...
TACTAGCGGGAAATAGTACAGATCTTGAAATCAAAAACGAATAGATGAATGTTACGTTTGTCAAAGGAAAAAACTTACAAAAACTCCCTCCTTGTTAAAAACTAATGCTCAAAACAAACTCACCATTATGTCTCCATTGTCTACATTTGTTTTTTCTTTTGAGAATAGCAAACTCAAACTCAAAACAACGGGACAAAGAATTTTTAGAATGAGAGGAACAAATTTAATTTCAAAGCTACTTCGGCATTGCATTGTTCACGAAAAAAAAAGATTCATTGTTTTTGAGCCCTTATAGCTATTTACTCTGTTGAAAGAGTAATCGCTCTCTTTTATCCAGCTCATCTCTTCAATATCAAACTTTTTTGTTGCAAAATTGTGGGGGAAAAAGCAATGCCAACAATCTTTCCCATTTCTCGCCTGAACACATGAATCAAGATTTTCAATATGAAATTTTTTTCCAAATAATAGGAATATTTTCTCCCAAAGAGTGAGGATTTTATGAAGCACATTAAATTTCTCCGTCATCATCATTCTCATTTCCTCATAAAAGCTTACTCTTCCCGTTCAAAGACTAAACTCATGAAAGATCCATGGTTTTCAATTCTGAGTGGTTGTTTCGGTCAGATTAATTTTTGAATTAAAAATCTTTCCCCACGCAGTATTGGAGGTTTTTTTTAAGAGATTTTAAATCAAATATTTCAAGACAATATCTTTCAACCAGAAATTTTTAACCCCTTTGTATTAAATTCGTTAAAATTAAGTCGTTTTTCTCCTTTGTAAAAGCAATATAATTGGTTTTATCTCAGTCATTTAATTCGGGTCTTTAATTTTCACAATAGAAAATTTTGTTGACGATGTGAAAATAAAGCAATTTTTGTTGGCAGATTATATTTTCTCAATCAAAAGAAATGGTCAAACCAAACAACGCTCGCAAATCTCACTTTTCCAAGTGAAGTTTTAAGACTTAGTTAGAGGAATTCCTCCTCTTCATTTCTCTCAAGGTTGCAAGTTTCTCTTTTTCATTAAAAATGTTGTTAATTCGAGTACGTGTTTGTTTTATGACATCATTTTAAATATTATTTTAGTCTTGAATTTGATGTTTGTAGATAACTTACGCCTGCTCACCTTTTGCCGCTCCGAAGAAAAGGTTTGAGTGGTGTTGGAAAAACTATCTCAGTGAAAAAAAGGATGACTCTCATTTGAAAGGCTGTTTTCCCTCAGACTAACTCATCTGAGAACTTTTCTAGATTCAAACTTTTCTCTTGATGAATTTATTTTCTCTCTATGTAAAACTATTTTGGTTTTATAATTTCCAAATATCTTCTTATTTCCCTTTTATCTTTCTCTTTCGAGTCAGATTGCTCCAATAAACTTTCCAGCATTTTTATGAGAAAAGAACGAAATTCACACGGGCATAAATTACTTTCTCTTAAGTTTTGTTAGATTTTATTTTTGCTTCCTCATTAAACAAAATATCAAGCTTAGTTTATTGTTTGAAGACTAACAAGGAAAAAGAGGAGGTATTTGACCAGGATTCATGCGATTTGGAGCAATCCCTCAAGACTTTTCTCTTTTTAATTTTTCCAAATGAAACTTGTAAAAGATCTCCTCCCAGTCCGAACCAACCAAGAGAATGGATTATTCGCGCGTCTTGCTTAAAGTTCAGAAAAGGAGACTGTTCCTAAGAATATTATGGAATATTCTTCTCTTAGTTGCAAAAATTCCTCAAATAATTCAAATTTATTTTTGTATCGTAGTTTCAATTTTTATCTTCAAAGTTTTACTTCTTTCGACCAGAAAAAATCCAAGTTTTTCAACAAATTTTCATTTTTTTCCAATATTTTCATTTTTACAATTTCAAAGAATGAATTTTGGTTGGGTTAGACTCATCCCAGAAAAATAAAGGAAGAAAAATCAAATCAAGTCTCTTTGTTAGAGTAAAAAAAATTTTCTCGTGCAAGTATCCTTATTTTATTCCTCTCTCCACCCCTCTCTTAGATTTGTCAACATTTTGAGCTGTTTCATTCTTTCATTGAATTTTTTCCTCAACTTTTTTCATTTGTCTCATCATAAATTCCAACAAAAATTTTCCTTTGCATTTTTTCTTGCCAACAAATTTACACTTTGAAGTCTTTTGCAAAAAAAAAAAAAATTGGAAACAACTTTTAATTTTTGAAGCCCACCATTTCCCAAGAGGGGGCCGGCCCCTAACGGATAGATACTTTGTATTTTTCTCAAAAACCTCTTCAAACAATTTTTTGACCTGATATTTTTGCTCTCAAACTCTCTTTTTTTGTCCTCATTTTGTTGACAAAAAAGCTTTATCTATTTGGAAAAGTAGAAAGGATGACAACAGTTCACAAAAAAATTATGGTTTAAGACTCTTTCCAAGTGGTTAGCATTGAAATGAAGAAGAGTATTTATGAGCATGGAAGAAGACAAGTTATGATCAAAGAGGAAAAACTTTTATCTTTTTGATCTAATTTTTAAAAAGCCTCTCTCTATTCTTTCCATATTCAAACCCAATCTTTGCGGACACTCCAGATGTCAAAAGGTTTTTTCCTCAAGTTGATGGAGAGAAGAGTTTACTTGGTTTAAATTAAAGAGTTATTATGGATAAATAAGCTTTGGTTAACCCAAAGTGGAAGAAAATAAAATGTCCTGAGTCAAGATTACATACAAAACTTCTTTTTATCCCTCAGTCAGGACCAGGAAAAATTTATATACCATATTATAAGTAATCAACAAATATAGATTCGTTTAGACGTGGAAGGAGCCATGAGGAGTCTGTCGGAAACTATTCTGAAGTTCTAAAATCCTTGACAATTGACTCAATTCAGGAGCTGTGCTCGCATTTGAATTGAAGCTCGAGTTAAGTCTTGCCTGATTTACTTCTTCAGATTTCCCGATCCTGATTCTCCTTAAATGTCTTGTAAAGTAAATGGAGGTGAGAACTTGAATTGCCCCAAATACGAGAAATATGATGAGGAGGGCAGGATTCTTTGATCCAACTGTTGTTCCGAGTGCGTTGTTTTTCACATATATGGTGTACAATATGAGAAAGCTGAGGCCAGTGAGAACAAAAGCAACAGCGACAAAGTATCTCACATACCGATAAACGTTGGAAATAATGAGACGATCATTCTTTGAAGCCAGGTCGAAAAGAGCAACGAGAATAAATATGGCATAAAAGATTGTGATTATCAATGGAGCAGGTGTTATATCGGTCACATGGATTGCTTCGAAAACAATCCAACCTATAGCGATTACCAGGTCGTAGCCGGCAATAATGGCGCACACAATAGTGTTTGTGTTGCCCAAGCTGGACTTTGAAGGCTCAGTAAACATTGTCGGCAAGAATCCTCTTGAATATTTTTAAGGTTTAAACGAATTTTATAATGTCTTTGGTTGAAACTTGCTTTTATGTAATAAATAAAATTCATTTCGGGTGTTTTAAATAATTGTTGATTATTAATGCAACTTGAGGAGCCTAAACTATTTGATCAGTAGGGAGCTGTTTTTCTATCTCCTCTTGAGCCTCTTTCACAAAGAACCAAAATCCCTCCATTTTTTTTTTCAAAAACATTGGAACTTGCTTGACTGATTTTGTCGAATTCAAACAAATCTCCAAAATTAGCAGTGGGATAACACAACAATCGAATTTAATAAAATTTTAACTTGAAAAAATGTGAGGATTTTAATCGATCTCTTCAACTTGAGAGGTTGTTGTTGAACAGAAATGAAATGTCCTTTCCTTTATGAGAAAGATAGATGAGTGAATATTTGAATGTGGTCAATTAATCATGTCTTCAAATTCAAAATAGTAAAAGTCAAACCAGATAAACCAGATCAAAGTTCATACGAATCCATTTACAATTGGTTTAGTCGAAAGTTTATCAAGAGAAGAGTCTGTTTACCACACATTCAGAAGAATCAGTCTCTCACGAATCTCATTTCTCCCAGAACAAAAGTGTCGTTTTTTGGAATGTCAATAATTCAACTGATAAAAATAGAGATTCTAAAAGGTTGAATAAATAAAATTTAGGGAAATGATGCAGCTAAAAATTAGAGAGAAAAAATCGGTAATTGAAGACAAGGGTAATTCTCTGAAAAACCTCATTTTTCGCTCTAATGACTCTTTATTAAGAAATCTTTGAAAATTTCTCTTTCATCGTATCTTGATTTTCAAACTCAGAAAACAACAAAGATGAAGAGAAAGTCCAAAGACTAAATAGATTTCTTGTTCCTTGATGTTTTTTTTTCAAATCATTTTTGAAAAAAAAAATCCCTCAAAAATCGCTTCGACATTGATGTGGATCAAAGTTAAAAAAAGAGTCTGAGGATTCAATGCTTAGCTCTTGCAATTTTTTTTTTTGATTCAGAAAAAAGACAGACATTTGAGAAAATGAGCTTTTTGATTCTAAACTTTCTTAATAATTGAAGAAATAATTTTTAGACCAGATTTACCAAGAAATATTAATTTCAGAATGTCCTTTCAGTTCAAGGTTAGTGGGAAAAAGAGGAAATGAAGCGAAAAGTGAGTTAATTGAAACGAATTATTTTTCTCTGAAATTCCCCCTTTTTGCCATAAAATTTACCAAGTTTCTGGTATCGCTTGCGACATTTTTTTTTATGAAATTTTAAAAAGAGCAACTGACTTACAAAATACTTTATCTATTCTTTATTATTACTTCACTTCTATATCTACTTTATCAACAATAAAATAAGACTTTCTACATTCAAATATAAAATATTCTTTTATTTTTTTATTCTCAAATAATCATCATCCAATCCACAGTCCCTACATCTTGGGTAAAGATTCTGGATTAAAATCGGGAGAGTTTTCCATTTTCATTTTGCTTTCGTAAAACTGAAGCAAAGGCAACCAAAAACCTTTTTGAAGTAACTCAAGTCTTGATACTTTTGAATTTATTGGTTGACTTCCATCGTCTCTTAATTTCCAGCCCACCATAACTTCTAAATCTGGTTTCTCTTTTGTATGTCGAACTCCAATCACTTTCGTTGGAGTATCTCCTTTTGCAAAGCTTCCATACTCATTAGCATTTCTATGGTGAACTTTTATATGGGGTCTGGGAGTTTTCATAATTCCAGAATCACTAATCTTCTCTTTTTCGATTATACTCTGTGTGTTCGGTGTCTGAGCTCGTCGTTCGTCTGATATCTGCGGTAGTTGATTCTCTGGGGATGTTTCTTTTAAATTAATCTTAGAAAGTTTTTGTTCTTCTTCTTCTTCTTCTTCTAAAACGTGATCCTAAAATATTCAAAAAGTTTTCAACAAAGAGAATAACCCACCTTGTTGTCCTTTAACTTCGAGTCATTATTGGCGACAACTTCTTTTTTTTCTTCTTCGATGAACCCAAGATCTTGATGATGCGCAAGTTTTGTCATTCGACAAACATTTTCATCATTATAATGCTGATCTTGGACATCAGTGGAGTCAGTAGTTTTCTCAGAAGCCACGATCTTTTTTGGTCTTCCTTTTTTCTTTTTCTCCAGAACAGGATTTGTTTTTTCTTTTTTCGAAATCTCAACGTTTCTAGCACCATCATTATCATCTTCCTCCTCATCCTTAGCTTTTGACCTTTTGCCAAGTAATTTTTGAGGTTCAGAGACAGCTTTGATATCCTTTTTACTTGGAGTCTTTTTTTGAGCTTTCTTCTTTTCAACCAAACTATTTTCATAATCTTTAATTTTCATTGGAGCGTTTTCCAAATTCTCTTCTGGCTCCCAAGTGGTTTCTTCCAGCGAAAACCCTTTCCACTTGACTTGATAAAATACGACATCCGAAATAATCTGCTTTCCAACGATTTGCTCGACTTCAAACTCTGTTGGTGGAGGAATGGGATCTGGAATTGGATCAGCTTTATTCTTTTTGGTTTCACTTTTCTTCTCCACAACTCCCTTTATCCTTTTCCTTAATCCAAAATTTTTGATTGCAGGATTTGAAGAAACAACCTGATGATCCTTTTCTTTTTTTAGAGTTTTCTGTTTAGTCGCACTCATAATGAAATCTAACAACTATATATATTTGGCTTTTCTAAAATTAATTCAATAAAGAAATTAGCTTCTCGTTTAACAAGAGATGTCTATTCCTCTTAGGCTTTAAATAATAACCAGAAAGGTCTGAGAATCCTCCGGGTTGCAATAGTGGATCATAAATAATGTTGTGAGAACCAAGACAATTTTTTGGGTTTTATTTTCAAGTCTCTTTCTGATTCCCGAATTCCCCATCTCTATTGTAGATTAATAATTTGGCGAGCGAGTCAGTGAATTTATAAACTTTTAAACAACCAAATAAACAAAAAAAAAATGAGTCGAGTTACAAGAAATACTTTGAAGACTCGAAAAGAGAGTCGACTTAAATCAGCCAAAATAGAGCATCCTGACAGTATGAAAATTCAAAAGAGAAGTAACTCTCAAAAAAAGAAGAAAATGATCCAAAAAATTTCTGATTCTTCTTCTGGTGAAGAAACTTTGAGTGGAAGTTCTGATGAAGAAAGTGAATTTGAAGTTGAGTTTATTCTTGATAAAAAAATCAAAAGGGGAAAAGTTTATTATTTGGTCAAATGGAAGGGATTCCCAGAAGATGATACGACATGGGAACCAAAAGAGAATCTTGATAACGCTCCGGGCAAAATAAACCTCTTTGAAAAACAACTGGCAAACAAGTTGAAAGAACAAGGTGAAACCAAAGAGCAAGAAAATTCAAAAGGGTCCAGCCGCCTTGGAGTCAGGAAAACTCATACCATAGGAAAACTTAAAGAAGAAAACTCTGTTATTGGAAAAAGATCAAGGAAAAAATTTGATAAACTTGATCAAAAGAGAGATCGTAGTCAAAAAATAAAACAAGATAAAGCTTCTCCTAATCTGAAGAAAACTCTCAGAAATAATCCGGAAAGAAGGAAAACAAGAGGAAGGAAAGAAGAATCATCTGATTATGGAGTTAAAGTTGAAGAATTGGAGGAAGTTGAAAAGCCCCTGGAAAAAAAACTAAAAGTTTACACAAAAAGGAATTATCACAATGAGTCTCAGCCTGAGTCTGATGAAGCTTCTTCTGAAACAGGAGAAACTGGTCAAAATCCCAAAAGAACAAATTTATTAATGGAAATTACCGCAAAATATTTGTCTTCAAACATCAAGCAAAATGTTGCAGATAAGCAAACAGCTGATGGGCTTGAACTAAATCCTCCTCCTCCTGCTGTTCAAAATGTAAACCCTAATTGCTGATTCAAAATCTAATTATTTTGTAGGACTTGAACCCATTTGGATATACAACAAGCTTTTCAAGAAATAGAGTTGAAGAAAATCCTTTGATAACTCAAATCGAGGAAAGCATTAGTAAACTTGGATCACTTGAAAATGGAGATGTGCCGTTAAAAGTTATTGGTGCTCGGCCTGTCAAGGAAAAGAGGGACTTGGAACTGATGGTGAGCTGGAAAGAAAATGATAAGGGAATAAAGCCTCAGAATTCCAAGGTAATGAGACTTGAGCTCTTAAAAAAAGGCTTTTGGCTGCCTTTGATAGAGTTTTACGAGAGTAAGATGAAATTAGGAAGTGCACCTAATTTCAATCCAAACTCTCTGCCTAAATATCAATTTTAGTTATTCAAATTTTTGCTTCGTATGAAATAAATTCGTTTTTGTATTGCTAATTAAATTTCTGTGTTATTTTGATAGTTTACTTCCCAAATTTTGAGCTCGATTCATACTTACACGCAGGAGGAATTTTCCTAAGAATTTAGACTGCTAGTCAGAATTTCATTTTACAAAAAATTTTCTCACAGACAAAATTGTTCTTTACCTGAAAAAAAAGCTAAGTTTAGATGAAGAGTTTGTTTTTTGGAAGGGATTAATTTAAAACCTTCAAGTTTTGAAGAGTTTAAGAGAAAAAAGGGATCCTAATATCCTCCAACTTTTCTTGGCAGAAGAATATTTTAAAAGATGGATTTGAGGCTCAAATGAAATTGGTCGAAATTTATGCTGTTTTTTTTTACCCACAACGAATCCAGAAATTGAGAGGATCCAGTTGTATGAAGAGGATCAAAACTGATTTCAGGAATAAGTTGAGTGTTTGGAGGCTCAAGGTCTCATGATGATATCTCTGAGTGGGAAAGATGTCAAATTGCGAAGGCCAGATGAAATTTAGTTAAGATTTTATGAAAGAACAATTTTGATTGTGAACAAAAAAAGATCTTTCTGAAATTTTGTCTCAAAGCGTAAAAAAGTTTGGTAAAATTTCATCAAAGCCTGAGCTTTCAGCAACAATCTTTGGCGAAACTTAAGGGGCTTTTAGATTTAGGACAATCACTACTTCCATATCAATTTATTAAAAACATAGTTTTTATACGAGTAAATCAAACAAAAAATGACTCGATTTATTAAACTTGAATTTGCTCGTTTTCATTTTCACTGGGGAGAACATCATCTTCTTTCATTTTTTCACTTACAATCTCAATTTGTTTATTCAAATCGAGTCTTTTGTAGATCACTAAAAGGCCGACGAAAAGAATGTAGGCATTAATCAAAGGCCCCATAACAAGACCTTTTCCCTCATATCCTACGAAATAGCAAAAGAAGTAAGAAAGAGGGGTTGATATTCCATAATAACATATGATAAGCAAAATTGTTCCTGCTTTTTCTTTGCCCAGAGCCCTTAACCCGCTTGCAAGGATAAATTGAACAAAATCTGGTGGGATTTGAAGAGTAATGATTCTGAAATACTCAACCACCATGTCTTGAGTGGCTTTATCATCGACATAAAATTGGGCAATGTGGGTCGAGAAGAAGAGGTAATAGACCTCAGTAATCACGACAGAGACGCAACAGAGCACCACGCCAGCATAGAGGAACCGTTTGGCTTTCTCAGGATTTTTCTCGCCCACAGAATTCCCAACATAAGTGAGCACAGCATCAGAGAGAGAAATGGGTATTGAGTAGAGAAGGGTGAGGTTTGCAAAGGCAATGCCCAGCGCTGTGAGCTGAACTTGATCGAGACGCCCAGCAAAAACTAAAATAATCTCAAATGCAACCCATTCCAAGTAGATCATGGAGCCAATTAAAGCTTCGTGCTTAAACAAGCTCCAGATTTCTCGAAAAGAATCTTTGCAAAACCAAAACAAGGCTCCTTTGACTGGATTCCAAAATCTCAGATAGGTCAAAAGTAATGCGAGCCCAACAAAGAACATGATGTTCCAAGAGATTGCAGCACCTCTGAGTCCCATACCATACTTTTCGATCAGAATGTAGTTGCTCACCCAATTAATCACGCAGCCAATTATCTCAATCACCCCTGGGAGAGCAAATATATTACATGCATTCAGATATGCATTCAATGTTGAAAATATAATGACAGCGAATAATCCAGGAATCGCTCTTGATAGATATTGCTGAATGTAAACTGCAATTTTTTCTTCAAAGCCAAAAGCCATGCAGATATGATCTGACCAATAAAAGAAGCAACAAAATGGAATAAACATCATCATGTTAATAATTAGTCCTCGATGAAGGTAGAGCCCAACCAGTTTGTAGTTCTTTGCCCCATATGCTTGTGCTGACTTGCTGGTGAGACCGACGTTAAGGGAAATGAAAATCGCCATTGCCACAATATTCATTACAGTCCCCCCAAGACTGTAGGCACCAAGGATTTGAATATCTGCGTTACTTTTGAGGAAATGCAGTGTGATTGTCTGGTTGAAAAAAGAAATAGCTGTTGTGATAGTTAAAGGAAGTGTACTCAGCAAAAGAGTCTTGATAGTTTGTCCGTAAGACAGGGTTGGAGCCACTATGATTGTACTTCCCAGAGTATTTAATGCAGCCCTCTCGTCTTGGTTTTCAGCCAAAAGTAGTTGCTCGTTTTTGCACTCATTCTCCATCCTCAGATCAAAGATTTTTACTCTAGAAAAATTAACTACTTGAGATCAGAAATTTAAATTCAATAAACTACTGTCTGGGAATTTCTAGAAGCAAATGAACAAAGTGCTAATTAGAACTGAGAAAAAACAGATTTTTTAAGGAAAATTTGCCCATTAATTATCCTTCCCAAGCGAAGAAAATATTTTCAAACGCTTGTTGAAAATTCTCTCTTCTCGAAAATATAAACTTTACTTCTTTGGGAGATTTTGGAAGAAAGGAGTTGACTCACCTGACCTTCGATTCCTCTAATAAAAATATTTCTGCAAAAATATGGTGTTGAAAAGGAATCCATTTTAATTTGAAAACATTGATGTGAAAAAACTTCAATAGTTTCTTCAAAGAAATCAGCATTCTCAGGACTTATTTCCCTCAAACAACAAAAACAGATCTTGCAAAACCTTTCATTTAGATCTATTGACGAATCCTCACTTTTAGCGTTCTGAAATTATTCCAACAAGAGAATGTTCTTTCCAATAGTCAAACAAAAAATAAGGGTTCAATCTGGAAGAATGTAGAAAAAGCAAAATCTCTTTTTAGATGGAATATCAGTCTAGGGAAAAGCTTTTTTCTTCTCTCTCTGTCATTTGATAATCAATCAGAAGACGAAATGATGATTTGAAGCCAAAAAATAGTTTCGATCCATAATTTCCCCTAATTCTTGTTGCTTTTGGAGACCTCAATTTTGAACGAATTCCAGACTGACGAAACATAAATGTATGATCAATAATATAATCTCAACACAATACGAACTATTATATGAATTAACAAGAACCTGATATCACAATAAGAATAATATCAATATCAATTATTTTCCGCCCCTTTCTATTAAGCTTGTATCTGTTCATTTTCTTTTTGAATATCAGACAAGGTATCATCTTCTTTCATATGTTCACTTACAATTTCAATTTGTTTATTCAAATCGAGTCTTTTATAAATGATCAGCATGCCAGTCAAAAGGATGTAAGCATTTGTTAACGGTCCAAATAAAAGCCCTTTTCCTTCATACCCAGCAATATAGCAAAAGAAATAAGAAAGGGGAGAAGCCGGGTGGGATTTGAATGGCAATTGTGTGAAAGAACTCAATTACCTTGCCTTGAGTAGCTTTGTCCTCAACATAAAATTGCGCTACATGGGTAGAAAAAAATATGTAGTAGATCTCAACAAAAACCGCAGAGAAGCAAACGATTATGACTCCAGCATACAAGAACCGTCTCGCTTTCTCAGAGTGTTTCTCCGCTACAGAATTTCCAACATAAGTGAGGACAGCATCAGAGAGAGAAATGGGGATTGAAAAAAGAAGAGTGAGATTTGTAAATGCAATGCCCAGCGCTGTGATCTGCACCTGATCAAGGCGTCCTGCAAAAACGAAAAGAATTTCGTAGGCGACCCAGTCCAGGTATATCATTGACCCTATTAAAACTTCATGCTTCAATAGGCTCCAGATTTCTCGAAAAGAGTCCTTGCAAAACCAAAACAAGGCTCCCTCCACTGGATTCCAAAACTTGAGGTAGATCAAAAGGAGTATAAGCGCTACAATAAACATGATATTCCATGAGATTGCAGCCCCTTTGAGCCCCATTCCATACTTTTCAATAAGGATGTAATTGCTGATCCAGTTGAGCACGCATCCAACAATCTCAATTCCACCGGGAATAGCAAATACATTGCATGCATTCAGATATGCATTCAATGTACAAAACAAAATCGTGGCAAATAGCCCAGGGATAGCTCTCGATAAATACTCCTGAATGAAAACTGCAATTTTTTCTTCAAAACCAAAAGCCATGCAGATATGATCTGACAAATAAAAGAAGCAGCAGAACGGAATGAATAGCATCATATTAATTATCAGTCCTCAATGGAGGTAGAGTCCAACAAGTCTGTAGTTCTTTGCGCCATATGCTTGGGCTGATTTGCTGGTCAGGCCGACATTGAGCGAAATAAAAATTGTCATGGCAAGAAGGTTCATTACGGTCCCTCCTAGACTATAGGCAGCAAGGATTTGAATATCTGTATTATCTTTGAGGAAATGTAGAGTGATTGTTTGGCTGGAAAAAGAAACAGCAGTTGTGAGAGTTAATGGGAGTGTACTCAATAATAGGGTCTTGATGGCCTGTCCATAAGATGGAGTAGAAGCCGTCATGCTTATGCTGCTGAGATTTTTCAACTCAGCCCTCTCATCTTGGTTTTCAGCCAAAAGCAGAGGTTCATTTTGCATATTCATAGAGGTTTGGATATTTTAATAATCATCATTATTAGGATCAGAAATTTAAATAAAATAAACAACGGTCTCAGATTTCTAGACAACTTGTCAGAATAGCTATTAAAGGTCGCTTGGTTTCAGGGATTCCTCTAAATTATTCACACGATACCCCCAATAAAAATTGTATTTTTAAAAAAAGAGACGACATGAAAGTTTAGCGCCTACTAATCTGTTTTGTTGCGTAATCAGTCATCAGAGAGCATTATTTTATTATTTCTAAGCATCCAAACTAAGAAAATTCTCTTTGGAAGGCCTGAAATGCTTTTCCGTGAATAAATTTGATCCATTAAAAAGTGGTTGGGTTGGGATCAGCAATAAAATTAACAATCAAAGAAGAGGTCCTGATTGCAAGATAAACTTTTCTCATATTTCTCTGATCTATTTTTCTAAAGCCAAGGTTTGAATTCACTCAATTTCAAGTCTCATTGAAGGGGATTCATTTTTTGTGCTTTAAAGTTCATCAAGGATATGATTTTTTTAACTTCATTTTCGATCTTCAAATTTCAAGACAGAGCTCAGATTTTTTATGAATGCAAAATGATTTCATGTCAATAATATTTTCAGGATTGTTGGAACAGAGTTTAGTGACTTCTCTTTTGATTATTCTTAACTAGCCAAAAAACCGCAGTCAGTACAATTCAACCTTGACAACTTCAAATAGAATACTTTCGATCTGTATGGAGCAAAAACTTTATTCCAAACCTTTCCTTTATGACTTCAATATTTCACTCAATATGATTTTCAGAGGATCGATTTTTGTCCGAAAAGAATTATCTTAAAATAAAGTTGGAAATTTTATTTTTGATTTTGGATCAGGCTCAAGTTTGAATATCATGACACTGAATTGTTAAAATTGTTTTCTGTTCATCAAAATATTGTCTCATTGTAATTAATTCATTGCACGTTTCCCATCAGAAAAAGTTTTAAATTCCACACTCTTTCTTTGATTTTTTTATTAAAGAATTTATTTGTTCCGATTTATCTCTTATCGATGAGGATATCGATCTGAATTATTCTCCATCTTAAATATGAACTTTGTTCGGCAATTTTTCAAGGATCCATTTTGTGAGAAAAAGAATTCCGAAAGCAAAAAAAAAAAATACATCGAGAATTGACAAGTTTTTAATATCCTCTTTCAAAAGCTTCCATCTCAGATAATTTTTGAATGTTTTGAAAATTCAATTTGAGAATCAAATTTTTGTCA
>Ga0182738_1005545_pt1 | contig 13399 bp, 4 predicted proteins | sample eDN5th30CBELigMG_FD_128876 | JGI IMG/M metagenome (GOLD analysis project Ga0182738, IMG submission 128876) | Enriched Miracle-Growth compost microbial communities from Emeryville, California, USA - eDNA 5th pass 30_C BE-Lig MG (version 2)... ...
CAGCATCTTGCGGTTGAAAATCAATTTTTATTCAAGTTACGGAAATCATTAGTTGTGTTCCAATGATTATACCTTCCATCTTGCCTTTACAATTTGATATCTTTCCCAGTCAGAAATATCATCAGAAGGCCTTGGAGCCTCTCCACTCAACTTATTCTTGAAATCAGCCTTAATCCCCTTCGTGGAGCTGAATCCTCTCTAAATTTCTGCATTCGCTTGTGGGAAAAGTGACATAAATTTCAATCAATTTCATTATAGCCCCAAATCCATGTTTAAAAAAATCTTCGGACAAATGATATCAACTTCCCTTTTTCTTGATATGAAACTCTTCAAATTTGAAAATTTTTAATTCTTCCATTCTATAGTAACAAGCTCTTGATCTAAAATAAGCTTGTTATTTTTTGAAAGATAATGCTAAGGAAAAATTTTTGGAAAATTAAATTTTGTCTAAAGAAGAAAAAACCTTTTGAAAAATGAAATTCTGACTCAAAGTCTAAAACCTTAGGAAAATCACTGATCACAATTTGCCCAAAATAAGAATTTTATTGCAGAAATTTTTTTTGGCTCTCTTTTCTGAACTGGAATTTTAAAAAATCATATTTTGAATTTTTTCTTCTGAACAGAAGTCTCAAAAAATGTTCCAAAACTCAGGAACTTCAAATTTGAGGGGAAAAAATCTCTGGGAAAAACCTCGAGGACATCTCACCTTTTCTGAAGTTTGGTCATTTTTTAGTTCAAACAAAATTTTCTTCTCAAAGAAATGAACTGCTGAAATGACATGTGAGATGAAAAATAGTAAGCTTTCTCCTGCCCTTGAACCTACCAAATTCCTTTCACTGATGAAGAACAGCATGATGCAAAATCAGCCAAAATTGCTCCCAACCTCACATATACAGATGTCCAGGAAAATAAACAGGATCAATATCATTTGTCTTTGCCCAAAAATATTAAGAAGTTTGAGTCAAGTTACTATGGGACATCAAGGATTCATCGAAATCTAAAGGAGCTAGAAAAATTTTGTAAATAGATACTCTCTTCAAAAAAGCCTTCGACGAACCGATGACCAAGATTTCTGATTCCCTTTGTTTATATGATCAAAATTAAAAAGAAAAAGAAGAGAATCAGGGAGCCTTGAAAATTTTGAATTTGTGTTTGTTTGATTGTATGAGAGTGAGAGTGAGAATCTCTATTTTGGAAGAATTTCGGATGGTTTGTATATTTTCAAGCTTGCTAAATTATTAATAAAAAAAGTAAAAAAATCATTTCGTTTGATTTTTGATTGTGATGATCGATTAGTTGATTATTCTCTTGTAGTTTTTTGTTTCAAGATTTAGTTTGAATTTTTATGAGGAAATACTTTGAGTTGCATGTTAGAAGAGGATGAAAATCTTTGGAATGGCTCGTTTGGAAGTGCATATTCTTGACCTCATTGTTCAGATGAGATATTATTTTTTAATTTGAGTCTATTTCTAAAATCATTATTTCGAAGGACTAGGGAAAAAGTTTCCGGGAAGAATTTTTGGAAATTTATTACTCTGAAAAAATTAGGCGAAATTTTTCTGTGCCAAGAGTGGTTTGGTTATCTTTGAGAGAACTTTTGATTTTCTTTCAGAAGAATCTGTAACCCTACCCAAAAGAATTCAGGAGGGAATAACCAATTTAATTTACCAGTCTTTGGCACGAAGTTCTAAGACCTTAACCTGTGTCTGACTGATTTTTAGCCTCTCAAAACTTCTCTTATGGATGTGACTTGGGGAAGTTAATGGAAGCTTTGATGAGAAAATGCCTTTGAGATATTTGAATTATCTTTTATGAAGTGCCTTCTCAAAGTAAGACCCTTTGGGGGCTTGTTCTTTATTATTTCTTGTCATGTTGGAACTCCTTTTTACTGGGGTGATTAGGAAAGACTTTACCGAAAATAAAATTCCTTGCTGAATAGCAAAGTTAATTTGGTAGAATGATAACTTAGAGAGAAATGGAAACAAACTTTTGAAAAATAAACTTTACAAAATTTAAAGCTTCGGAAGATCGGCGCTTTAGTATATTCGACAGGCTGACTTGATTACTTGGACAGAGCTTGTTTCTCTTTTAGTTTGTCTCGAGAGTTAAGTTTTCAAGAGAGAGAGAGAATTTCTCATATGAGAAAAAGATATGAAGCTTGATTTAAAAGGAAAAAAAATTTATTCGAAGTCCTTCATTTTTCAGTGTGTAGAATTTTGTTGAAAATCTTGTCTCTTTTTTTGTTAGAAAAATGACTTTCAAAGATGAGAGAGGCCATTCTTCCAATTTGATGCTTTTTTTTTTGAGTTATTTCATTAACGATTACTGAGAGCATTATCCTCAATTCCAGTCTAAAGGGTTTCAATGACATTGGGAAAACTTTTTTCATTACAGCCGAGTCTTTTGATTTTCCCCTTTTTTTTTGCAGTTCCGAAATTTTCAGATTTTTTTTTCAAAGTTCATATTTTTTTCAGAAAAAAGTTTTTTGTGGAACGAAAATCAGAATCTCCCAATAGAGAAGGTTTATAACAAATCCAAGCTTTCTTATTTGTTTTTTCAAAGATTTGTTTTCAAATATTTTTTTTTGTTCTTTTCAAATTCAGACTTGTCGGCCAAAATCTATCAGGTAGGGGGCAGAAAAATCAAAAGATCCAACAGCATTCACTCTTTACTCAAAAAGGGAGAAAAATATTTTAATGGGCAAGTTTTGAAACCAAAATGATGAGACACAAAGATAAAAAGTTCAGTATCCACGATCATCTGAGTCCTCAGTAGCAAACCAGATATAAATTGAAAAAGATATAACTTTTTTCTTTTCTCATTTCAAAGTCCTGCTTTTCTCTTTGTATCGAAACAACTTAATTTTCTTTCTTTTTGTCGGTCATAATGTATAGATTATGTAAACCTGTGATCGTTAAGTTCTTCCCACTAGACTTTAATAAATTATTTTTTCAAATTCCGAATTACTAAGAAAACTCAAATTCGACATTCTTTAAAGAATCAAGCCCCTGTAAACTTTCCCCAATGCTGTTGAGCCCTTTATCAGTGAGTCGCGAACAACTATTCGAGAATCAATATTTTGATTTGGTTTGAGTGACTTACTTGAGAAAGCTTAGATGAATGTATTGTAAAGAAATCAGATGTCTTAATGTCTCACTCAAATTTTCTAGGCTCGCATTAGTAATCTTCGGACAACTAACAAATCATTCAAAATGATTTTCTAAGGTGATCTACCCAGAAAAGACAAGGGTGACGTTTGTAAAGGCATTGAGCCCTCTTAGACTTTGGCTGATGCTTTGGAATCCCGCATCAGTAATCCGCCAACGTCTAACACAGTTTTGTTAGAATTTTTAATTTATTGAATACTTGGCGAAATTGAGGTTAAGGTTTTTCAAGAAGGATAAATTTCTTAATTTTTGACTCAGATTGCGCAATCCAATGTCAGTAACCCTCGTTCTATGAAAATCATTTGATGGTTATTTTTGAATGAATTACAGTTCGAAATTTAGACTGAGGTTTTGCAAGGAAACAAGTTTCTTTAGGCTCTCAGAAACATAATTGAGCCCAACATCATCAATTCTGAGGCAGCTATCGGTTATCCAAGAATATTCTTTCGATTAAGGAGTTTACTCCGCAAAATGAAGGCTCATTGCCTTTAGTGAGGTCAGTCTCTCTGGAATTTTACTGATTTGATGGAGCTTCGCATTATTCATTTCTGAGCAACTAGAAGAGGGACATTAAAAATTTACAGTTTTTTTTTCAATACTTTGAAACTGAGATGTGGAAATTTTGCAAAGAGATATGTTTTTGAATGCTACCAGCAAACACGTGGAGTTCTGTCTTCCCAATAAAAAGACCACTATCAAGAGCACGATAGAGAGAATTATTTTTAATGTTGAGATACGGTTGAAAGATGAGGCTAATGCTTTGTAAGGAAACAAGGCTGTTGAGGAATTTCTTGAATGTCACACTCCTGGAACTTGTCTTCCTAAGCAAAAAGTCAGTAAGTTTTATTCTGCTACCTCCCTCTCGAAATAGAAAATAACTGTTCAAGAGTCTCTCAAAGCCTTTTATAAAATGTTTAGACCCTTCCCATAAATTTTGTCTTCTGAAAAATGAAGAATGAGGTTTTGTAAACAAACGAAATTTTTGAGAAGACAAACGAGATGATCGGATTTTATCTTGCTACAAGTAGTTCGAGTAATTCTGAATTTTCTTTCCCCTTTGTTTGTACCACTTTCAGAGTGTAATTGAGTTGAAAAACTGCTAATCCACCAATTTACCGTTCGAAATAAAGGGTGAATGCTTTCACCTCTGCTTGCTTGATTATGTGTCTGCAGAGAGCTTCTTGATTCAATTGAGCTTCGTGTCTTGGATGGATTAATGTAAGTTTTAATTGAAGAATTTTTACTTCCGGAGATATTTGAATTTTCCCTTTTGAAGAAGATCTTTCTGGAGATAGAATTTTGATGAGGCTTGCTCTTGAGTATTCTTTCTCTTTTTTATGCTTTCTGATTCCATTCAATAAGGCCTTATCTTCATTAGTTTGTCAAGAGGAAGGGGAAAATTTGACTTGATCGATTTCTTGTTCAAAGAGCGAAATTCATTTTCTATTATTATTTAGCAGAAGTATTAATTTCAAGATTGAAAGAAACTTTGGAAACAAAAAATGGAAAATTTAGAGCTCAGGACAAGGATCTCTTTTACTTTGGAGAAAATCAATTTTATGTTGGGAACTTTATCGCTATCTCGAATCAATCAATCATTTCAGAGGAAGTGGAATTTGAACTAAATAATTTTACAACATTTTCTTCTTCCAATGACTTTGATAATATCAATCTTTTGAGCCTTTCGAGCAATCAAAACAAGATGAGTAGATTTGTTAAAAATATTAAAAATACTTAGCAATCAAATAAGAATTCCCTCTGCTCAACCTTGAAGGAAAAAAAAAACCACAGAAATTAAAAATTTATCAAAAAAAAGGATTGCTGATTTTTTGGGGGAAATCTCTAACGAAGAAAAAAGTTACTTGGTTGTTTTCTTGATGAAACAGCGAAACTGAAAATATTTTTTTTTTATTGATTTTTGAAATTTCAGAAAAAATTTTTGCCAGAAAGATTTCTTTTTGAAAACAAAAATTAAGGGGAAAAAAAGTTGAGTCTAAATTTTAGATGCTGCTTCGATGTGAAATGGAAAGTCGGATGAAATTTCTTTTTTGATTTTTGGAGGATTATGGTTTTAATGCCACGCAGGACAACAGACAACTCTGTTTTTGGTGACGATATCGAACATCGAATGTTAGTGTTCAGTGATTTCTTTTTCCGAAAAGGTTTCAAGTATTTTAATTGAAAATTTTTCATGTTTGTAAAGATTCAGGTGATGAAAAATTTCTAGTACAGAAAGTGATCAAAGTCTCAGATAATTTTAGTTCAATTTCATGAGACATATCATTTAAGTCCATTTTTTGTTGGAGCTCAAAGTTTCTGAATTCCTCTTGTTTAGGGAAATTCAAGTTTATATCACATGTTAAATTTTTCTCAATTTCAGAGTGAATCATTTTTGTCTGAAAAATAGTTTTGACCAAGAAAAATCGAAATTGACATTTTCCAAAGAACTGAGTTGTGACAAACTTTGGCCAAGACAGTAGAGTCCTTTCTTTGACAGGTCTGAGCATCTATTGAGGAGTCAGGATGATCATTTATTTTGGACAGTTTACTCAATAAAATCAAGTTGAACATCTTGTAAGGATATCAGATTTCTAATACTCTCACTCAAATAATAAAGGCTCGTATCAGTGATCTGCCTGCAACTAAAAAAATTAAAAAATAAGTTTTCCATAAGGAACCCAGAAAATTTCAGAATGATGTTTGTTAGAGTATTTAGTTCTCTCAAGCTCTCATTAATGCTTTGAAATCCTATGCCAGTGATCCCTGTTCTACGAGAATCATTTCATATTTTTCGGAGCACCTGACAATGTGAAATTGAGACTAAGGTTTTGTAATGAGGTGAGTTTCTTCAAGTTTTCAGAGATGTAACTCAACCCCAGGTCATCGATTTTACAGCAGCTAGAAATCAGTCAAGAATATTCTTTCAATTGAGTGAGTTACTGTGAAAAAATAAGGCTCATTGTTTTTAAAGAAGTCAGTCTTTCTGAAATTTTACTGATTTGAGATAGGTTTGAGTTCGTCACTTGTGAACACCTAACAAGAAAACTCATAATCAAATTCTCTTTACTCTCTATACTCTGAAAATGCAAAATGAACAGATTGTAGAGAGTGCCGTTTGGTGCTGTTAACTAATGAACGGAGGCAAAACTCAGGGAGAGTCGTATGACTATAAGAAGAAAAGGTCAGGTTTATTTTGTTCAAGACTAAAGTACGGTGTCAGATTCAGCTGAATGTTTTGTAAAGAGGCAAATGTTTTCAGACTGCCAAAAAATTTCTTGAGTCCGACAGAACTCAGGTCTGGATTCCTTCACTCGATGTCAGTAAATTTTACTTCGTTTATTTACCATTCAAAATAAAGACGGACAGTGGTTAAAATTTTAGAGGAATGTCTCTTCATACCCTGGCTTAGCATTTTTACTTTTTGATCATTGAGAGATCTCTCTGGAAAGCGAAGAGTAATTTGTTGTAAACATCTGACTCTCTTCAGAATATCAGTCACATACTTGGGATCACTAGCTTGAAAAGTGTATCTAGAAATAAATTCATCCAGTTTTCAAAAATATTCAAAAGAATTCCTTTTTGTACCTTTCAAAAGAAATGCATAGGATTCTGATTCTGTTGAGTAATTTGGGAAACTTTGAAAGAGCTTTGAATTTGTTTACAGACCTAGAAAGTTTCGTTGATGAGAGAGTCAGCTTCTCAATCTCGTTTACCGCTGGAGAGAGGTTCTTAGTATTTTCACTTCTGAATTTTTCATCACTTGCCTGCAGAAAGTTTCCTGATAAAATTCTGCTGTATGTCTTGTGAAAAAGTGTGCTTTAGCTTTTCTTACATATAGAGGTTTACTTGATGTGATATTTGAATTTTTCCTTTTGAAGAAGATCTTGTTTCTTGACATCTGATTCTGATGATGTTATGTTTTTTGGCACCATCTGAGTCAATTTTAGCTGGGAAGGTTTTATTTGAAAAGCTTCTGGATTAAATAACAAAATTAATTTGGGATTATTATTTGGTGAGATTGATGAAAAGATATTTTCAAGATTCAAGATTTCGATATAGGTCAAAATATTCCTCTCCTCATTTTGAATTTAAAGAAATGAATTCGGTTATTCCAAGGAAGTTATTCTTAATCAAAATTCAAACGAACTGAAGAAAGAAGACAGTTTAAAGTCAAAAGGAAGGTAAAGAGTTGAGAGCCCAAAGATTTTTTTGATGGGGATGGTGAGTTTGACTGAAAAATTTTTTATGAGTTTTTTTCAAAGTCAGCCTAGAATAATTTTCAGAAGAGATTTTCACAGTGCTTCCTCTTCAGGCAAACAGAGAATAATTTTTTTCCCCAAAATTTGGACGAGCCAAGGATTAAAGAAATTTTCGGGCAAATTAAAAACCAGAAAAAAAAATTAATTTTTTGAGGAAATCCGATTCAAACTTGTTTGGTGGTGAATCACAAGAAGATAGCTGTTTTGAGTCAACAATCTTTTAGGAGGCTTCCAAATATTTTGATTCAGACTTGGATAATATTTCGAGGGCTGTTTGTAGAACTGACCAAATCTAGCACAAAACATGGGAATTGAGCAAATTGACTCTTAATGATAATTGTGACTGAAAATGAGATCAACAAGTTTAAAAAAAAATTTTCTCTGGCCAAGTAAAATTAAAATCGATATGTGCATATGTGCCTCAAATCATTCTTTAGAGAATTGAAGGATAATAATATCTAAAACTTCTAGGAATCTTCATTTAAAAAAGTATCTTTATGATTTTCTTCTTGCTCTAAAATGGAGGCTTGATTTTCTTGTCCGACATCATCGCTTGGCTAACTTTGAAAGGACTTTCAATTTTCTTTCTACATCCCGAGGCCGTCCATTCTTGAGGAAATTTCAATGTTTTAAATTCTGCTTCACAGCTTCTCTGCAAAAAGTTTGATCTTGAGGTTTTGGTTTCTGTCTTCGAAAAGATTATTGTTGACTTGTAGTTTGTATCAAACGAAACATGATTAGAGATTCTAATATCTTTTTTGGTCAAATCTTTGCTTGCCTCTGCATTCGTTGATATCATTTGACTCTTCTTTAGGGGAGTTTTATTAAAAACTGGCAAAAATACATTAGTGATGTGCTCCCAAAAATTAGAGATCGAGTATTCGAAATTTTTTACTTTAGATGTTGATCTTCCAATTTTCAAAAGCTTTATTGAAGCTTTCGATTTTGTATTACTGGTCACTAGAGGTTATGGCGAAAATTCTCAAATTATTAATTTTCAAAACTTTGTCCAACTTTAAATACGACTTTGATTTATTTTAATTATAATCCATAAAAATAAAAAAAAATGAAAAGTCAAAATTTTTATCTTGAGAATCCAAATTTTATTCTTCAGAATCCTTGGCCAGAAACAGAAGTCTTGATTGATTGTGCAGAAAGACAACTCCATGTCCAAAAGAACGAAAAGGAACTCCACAGAACAAGCCTCTTCTTCCTCATTGATTCCTTCCGTGACTTTGTGAAAAGAAAGAATCCTGGCTCGTTCTGGATCTTTGAAGAGCCCAACAATGGACTCTTTCCCTTTCAAGACTTTCAAGTCACCATCAATGATTTCTTGAAGACTCAAATCATATGGGCTTGTGATGGTGTCGATAGCTGTTATAAACATGAGCATTTTGTTGTGTTGTTGTTCCTGGCAGCTTTAAGGTACGTTACTCTTCCAGCACCAATCAGACAAAGAAAATTCAAGGAGAAAGATAGCAAAAGCAAAAATGAGCTCATGGATTTATTTGTGTTCAATAAACAGGATGCTGAGAACTCTACAAATTCAACTGCTGCCTTTGCTTTTCAGGTGAATATTCTCACAGCCAATGACCTTCTTCCAGAAGGAAATCTGAGTCAGGAGAGCTTAAGATCAAAGGATTATCATAAGAAGCTTCTCGATACTTCAGATCAATTAAAAGCTTACAATATCCGACTCGCTTGTTCCAAAGTCTATGCATATGCAACCCTCAACAAAAATTTCAAACCAGCAACTCAATCAGTAATTGTCCACATTCGACCATTTGAAGTGACCTGGGACCATTGTGGATTCTATACTGAAACAATTGCCCCTAGATCTTTGGTATTCGAAGAAAATCTCCTCAAGAAAAGTGAAAATGAGAAAGCTCAGCAAGATGAAAGGGCGGCTTCAGAGGTGGAAAGTAAAAATTTCCCAAGTATTGAATACCAAGCTCAAGTTGTTTCTTCAGTAAAGTGGAGTCCCATTGGAAAAGGGAAGAAAGGAGTTTATAAGCCCATTCCTTTCAGTAGTCCAATTTGTAATCAAAATCCCTATGAAGTGATTCCATTTTCTAGAGATGAGAACAGCAGCACCCGAAACTCTTTACTTGACCAGATTAGTGTTCAAAAGAGTCCTGATCGTTTGATGGGAGAAAAAGAAAATGTGACTGATGAAAATGAAGAGTTTGACATTTTTGATACGGAGGAGAATTATGAAGAAGAAGAAGAGAAGCAAACAACATCAGGAATCCAAAGACGAAATGGCTTTAAGCAAGGTAAGATCAGTCATACAAAATTAGTTTAATATTAATTTGTGATGAAGTCAGGGAGTTTCTGGTGTTCTGAAAAGGACTCAATTTTTAAGTTATTATATTTTGTTTGTCTGTAAATTTATTCATATTCAAAATGAAGAAAATTTATTTAGGGAAAAGAATGAATTTCTGATTGTAATAATTTTTGTTCCTTTCGAAAGGAATGAAAATGAAGTTTTGATTTGAGCACGAAATGGAATTTAGAGTTTTAGCAACTTTCTTCGATAACAGTTTTTATATATGAAATTTCGAGCAGGCACCATATGGAAAAAACTTTTTCATTTTCTTGTGACTCTGATAATAAAAAATGCATTGTATTCTGCGCAGTTCATGTGAATAGTGGAGAGATATCTAAACTCAACTGACTGCATATTCAACTACCTATCACTAAAGCGGAAACTCTACTATTTACTTTCATTTTTCAGACTCTTGCGAAATCATTTTTGATAAAAAAATTTTTTGTTGGATTTTCTGAATGCTTCTTGATTTTTTATGAAAACTTGTCTTTTATTTTATCTTGGATATCAAGGAGTCCCTTTTTTAATAACTCATCTCCTGATATCATTTAACGAGTTGTTCAAGTCAAATTCATAACTATTGGGTGAAGAAGCTCAAATTTACTTTCATCAGAATTTTCGGGTTTGATTGGAATATCTTAAATTTTTTTTCATCAATTTCTGACTCATTATTCAAATTTTTTTTCTTTATTTTTTTCTTAAATTATTTTAGTTTTTGGTTGAGAAAGACTTTTTCTTGAGTTTTCAAAGAGCTTGTCAATTATGAGGAGCTTTCCCAATTTTTCGAAATTGATCAAGCTCGAAATTTTCCCATAATTAAACCAAACCCAATCTTTTTGAAAATATTTTGAATTGAAAAAAGAAATGAAAAATGAACCTTAGGCTCAATGATTGCTCAGAAATTATGATTTTTAGAACATTATAAAAGGTTGAATTTTTATTTGCAGAGATTATTGAAGAAATAATTTTGATTTTCCAAACCAGCGAATATGAGAATCAGGATTTTCATTTTGTCAGAGAGTCTGAAAATTTTTTCGTTTTCTGAAAAGGCAGAAAAAATCATTGAAGAAAAATTGACTTTTTTGAACAGGTTTCTCACCTGAATGAAGCTATGTGTGATTTGGTTTTGAATAAAAAATCAGTTTTTCTCTCGTTGTAAATGTTCTATTTCGATGTAACCAAATTTTATGACAATGAAAAAAATTTGAAGAACTCATTTTACCACTCCTCTTGAAACATAGTGATTTCATTTCTCCCTATTTCTTTGAGACGACGATTTTTTCTTAAAAACCAAATAGGTTCCATTGCCAGCTGTCACATACTGCGAGAAAAGATGATGAATCAAAGAGCCAATCTATGTTCAATTTCGTTCAAAGTCTGAAGTCAAAAATAATTTTTGGCTTTGATTTTTTTTTCTTTGAATATATCGATGAAAGAAGTCTTCATTAAAAAGTTTCAAAGTTGAACCAGTTTCAAAGAATCATTCATTCATTTTCAGCTGCACCTCTGGTAATCGTTAAATCTTTTTGAAATTTCAGGATTTTGGATGGCTGATTTATCAAAAAAGGAAGTTCACAAAAGAACAATTAATTTGGGGATATTTATTATTTTTTAAACTGGGTATAGAACAGTAGCCTTTGGAGAATTTTGGAAAAAAAAATGTTTCAACATGTCTGGGATCAACTTTCCATGAAAGGAAAAATTCCAAATTCACTGATGAAATTTTCTTTGGAGTGTTTTTTTTTTTTTTTTTTTTTTTTTTTAAATTAAATTAATGTGATGAGGGTTGAGCCTGTTCTCTGAAGTTGATGAAGGACAAAAATATTTGTCTCAAGGAATCTCGTTCGAAAAAAGTGGAGAAAAAACTTTCCAAAAAAATTGTTGGACAACGGAAGAGATTCACTTTGGAAAGACTTTCAAAAGAGGAGTTTGAATGTTTGATAAAAAAATTCGTTCGACTTTCTAAAAGAGTCAATTGATGGCAGGAATGCAGAGTTTAATGAACGGCCAATTACCTCAGGGATCTCTTCATGAAGTAAAGAAAATTCTTGAAATGCTCAAGTTTTATTTTCTTGGGTTGATGAGAAAGAGATGAAAGATATTGGGAGAAAAATGTTTGAATCAACAAGAAAGAAAGATTTCCAGAGAAATCACTGTCACAAAGATGATTGGACAGATCAAGTAAACAAATTAACTGGAGAAAAATGACCTTCAGAAAAGGCTCAATGGAAGGACAAATGTGAATGATGAAGAATTTTTTTAAAAATTGAAAAGGAGAAAGAAAAGAAAAAAAAAATTTGATTAAAAAAAGTTTAACAGCCCAGGCAGAGAAACCGTTTCAAGAAAATCGAATTTGTAATTTTTGGGGTTCTGCAGGTTGCCTTTTCTGAATTTGGGGGTAATGGTAAGAAGTCCTTAGAAGGCAATTGTACTACTGCAACAAGAATGTAGTCTATATGTAGTATGTACAAGATACCAATGCATACTTCACCTCAGTGAGGCGAAAACATCAAAGTTGACACAAGAAAAATGGAAACGAGTGAGTGATAGAAAATACCATAAAAACCTGCATGCAACTCAAGTCGCAACAGCCGGAGTATTCAGAGCCACCACTAAGCCTATATAATTGATCACCCTTGCTTTTGTATCGCTAGATATGTATTCAATACTCTTTTTGACTGAATTCAACAGCCTAAAATGAAGATCCTATATGATACATGGGAGGAAGGCAATGTCTTAATCCTTTTTCATCAATTGAGCAATTGAGAGGAACTTTTTTGAGACCATTGTTCCAATGATTTTTCGGAAGTGTCAGGTTCTAGATAAAGGGTCAAAAATAAGGAAGAGTTCTTTGTGTGTCTCCAGGTGCATCAAAAGTGATGAGGTCTTCATAATTCTTTTCCTTCTTAATGAAACTATTTGTCTCCAGATTTTGGAGTATTGGGATATTTTTGATGGGACATGATCTTATCTATTTACGGTAGATATCTTCCTCTCAGACATTCTCCAATCTCCTTCTATCAGATATTTTTCTCTGGGACATTATCTCACAGATTTTTGTCAGAGATTTTCTGATGGAGAATTCTCCTCTCGAGTGATCGCCCAAATTCGAAAAGGGGATTTCTTTTGAAGAATGATCTGAAAATAATGCAAAACACTTTATTTTTCATGTCTTGAAAAAGTTGCAAGAAACCTGTTGGAACAAGACCACAGAAAAATTCGAAAAAGTAGTCCGATCTACAGTGCGCCTTTTAAAAAAAAATTTTAATCATAAGTCTTGACTTCTCTGATGAAGAAAAATGGACGAAAAAGAAATTATCTCAAGAAGGAGAAAATGAAAAAAAAAAAAATGAAGATAAAGATTTTCGGTGACATCAAGGGATGTTTCTGAAGAGAAAAGTCTCGACTGAAAACTGGGAAGAAGAGAAAGTTGGAACACAAAGAACTGCATTCAAAATGGCAGAAAAATTTCCAATGAGAAAAGGAAGAAAAAAAGAGGAAAAATATTTTTTGGAGGCAAGATTTTAATGACCAAATAAACAAACTCATCCAAAAATTTAAACTCTTATGTTTTTGGGGTTGTGGAGCTCGGCTTTCATGAATTTGGGGGCGGCAGACCAAAATATCTATGGGTTGGGGGTTGG
>Ga0182738_1005546_pt1 | contig 13398 bp, 9 predicted proteins | sample eDN5th30CBELigMG_FD_128876 | JGI IMG/M metagenome (GOLD analysis project Ga0182738, IMG submission 128876) | Enriched Miracle-Growth compost microbial communities from Emeryville, California, USA - eDNA 5th pass 30_C BE-Lig MG (version 2)... ...
CTGAGTTTGAATCAACGAACTCAGACTCCTTTGATGTGAGTTCAGATTACTTCAGTTATCCAGATGAAGGATTTTCAGTTGATTTTGCGCGAGGATCTGCCACGGTTTTCCAAACGAAATTGAGTAATATCAAGGATAATGGTTGGCTTAGCGATTACAAAACGAAAGCTCTGGTCTTTGAAATGAACTTGATTGAGCCCCATACAAAAACTATCGTGAGTATCCGAGCCCAAATGGAGAGCTTTTCTATCGATATTTACGAATGTAAACTGTTAAAGGATGTTTTGACAATTTATACTTCTCCAAATATCGTGTATCTCGTGCTCACAATCTGTTTCCTGATTAATGGAATCCTTTCGCTATTCAAGAATGTTTATGAACTGAGTATCCACGAGAATAAATTTATCTATCTTGCAGATATCTGCACTGCAGGCTTCCAAATTGTCCTTTCGATTTGTTTCTTGACAAATAATGCCTCCTTCAACTCTTTCTTGGATAAGCGAGAAGATCTCGCAGCTCTTGCCATTGAAAGTCGGTTCTTTGAAGTCACAAAACTTGTCACTCTGTACAATGTTGAAAATGTCATATTTTATCTCATGAGCTTGATCTTGCCCATCAAGGTCTTTTCCTTGATAACTATCAGTAAATATCTTCAGCAATTCCAAAAAATAATCAGTGCGATTTTCCGAACGTTACCTTCAGTTTTGATATACCTGGTCATTGCAGGTCCTATTATCATCATTTGGGCTTTTATCTTCTACAATGTTCTTGGGGATTATAGCCCAAGGTTTGCCAGTTTTGCTGAAGCGATTCTCAATTTTTCATTCTATGATATTTCCCATGAGGTTATGGACAGTGACTACCAGTCGGACTCCTCTCAGTCTCTTACATTAAATTTGTCACTGTTTTACATGATGATTGTGGTGCTGAGGTATATGATAATGGGTTTTTACATTGCGATAATTTGTGAAGCTTATAATAGAAGTGCTAGTCTGGAATATCATCAATACACAACATATGAACGAGAAGACCGTGACTTTGTGGCAAAGATGATAAGGAAGATTGAGAGATTTTCAAAGGATAGTTTGCCGCAATCGGATAACAGTGGAAAGAATAATGTGGATAGAAAGATGTTGGTCTGGCTTAGCTTTACAAATGATGATAATAATTTGATAATGGACACGATATATAATAAGATTGAAGATCAGAATATTCATTTGATCCAATTCTTTTCTCTGAATGAGATTATCCAGTTTTTGAAGTACCTGTTTAAATTGAAGCCAAATTTACTGCATAAAAGTGCGAATCAGTTCCGTATAGTGATTGATAACAGCAGATCAGAAGATTACAGAGGCTATAATTTTGGTGCAAACGATCAGGCATTTGATATTGAAAGAGTGGATTCTTTGTTGACTTGGCTGAAATACGTTGGAAGTCGTGTGCCTTTGATGATTTTCTCATCAACAAAATTGAAATATGAGACGATGCTAAAAATGAGGTTGAAATATCATTTGATGTATTTTTCAAACACAGTGAATAACCTGGTGAAATTTTCGGTTATGGAGAATCTCGATAATATTGTTGAAACTCATCAAAGAGAAGATACTATTTCTATGTCTGAAAGTTTCGGTCTTGAAGAACTAGATAACTTTGCTATTGATGAATAAGTGAAGAAGGATGGGTGTTTAGATGATAGAGGGAAATTAAAAAAATAGATTGATAAGAATGGAATATTTATTTTTAAACTTTGTTATTTATAAAGACTAGTATTCGTTATGATTATTGGTGGATAAAAATTTGATACAACAAATCCTCAACTTTCACAGATCAGACCAAGTTATTTTGTTGATTTGCAGGATTTCAGGGAAAGCCTCCAGATGAAAAATCCTGACGAGAAATTTTCTCAAAAACATCTATCTGAAAGCAAAACTACTTTTACGGTATTAGTTCTAGATCTTATTTCAGTATATATTATGTGAAAGACTTTATAAATAGTTAGTAACTCACAGCACAGTTGTTTTTATTCACCATTTATATTTACATTTCGATTTCTACACAAAATTATTATTCAGATTCTTTAAAGTTTTAATCTGGAAAGTTCTTTGAGTTGACTCGTTACTCGTTGTTAGTGACTCTAGAAATTCAATTTCTTTCCGAATAGAAGAAAAATTTACCTTTTTAGACCTGATGGGAATAAAAAGACTCTTGGCTTCTCAGATCCTTTGATTCTCACCGGATATGTAATCGAAGGTGAATCATCTTTTTGATTGCAATTAAAACCTGTATATAATCAAAATATGACAACATAAACATTATACTATCTTTTTGTAGTTGTTTTTTGTACAAGTTTCATGAGTTCATCTTCCGGGACGAGATAAAAAGTTAGGCTTCTATCCTTAGGAATCACAGTGCTCCAATATTCCCCAGGCGTTGGAAAAGTCTCCCATTGATGGCTAATTCCGTCCGAACCTGTTTTATACTGGATTTGTCGAGTGACCAATTCATTATCGAAGTTTGTCATTTCAATTAAGATTCCAGAGGCATAAGAAGGCTCAAATCTGGCACCCGGAACTGTGTTAGAAGAAGTAAACGTAACATATACCTTCGTTGCAGGACAGATTATGATATTGGATTTCTTTTGTATTTTTTGATTAGATATCGGTGCTGATGGCTGTTTCGATCCATTAAAATCCAATTCTTGCTCCAGTCCAACAAAGAAATCTCTCATCGTAGTGTTAGTAATAAAAAGTCCATCTCCTGCTGCTTTGAGGTTTGGAGCCATTTTTCCATGTCCTTCAGAATCAGTAATCTTGAAAGTTTCACCGAAATTAATCGGATATTTATTAGAAACATCTCCAATAATACTATCACTCTTGGATATGTAAATTTTATATCCAGATTCTCGCTCCCAAATGAATGTATTATTTTCAATATAATCTGCAGAAGCTATCCAGATTGTGGGATCCGGCTTGGTGGAAAGAGGGTCTCTGAAAGATCTCATTAAACACAACTTCATGTTTGAATCCTTTAAGCGATTTAAAAGGGCAGGCTCAATCGAAATATTTAGTTCAAAGTTGTTTGTGACTTTGTCCATTTTGTGTCTGATTTTTTATTTTATGAAAATTTTGGAATTCTTTTTTATTAAGAGTTCTCAGAATTCAACTTTGAAAAATTTTATTTTTCGAAATTTTCAAAAACAAAGTTCTTCCTGAAACTTTTCCTTGATTTTTTTCAATATGGAAAATCGCATTTTTCTTTTTTTTTTTTGAAAATGTATTGTTCCAGCTTTTCGATTGTTAAAATGAAAGAAAAAAAGATTTCTTAATGCACAACCCCCAATCATAAAAATCTTTTGAAAAAAAAAAATTCGAATTAAAGAAGTTTTTAGAGATTCTTGATCAGGAGGGAATTAAACTGCTGGTATCTCAGAAAAAATAAATCTATGGCTTTACCAATTAAGAATTATCTGGGTGAGTTTAGATAACAAAATGAGCAAAAAGTGGCATGTAGGGGCTTGGAAGAGGTGAACAATTGAGAACGATAGTGGATGAAAGGTTTTTGATGATGATTAGAGAGGTCAGAGGAAATTCTAAATTTTAACACGGTTAATTAAAATCAAACCACAGACATAAAAATCCGTATTGACAGTTAAAAAGCTTTCTTTTGGAAAAATTGAAAGTGTCTGTTAGTTATTGAGTCAGAGTCGGGTGGAGGTGGTTTTAGTCAAAAAAATTTCTAATCGATCTTTTGAACACAAAAAACCCTCTCCAAATTAAAACAGTTGATTATATTGTCTTTTAATAATTAATAATAAGTCATAGATTAAGTCGCCTGGGGTTTGATGCGAATTTGATCTCGGTGGAGAAATTTGTCGTTCGCAAAAAATAACCATATTATTGATTACGATACCTTCAAAAGCCTTTTTCTTTAATGGTTTTTCCCTCTTTTATGACTTTAGATGGGGAAATTAGGTTTTTTTACCAAGAGTTTGCTAAGAAAATTGTATTTTTGAAGTTTCTGTGAATAAGGAAATTGAAATTCGAGTTTCAGAGGAACAAATCAAGCAAACAGAAAATCTTGGGATTTAGTTTAAATGAGAGGAAGGATACTTTTTAGTTGTATTAAAAACCTTGGTTTGTTTGTTAGATATAGTCGATATCAATATAACTACTCAAGTTTCACGTTTCAAATTAAACTTGATATTAAAGAGTTGAGCAATGTCAACAAAGATTGGAGTAGCCATCAGAATTAGACCTTTTCTCCAACAGGAGATCAATCTAGCCATGCAAGGGACCAAGTTGCAAGTTCTCCCTCATGAAAAGGAAATCAGGTAAAGATAAATCAAAACCTGACTTTTTCACCATTATTTTCTTTAGAGTTCCAAGTGAAGACCAAAGAGGTTACAAGAGCTTTAAATTTGACAAAGTCTTACAAGAAGAGACAACTCAAGACCAAATGTTTGCAAAAACTCAGATCCAAGACCTGGTGAGTAAAGTTGTGGAGGTATTTTCATGAAAGAAGAAGAATGAGAAAGACTAATTTTTGTGTAGGGTTATCATTCTACAATTTTTGCTTATGGTCAGACTGGATCGGGAAAAACCTATACAATGGAAGGATATAAATATGAAGTTGATCCTAATGGCGCTGAATTAAATGCCATGATAAATGTAAAGAAATTCTTAATGATATTGTAGTCTGACTGTTAATGTTTCTAGCCCAATAGCCGTGATGCTGGAATCATTCCAAGAGCTATCAAGAGCCTTTTTAACACCATCAAGAGCAGCTCTAAGCTCTATAATAGAACATACACAGTAAATATTGCGAAATCTTTAGTCATAATAATCCTTTCTCATTAGGTGTACTGTTCATATTTACAGATATATAATGAAAAGATTTTTGACTTGTTGAATCCCGCACAATTGATCAATGCAAATTCGAATAAGCCAAATGCTGGGCTAAGATTACGCTGGACAGCTAAGGATCAATTTACAGTGGAAAACCTGTTTGTGTTTGAGTGTAAAAGTGCTGATGAAGTCTTGGGGCTTTTTCATCAAGGGATCAAGAATAAAATGATGGCTTCTCATAAACTAAATCTTACTTCCAGTCGATCCCATTGTATACTTAGTTTAAGGGTTGAATCTGTTGACTCCAAGACCTCAGAAGGACTGATTTCCAGTAAACTTGATCTTGTTGATCTTGCAGGATCTGAGAGAACAAGTATGACAGGAAATGAGTCACAAATGGCACAGAAAGAAAGTATTGAGATCAACAAGTCTTTGTTTACTTTAAGACAAGTTATTTCAACCTTGTCTGATGCTCAGAAATTGACTTCTGATAAAAAGAAGGATAAATTGTATGCTCCATTCAGAGATTCAAAATTGACAAGTTTACTGAAACAAAGTATTGGTGGAAATAGCTTTTGCCTGATGATCGCCTGTTTATCGCCAGCAGATCGATATTTTGAAGAGAATCTTTCAACATTGACATATGCAACAAAAGCAGCTTATATTTCAAATGAACCTCATAAAAATGAGGATCCCAAAACTCGTCTCATTTCAACTCTCAAAGTAAGCTTTTGAAAGAGAGAAGCAGTTAATTTACTTATGATAATAGGTTCAAGTGGGTTCGTTAGCGAAAGAATTGGATCGAGCAAATCTTCATATAAGTTTCTTGAGCCAACTGACCAATGAAAAAATCAAGGGTTTTCCAAATGAGCCAATTTCAAATGACAAGAATGAAACTAATGGGTTTCGAAGTACCTTGGCCAAGACTGCTGCCAATCATAAAAATCTGACTCATACAACATTATTCAACCACACTAGATTTGCAAAAAGAGATATTAATAGTCAACAAGAACCTTCTAGACAAAGACGAGATCAATCTTTTGATGAAACTCCTGTCAATAAAAATAAGCAGCAGCATACTAATTATTCATCATCTTCACATGACCGAGGCGCTGCAGCAAGATTCCATTCTGAAGATTTAAAATCTCCTGAGATGTTACAAGAAAGATTGACAGAATCGATAAATACAGTGAAGGATTTATTAAGGACCAATAAAGAGTTAAGAACTAATATGGATAAATATCGAGATGAAAATGAAACTCTCCAAGGCGAATTGTTCCATGTAATTTTTTTTTGAAATAATTGAGCCTCTAATCAAAATTTTCTTCTAGTTACATAAAGAGAATCAAGATTTGAGAGAAAGATTGGCAGTATTTGAGAGTTTATTTAATAATGAAGGAGGAGCAAAGATGAACAACAGAGTCGTTCCACCTGCAGAGGGGCCTAAATTTGATGAAGTCTCAGTTGAAGAGGAGTCGAGAAGAGCTGAAGAAGAGGAGGAAGATGAAGAAGAAAGTGAAAGAAAAATAAAGTCAGAGAAGAGATCAAGTGATTTAGTGCATGAATTAACTCAAGAGGTTGCAAATCTTCGTTTAACAAAGAAAGCTTTGGAAAATAAAGTGAGAGATGTCGAAATCGAGAATATGACTTTACAACAAAAATTCTTACCAAATAATTCTTATCTCAAAATCAGAAAACCTAACGTTCCTCCAGAAGCTTCTTTCAATTCTCACCAATATTACCAAAATCTCATTACACGCACTAAATACAACCAAAAGATGCTTCAAGACCAGAACCAAAGCGAAATTTTACAAGGCGATATCGAAACAAATACTACACTCCCCCGAGATACATCAAATATCACTCAAGATTCTGTATATCAAACTCCTATGCGCTCAAAGGGTGACAGAGTAGGAACAGGATATGATCAGACGAGATACTCATCGGTAGGCTCCGAAAATCGAGCCAGGACAGATGAGAACACCGGCGTCGTTGCAATCGGATCCTATCTTCCAAAATTAAGGACAGAAGCGTCTGATTTCAATAATAATTATCATAATGGGAATGCAATGAACTCTTCACCTAGCGTTGCCAAGAAGTCAACAAACGTTTGGTTAACTGGTCTATTCAAGAAAAGAGCAAATTCAACATTAAGGCGTATTGGGACTGGAAATAAATTGAATGAGAAAACGGGATATCCTGGAAGGACTTTGGAAGAAATCGAAAAATCCACCTTGTCTCCTCGAAGAATAGCAAATAAATAAATAAAATTTTTTTCAAAAAACCCTTCTTTGTAATTTTTCATATCATATATCTCAATAAATTTTTTTACTTATTTCTTCTTTCCGAAATCATTTAAGAGTTTGTGCTTATTAAATATTTATGTGATATAAATAGTTACTTTTTCATTTAATTTAATTTAATTTAATTTGGCATCCAAGAATTCTTTAAGAGTATGAATAATCTTTTTGACTTGTTCTTCTTGGATATAATAGTGAGTGACAAATCTATAAAGCATAGTTGTATTATTTCTTCCTGCAATCTTGATTCCGTTCTTCAAGAAATATTCCACTAACTCTTTACTCTCAATCTTGTCGCTTTCTATAGCGAAAAAGATCATATTTATTTGGATATCTTCCAACTTCACTTTGACAACTCCGTTCATTCCATCAATGGCTTCTCCCAACATTCTTGCAATCTTATGATCTTCTCCTAACCTTGGAGCAATCTCTTTCAATCCAACCAATCCAGCAGCTGCGAAAATTCCAGCTTGTCTCAATGAACCTCCCAGCAACTTTCTATTCTTTCTTGCTCTATCAATAAATTCCTTTGGTCCAACCAATAATGATCCCATTGATCCACATAATCCTTTTGAAAGGCAAAACATCAAAGTAGTAACATGTTGAGCGATTTCTTTAGGTTGAACCTTGAGTGTAGCAGCTGCGTTGAATATTCTAGCTCCGTCAAGGTGGACTGGAATTTCATATTTATCAGCAACTTCCTTCACTTTCTTCATGTTCTCGAGGCTGACGACACAGCCGGTAGAAAAGGCATTTTCCACACAGATAAGTCCAGTAGAAGGTACGTGAGGGTCAGTAAGATCTTTTCTAATGGTTGCTTCGACTTCTGAGGGGTCCAAGGCTCCTTTATTGGAAGTCAAGGTTCTTAATTGCACTTGAGAAATCACAGCAGAGCCGCCTGTTTCCCATTGAACAATGTGACACTCATCTGCCAAGATCACTTCTTGGCCTCTTTTACAATGAGTAAAGATTGAAAGTTGGTTAGCAAATACACCAGTAGGGACGAGGACAGCAGCTTCTTTGCCAAGAAGGTCAGCAGCATATTCTTCAAGTTCAATGACAGTTGGGTCTTCTCTGTATCCATCATCTCCAAGAGGCGCATTCAACATTGCCTCCTTCATTGATGGGGTTAGTTGTGTGACTGTATCACTTCTTAAGTCGATAAATTCCATCTTGGTGATCAGGATTTTTTGGATGATGTCTTTGTTAATAATAAATAAATTATTAAGATTAAGATGGAGATTGAGAGATATAGTTTTTTTCTTTTTAAAAATAGGAAGGATACATATTATATTCTGAAATTTTTTTACGAACTCTTTTTATGAATATTTTTTACCATATCATATAAACACGAACAAAAACAATATAAAAATACTTTCAATATTTATTCCTTCCATTTCAGTATAAACAAAAAATATTTTTTAAAAGTTATTTTCTGAGGTCGAGAGAGAAACATTCACTAGTGAATTTGGAAGGGATGAAGGTAGCACCGACGAGACTTTGAGAATTACCAAAGATGAGATTCTTGTGGGTAACGACAATAAATTGCATCCAATTTCTTTCAGCAAACAACTTGATAACCTCCAACAATTGTTTAGTATTGGTTTGATCCAAAAATGCATCGCTTTCATCAAAGAACATGAATGGGAATTCACTGACCAAATTAGCTGTCAACATCAAAGCCAAACCAGCCATTGTCTTTTCTCCTCCAGATAATTGTTCAACATCATAAACGAATTTCTTGGTAGGAGGTGTTGCAGAATAAAACACTCCTCCATTATAAGCCTCTTCCTTATTTTCCTTGTAAATAATCGCTCTTCCGAACGTTCCATCAGCTCTTTTAGTCAATCCTTTGTAGACCTCATCAATCTTTCCGCTGAGCTTCTCAAAGAAATTGTTGAATTCAGTAACTCTTTGAATCTTGACCTTTTCAAATCTTTTCACAGCTTCGTCATGCTCTTTAGTCAAGACACTGACAACCTCCTTCACTTCGTTGATTTCCTTCTCAGAATTCTTGAGTCTTCTTGATGATTCTTGCCCAACTGGGAATGAAGTTCCTGCGTAATTCTCAATTCTTGCTGCCAACACGGTCAAAGTCGTATGATAAGTGTCCTTATCCTTCTTTAATCTGTCACCCTTCATGTCCTCAAACCATCTCTTGAACTTCTCTTCAGGATCAAGGGATTCTTCACTTTCAATTTCAATAGCATCTTGTCTTCCTTCTTGATTATTTGAGTGGTGGCTCTTGTTGAATAAAAGAGAGTAGTCCAAGTCAACACGGCCATTAGAAAGGTATTTCTTGAACAAATCTTCGTATTCTTCGAACAAGTCTCTTGGGGTATTGATATCTTCCTCTTCTGCGATTGGGACTTCAATTGATCTGATTTGCAACTCTTCCATTATCTCCTTCTTTCTTTGCAATAATTGGTTCAAATTATTGATCATCTCTCTCTTCTCTTTGTCCTTTTCGACATATGTTCCTTTTTCTCCTTCGAATGACTTTTCAATCTCTGCAATTTCTCTGTCTAATTTCTGATCCTCTTGGAGGAACTTGTCTGCTGCGGTCTTTGCCTTCTCATACTCTCCATTGGCAACCTCCATTAATCTGTTGTTCTTGGCCAATCTCTCTGTCACTTCCTTCAGAGTCTTTTCCTTTTCCTTGATGATGGCATCAACTTCCTTGACTGTTGCCTCATATTTCTGAAGCGGTAACTCATCTCTTTCTCTTTTAAGGATCTTGACTTTCTTCTCGAGTTTCTCTCTTTCTTCCAATGTCTTTTCATATTCGACGATGTTCTGTCCTCTAAATTCCTTCACTGAAGCAATACCTCTCTTCTTACAGAATTCCCCAAAAATTTCTTGCTCCAATGTCTCCAACTCTCTCTTCACTCCAGCAATATTCTTTTCATTTGTCTCCTTAGTCTTTGCAATCTTCTTGTTATCCTCTAAATAACCTGCTAAATCTTTTCTTTCCTTGGCCAAATCATCTTCTAATTTATCAGCATCCAATCTCAATTTTTCCTTGGCTCCATTTTCTGCTGAGATCTTGCCTTCAGTTTCTCTAATATTTTCCAAGAGTCTATGTAATTCCAAATCCTCTTCTTCTGTCTTGAGACTCTTCATCTTTTCTTCATATTCGACAATCTCCTTTTGTAATTCGCGCAATTGTTCTTCAGTATTTCTTGAGACACTGTTAGCAAATTGTCCTCCAAATTGTTGCAACTTCTCCAAATTACCATATCCAATAATCACTCCCTTTTTGATCACGCTTCCATCCAGGGTTATCACTTGCTTCACTCCATCAATATTCCTCTTTCTGATGATCTCAGCCTTGCCCAAATTATCGCAAACAACTTTTCCTTCCAATAAGAACAACAAAGCCTTTTCAAGTCCCACAATACTTCTATCAAAATCCACAATATCAGAAGCCAGATTTCCCAGTCCGCCAAGGTGATTTCTGATTGCGGTTAATCCAAGAGTGTTAACCTCAGGGATATTTTCCAAGACCAAAATATCCTTCATCACGCTTCTATCCTTCAAGATATTACTGCAAACCAAAGCAGTCTCATTTTTGTCCACAACCAAATATCTCATAGCAGGTCCAAGAGCCAATCTCAGAGCAATTTCAAACTTGGGTTGAATATGGCTTATCAAGCTTCCAAGGTCACCTTTAAAACCTTTAGCAGTCTTGAAGAGCTCAGTGAACAAGGTCTTATTCTTGGACTCATCCTTTTGGTTCAATGTAAGGAGTTCTTGTTGCATAAGAAGTTGGTTTCTTTGGTCACGGAGGGCTTGGACTGATTCTCTTTCTCTCATTTTAAGGGCCTTCTTGTTGGCGGCTTCGTTGTATTGAGCGTTTAATTTCTTGAGATCTTCGGTGTATTTGGCAATATTGGTTTGCTTATTGGCTTCCATTGCCTTGGTCTCTTTGAGTTCAGCTTCGTATTTAGCGATATTAGCCTTTCTTCTGTTTTTCTCTTCTTCAGCCTTTTCGTTTCTGGAGACAACAATGGTTTGGTCATTGTAAAGTTTTTCAAGTTCTTGAGATAATAAATGACTTTTAATCTTCATTTTTTGAGTCAATGTTCTATATTCTTCATAATCATTGCCTGAGAGTTTTTCTGAAGGATCTTGGGTCTTTTGCTTGATCTTATCTTCCAAGGACTTGAGCATCTCATTCACTTTCACAATTTCTGTCTCGTAGTCCTTGGCATTATCCTTCAATGTCTTCAAATCTCTTTCAAACTTATCCTTGGTGATTCTCTTGGCTTGGAGGGTTTGTTCAGTCATTTCTCTAAGAGTGGAATCTTTAGTGAGCTCAGTTCTGAGTTTTGAAACCTCCTCCTTTCTAGTCTCAAGATTTTTTTGTTCCTTTCTGAAGCTTCCTAACAGATTTCTCTTGTTGATATTCAGGCCTTGTAGCTTGAGACTCTTATCTTCTCTCTTGGTTTTGAGGTCTTCGACGATTTCTTCATAAGCCTTCACCTTTTGCAAGTATTCATAGCATTGTCCGTCAACTTCCAAGAGCCTCAATAATTGGACCATAAGCTCGGCTTCATCGTGATCTTTCAGTAATTGGTTGTACTCCTTGGAATTTTCAATCTTTTCTCTAATCTTTCTTCTTTCACTTTTCAAATGTGATAACTTCTGTAGTTGTTCTTTCAAATCATTCTCCTTCTCTTCGGCTTCGGCCTTCAGCTCATCATACTTATCTTTGTAGACAATTGATCCGGAAAGGTACTCAAAGAACAAACTCAAATCCTTGGGAGACTTTTCAATCAATGAGATTGCTTCTCCTTGCATAACCAAAAAGTTCTTGGCATAAGTATTGACATTATTCCTGAAGAGGATTCTGTAATATTCTTCCACAGTAACAGATTTGGTTCCCACAAAGAATTCAGAGACTCCGTCGGTGTTCAAGCTTCTTCTAAGTTTCAACGCTTCAGTGCTCCCTTGAACTAAGAATGATCCAGCAACCCAGCATTCTCTCTTCTCGGCTGCTGTTCTCCCGTTCTGGACCTTCTCCTTACTGTAAATCAGCTCAGTCAATGAATAAACTCTTGAGTTCTTTGGGTTGATGCAAAACAAAAAGCACAACGCGTCAAGGATATTGGATTTACCTGGGATTGAGATAAGGAGATGAAATACATAATGATAACGTTACCTCCACCGTTGGGGCCGATGATGCAGGAGAAGTCAAGCATAGGGCCAATAAAGTGGTAATTTTCGTAGGATTTGAAGTTGAAGAGCTCAAGATAGTTGATGCTTTTGATTTTGGGGATTTGTTCGATGTCTTCTTTGGAGAGATCTTCAAAAGGATCGTTAAGTTGCAATTGTTCAAGTTGGGATTCAAGTGTTTGTGTCATAGGAGGTTTAGGGGTAATGACAGACCAAAAAGATTTTTAAAAAATGTTGTATAATGAGAGTTTGATTTTTGAATTTAAATAAAAGAGTGTCCGGGAAATCTTAATGAAGGAGAATTTGATCAAGAAAATTGAACTGAAATTTAGTTTAATTTTTTTGTGTAATTAATAATTTTGAATTTCAGATTTATATGAATATGTATGTAATCATAAATTTTTTAAATGATTTCAATATAGATTATTTTTATAAACTAACCCTTACTACAACTTCAACATTTCTTTTTGCAATTAAATTCAATTCATCGACAACAATATAGAAAATATCATATTTATATATCCACAATCTTCATATCCACCTTTCAGTGGTGGTTATGTTCATATTTAGCTTTAGCTTTTTTATAGATATTATATGAGGCTCTTTGACCGGTATTGAGGACCATAGAGGCGAAATGACCAGATTTATTGGTGATAAATTGGTCAGAATCATTTTTAACCAACAACTTGTAAGGAGCATCAAATTCAACGACTTGGCCTTTATCAAGGACCAAAACTTTATCATAATTAGCAATAGTGGACAATCTGTGAGCAATGGTAAACACAGTGCAATTAGCAAATCTTTCCATGATCTTTTGTTGGATGAAATTATCAGTTTGCGTGTCAACATTAGCAGTAGCTTCATCCAAGACAACAATCTTGCTCTTCTTTAATATTGCTCTAGCTAAACAAATCAATTGTTTCTGTCCAACGGAGAACATTGAGGCAGAGTTTGACATGTCAGCATCCAATTGTTTCTCAATATTTTCCACATATTCCTTCAATCTAACTTCTTCCAAAATCTTCCACAATTCTGCATCATTGTACTTTCCAAGGGGATCCAAATTTCTTCTAATA
>Ga0182738_1005547_pt1 | contig 13398 bp, 7 predicted proteins | sample eDN5th30CBELigMG_FD_128876 | JGI IMG/M metagenome (GOLD analysis project Ga0182738, IMG submission 128876) | Enriched Miracle-Growth compost microbial communities from Emeryville, California, USA - eDNA 5th pass 30_C BE-Lig MG (version 2)... ...
CTGGCCAACGAACGGATTGTCGCTGGGAATATAGTAGTGAGCCGTACGGCCGTTCTCAGGCTGGCGCCGGATCGGGTGACTGATATCTCCGCCACGCTGATCGACATCAATCCTCAGGATGCCGCAGAACAGGCTCTTATCAATCCGCTGGCCGTTGGCGAACTCATCAGGCGCATTGCCGCCTTCGTCGCCCACGCCCACATACAAGAAACCATCGGGGCCAAAGACCAGTGCGCCGCCGTTGTGCCAGATGTCGCGGTCTAGCTGATCGATCAGGATCAGTCGGCTGTTGGGATCGGCGACGTCGGAACCATCAGGCACGGTGAACCGGGTCAGGCGGTCGTGCCGCTGTCCGTCCACGTTGGCCGTGTAAAAGACATAGAAGTAGCCGCGGTTGGGAGAGTCGGGCTGGCCGAACTCGGGATGCAGTACCATGCCCAGCGCGCCGTCGTCTTCGTACGGTTCGCGGGCAATGCGATCGAACACATCGAGAAACAGGCGTTTTTCACGCGTGTTGGGATCGTTCTGCACTACCTGGATCGTGCCGCGGCGTTCGAGGATGAACAGCCGATTGCTGCCGTCTTGGGCAGCCACCACGCAGGTGGGCTCAAAGAACTTCAGATGCGGAAACGCGTTGACGATCTTCCAACTGGTGCCGCTGGGCGCACTTTGCGGGAAGTGGATCGTTTCGTTGGCCACGCGCTGGCCCAGGCCCGTGCGCGGCCAGGCGTACCACACGCCAACCGATAGCACGACCAGCGTGATCCAAACCTGCGGGCGTCGCAGCCCTCGCAAGATTGCCTGGAGCGAGACCTTTACGCGATGCGTGGATGTGGCCGTCATGGGGGGGCGTCCGCCGTATAGCTGAAAGAACGAAAGCCAGCGAGCTTTTTTGAACTCTAGCTTTCGCGCTGCGGCGGAAAAGATGCGCAGAGTTTGCCGCGTGGGTCATGCCCCCCGGCGGGCAGCCATCGTAGCGATATTGACGATTGTATCAATATTTAACAGATGCGGCCGGCAGATTGAGGGCCGTTATGAAACGTGCCGCACGGATCAAACGACGGCGCCGCCCAAGTGTCGACGATAGGTGCATGCTAGAGCGCGCGACACGATAACCAGCATTATTCATACTGGACGTATAACAAGAGCGACCGTGATAACCGCGCACACGTTTATCACAAACGAAACACGCGCTTGACGTGAGCAGCCTGGCAGCCCTTGTGCGACAGCCTTACTCGCTGGGCAGATCGGTCACAAACATGCAGCCAGGGCTGTGCGTAATCACCAGTTCGCAGCGGGCCGCTTCCAAAGCCATTTGCGGAGTGACGCCACAGGCCCAGAACACGGGAACCTCGCCCGGCTTGACTGTCACGGCGTCGCCAAAGTCAGGCTTGGTGATGTCGGCAATGCCGATGGCGGCAGGATCGCCCGAATGCACCGGCGCACCGTGCATGGTGGTGAACCGACCGCTGACGTCCACCGCTACCGGCACCTGCTCGGGTGCCATCGGCCGCATGCTTACGACCAGTGGGCCGGCGAATGGCCCCGCCGACTGGCACGGCACGTTGGTCTTGAACATCGGCACGTTGCGGCCTTCTTCAATGTGCCGCACCGGCAGCCCCGCCCGGAGTAGGGCCTGTTCGAACGTGAACGAGCAGCCCAGCAGGAACACCACCAGATCGTCGCGCCACAGGTGGCGGATGTCGGTCGGCTGCTCGGCTTCGGCCATGCCGTGACGAAACACGCGGTAGCGCGGCACGTCGGTGCGGATGTCGCTGTCCGGGGCCGAACGAAGTTGCCACGCGCCCACCTCACTGCGCTCGATCAAAGGGCACGCCCGCGAATTGGCCCGGCAGAACGCCTCGAAATCGTCGGCATACGCCGCGGGCAGAATGACCACGTTGGTCTGGACAAAGCCGGGGGCCTGGCCGGCGGTCGGGCCGGTGAACTGGCCGGAGCGAATCTTCTGGCGCAACTCCTGGGCGGCGTTCATAAATCAGTCCTGGTGGGGCAGGGCAGGGGCAAAGCGGGAAGAACAACAGCGGCAGACCACAGCGTGCAATCACCGCGGCGCGCGCTTGCCGCGCCGGGTACCATCCTGCCAGAAGTCACCCTCGGTGTTCAAGCGGCAGAAAACGGAGGGGAACCCCGCGCCTATAGGCCGCTCTCGTCGATCGCTTCCAGCAGCGAGAGCGTGCGGGCGTAGTTGTCCAGGTCGTTCAGCGACTGATACATGTTGGCAACCGCCGCGATGCGTTTGCGGGCCTGGAGCAGATACTGGGTGGGCGAGCCACCATAGCTGCTCCAGTGTGGCCGCCACTCGTTGGCGATGGTCCACATCGTATAGCCGGCATTGGCAGTCGTTTGCGCCCAGTCAGTGGGCATGTCGTCGGGGTTGAACACCTGGAGGGCGTTCTCGAAATAGGCCAGCGCAAGTTGCAGGTTCTCGCCCCGATCGCCGGATTGAAGGCTGCCGTACACGATGCCCAACTGGTTCTGCAGGTTGGCCCAGTCCACGGGGTGAGTACCTTGGGTATAGAACCGCAGCGCCGCTTCCAGATGCTCGATCGCCCGCTCCGCGTTGTCGCCGGGCTCATCCATCAATTCGCTGTACGCGTGCCCCAGGTAGATATGCACGTCGGCCGACATTTCCTCAAAGCCTTCCTCGCCATAGGCAGGCAGCGCCGCGAGATAATGCTCGATCGCCTGGTGCAGGTTGTCGGTGCGATCTTCGGCGGGCATCCGGCAGAGCGCGAGTCCAATCAGCACGTTCATCCGGGCTCGTTGCAGCGGATGCTGGTCCTCGCGATACGACTCCAGTGCGTTGCGGCAGCACTGGGCCGCTTTCATCAGGTCGCTTTCCGGATCGCCCGTTGGCACCTCCAGATAAGCCGCGCCCAGGTTACCGTTGACGCGGCCCCAGTCTTCCAGCGTTCGCTCTGGCGTGTAGTACCGCAGAGCCTCTTCATAGTACTCGATTGCCAGGTTGCAGTTTTCCTGGCTATCGCCGCCGGGATAATCGCGGTAGGCGGTGGCCAGGTTCGCCAGTGCCGCGGCCACGTCGTCGTGGGCGTCGCAAGCTTTAAACCCGCGGTGTGCCGCTTCAAAATGTTTGATCGCGCGGCTCATATCAGCGATCGGGTCGTCATGCGGCACTTGGGCGTAGGCGATGCCCAGGCAGTTGTTGATGCTCGCCCATTCGCGCGGAATTTCTTGCTCGTTGATCACTCGTAGGGCGGCCTCGAAATGTTCGATGGCCTTGCGATGGTTCTCCTTTACGTCTCCGCTGGGCAGGTCGCCATAGACGCAGGCCAGGTTGCGCTGCACGGTGCCCCACATGATTGGCTCGCTATCCTCGCGGTAGATGGTCAGCGCCGCCTCGTAATACGTGATAGCCTGGGGCAGATCCGCTGCAGGATCGCCGCTGGGGCTGGTCGAATAGATGTTGCCCAGCGTCAACTGCACGCTGGCCCATTCTGTGGGGAAATCATCGGGTGTAAACACACGCTGGGCCGCTTGCAGCCTTTCAATCACAGGCGGCCACGCTTGCTGCTCGCCGTGCTCGATCAACTTGCCCTGAAGCCGCGCCAGGTCGTGCTGCGTGTGGGCCCATTGGATCGGGAAGTCGTCCTCGGTAAACACCTGCTGTGCCGCTTCGAAGCAAGCGATCGAGCGGTGAAGGTTTTCCACCATGTCGCCATAAGGCAGGTCGCGATACAGAATGCCTAGCAGGCTTTGCGTGCGGGCCCACTCTAGCGGATCGTCTTCTTCGGTGAAGACCTCCAGCACCTCGTTGCAGTACTGGATGGCGCGCTGCATGTTTTCGGCCGGGTCGCCCGTGGGCAAGTTGGCGTAAAGGCTGGCGATGCTGCGCACCGTCATCGCCCAGGCCGGTGCGTGCTCCTGCCGGTTGTACACACGCAGAGCCGCTTCATAATGAGTCAACGCCCGCTGCAGATTCTCCGCGGGATCGCCGTCGGGCAGTAATTCGTACGCGTCGGCCAGTTGCGACTGAAGCGTGGCCCATGCGAGCGGGTGTTCGTCGCGGGTATAGAACCGCAGAGCAGCCTGGAGGTGGTCGATGAACTTGTGGCGATTCTCAACGGAATTGCCGTCTGGGAACTCACCATAAAGCTGGGCCAGGTTGATATGGGCCATGGCCTCGCCCTCGGGAAAGCGGCCATCGGTCAGCGTTCGCAGCGCGTTCTCAAAGCAGTTGATTGCCTGACACTGGTTTTCAGCCACATCGCCCGACTGCATCCGGCTAAAGGCCATGCCCAGCACGCTCTGCAACCGGCCCCATTCCTCGGGATACTTTTCCTTGGGCCAGGCGGGCATCGCCTCGTGAAACCAGGCAATGGCCTGGTGCCGGTGTTCGTCGCCTTCGAGATCGGCAAGTTGGAGGTGTGCGACCCCGATGCTGAACCGCAGAGTGCCCCATTCACGCGGGTGGCTTTCTTGCGACCACTTGGGCAGCGCGGCCTGGAAGTACTGCATGGCCCGGCGGATGTTGTCCGCCTTGTCGCCTTCGGGCAGTTCCAGTTGGACAATCCCCAGCGTGGTTTGGCATCGTGCCCATTCTTGGGGATAGGTGTCTTCGTCGAATACCTCCAGGCTTGCGTCGATTAGCTCAAGGCAGCGCTGGAGTTCGGCGGCGTGATTCTCTGAGCCTTCCTTGGTGGCCCTAAGGTGCAGATCGGCCAGCAGCAGTTGCGCTTCGGCCCGCTCGACGGTGCGATTGGCCCGGGTGTAATAGTCGAGGGCCGTTTCAAAGTACGGTTTGGCCCGGGCGAACCTCTCCTGTGGCGTTTGGCGGGGAAACTCGCGATTGGCGCGGCCCAGGTAAAGCTGCACCGATGCCCATTCGTCCGGGTACGCCTCGGGGGTATAGACGCGCAGCGCGGCCTCGTAGTGCTCGACGGCCTGATGAAGATTCTCGGTTTGCTGGTCCAGGTCGGTAGTTTCCAGCTCACGGTAGGCGTCGCCCAGGTTGCGGTGTGCCTCGGCCCATTGCTGCGGATGTTCGCTTTCTGTGAACTGTTGCAGCGCCGCCTGGCCTTGCTCAATGGCCTGGCGCAGTTCCTCGTTGCTGCGGATGGGCCGCGAGATGCCCGTTTGGCCGCTGCCTGCCGCGGCGCCGCCGGAAGGTGCCGTGGGCTTATTGGGCGTGGTGCCGTTGCCGGTGGAGGACGGACTGGTGCTGGCGGTTGCCTGCTGGCTATTGGTCGACTGATGCGCCATGGTCGAACCTCCACGTTGGTAGAAAGTACGGGAGTCTGCCGCCTCTGCCGCGGTGCGCGTACCGGAGCGCCGGCCGCAGGCACCTGCTATTAAGGAGACGCTTGGCCCCGGCCAGTTTTGGCTGGAGAGATTTGACGTGTTAGGAGTTGTTGCCGGCTAGGACCTGCCGGCTGGGAGATAAGTTCAGGCGGCCACAAGGCGAAAGGCTAAGGCCGGTCCGCTGCTGAGTATAACGGTTGTCGCAGCGCGGTGCATGTTGCCAAGAAAATTGGGGGCGTGCGGCCCCGCAGGTGACGCTTGGCCCGCCCTTTCTGGGCGATGGAAGATTGCATTGCTTTAATTTTGGCGTGATATTTGTACTGTGGGTACAGAAAATCGATCAAAATTAAAGCGTCTCCTTCGGTCGCACCGGCCCGGTACGGTGCTGCTGGCCCAGTGGCTGCTGCAACAGGGCGTTTCGCGGGAACTGCAAGCCCGGTATCGCCGCAGCGGCTGGTTAGAGGCCATTGGCACCGGGGCGTTCAAGCTCCCAGGGGAAATGGTTTCGTGGAAAGGAGGGCTGTACGCGCTGCAAACGCAGGCTCAGTTGCCGATCCATGCCGGCGGCATCACGGCGCTAGACATGCAGGGCTATGCGCATTACTTGCGCATGGGCGAGCCAACGGTGTTTCTCTTTTCGCCGCGCGGCACGACACTCGCCGCTTGGTTCAAGAACCACGATTGGCAGGTGTCGATCCAGCACGTGCGGAGCAATTTCCTGCCGCCGGCGCTGGGTTTGGTGAAGCACGATGCGGGTGCGTTCGCCATCGACATCTCCGGGGCAGAACGTGCCATGCTGGAGTGCCTTTACCTGGCCCCGCAGCGTTTCGATCTGGTGGAGTGCTTCCAGGTCATGGAAAGCCTGACTAACCTGCGGCCTGGCGTGGTGCAGGAACTGCTGGCGGCATGTACGTCGGTTAAGGTTAAACGGTTGTTCTTGTACTTTGCTGAACGGGCGGGGCACGCCTGGCTGCGATATGTTAACGTCAAGCACGTGGACCTGGGGCGAGGCACGCGCAGCATCACGCCCGGCGGGGCATACGTGCCTAAGTACGATCTTGTCGTTCCGACTGAGTTGGCGCCATGATCCCGCCGCTGTACCGCGCGCTTCTGCTCAGTTTCAAGCGGGGCGCGCCCGACTGGAATTGGTTTCCCGTTGGTGCTTTGCAAAGTCTGCCTGCCGTAAGGTGGAAACTGGCAAATCTCCAGAAACTGGCAAGAGACAATGCCCGCAAGCACGCGGAGCAACTGAAAGCGTTAGAAACGGCATTATCATGACAGGCGGTAGCAGAAGCCGCACCCCCGTTTGCCGCCGCGGCGCAGTGTCCCGCGGCAAGTTGGCGGCTGGGCGCGGGGCTGCCACCTTTCCGCCAGCCTGGGCCCCCGGCCTTTCTAACTCTTGGGCCGCGCAAGCGTTGTACACTTCGGGCGAGCGGCCTACGATGACAGTAGATTCCGCCCCCGGAGGCTGGCGGATGCTTGGCAGGTGCGCGGCTAGGACGCGCCATTGGGCTTGGTGGCACGGCGGCAGCCGCAACCGCGGCGCCCTTTCTCAGGACAGGCGATGGACGAACAAACTCCCAAAAAATCTCCCCCCAAACCCAACGACCCGGTTCGCCGCTCTAGCGACCGCAAGGCCCCTCCCCAGAGTGGCAACGCCCTCTGGTACCTGATCGGCCTGGCCGTCCTGACGCTGATCCTGGTGGGCTGGTTCCGCGGCAGCAACCGCGAAGACCTCGGGGGGTACGGCAAACTGCTCGAGCTGATCAAGAAAGGTGCCCCGGTCACGATGACCGAGCACGAAAAGATCTACAACGAGCAGGGCGAGGAGACCGGCGAGAAGAGTATCGAGGTCACCGTCGGCGAAGGCACCGATGCCAAGGTGTATCGCTACTGGGGCCTCTCGAATCTCAAGGTCGGTCCCCACGAAATCACCGGCACCGTCTACAAGCGACAGATCCGGCCGCCGGTTCCCCGGCCCCAGGCTAGCGAAGGTGGCGGCCCGCAAAACGAGCGCGTCAGCTTCACCGTGGCCCGGATGGGCTTCGAGAACGACGCCGGCTATCTGCTCACGGTGCTGGAGCAGAACGGTTTTGACAACTTCCGCGGCGACGAAGCTCCCAGCGGCTGGCGGTATTACGCGCCCATGCTGATTGTGACATCGCTGTTCATCCTGGTGTTCGTGCTGATGATGCGGCGACTGGGCGGAGCCGGTTCGCCCATGGCGTTCGGCCGTAGCCGCGGCAAGCTGTACGCGCAAGAAGACCTGGGCGTCACGTTTGAGGACGTGGCCGGCATCGACGAAGCCGTGGACGAGTTGCGCGAGGTGGTCGAATTCCTCCGCACGCCCGAAAAGTATCAAACCCTCGGCGGTCGCATCCCTAAAGGCGTACTGCTGATCGGCCCGCCGGGCACCGGTAAGACCCTGCTGGCCAAGGCAATTGCCGGCGAGGCCGGGGTGCCGTTCTTCAGCCTGTCAGGCTCCGACTTCGTCGAGATGTTCGTGGGCGTGGGTGCCGCCCGCGTTCGCGATATGTTCCAGCAGGCCGAGAACAAGGCCCCCTGTATCATCTTCATCGACGAACTAGATGCCTTGGGCAAGACCCGCGGCACCAGCGTGGTGGGCGGGCACGACGAGCGCGAGCAAACGCTTAACGCTCTGCTGGTCGAGATGGACGGCTTCGATTCCAACGCCGGCGTGATCGTGTTGGCGGCCACCAACCGGCCCGAAACGCTCGACCCAGCGCTGCTGCGGCCCGGCCGCTTCGACCGCCACGTGTTGGTCGACCGGCCCGACGTCCGCGGCCGCGAGGACATCCTTCGCGTTCACGTTCAGGCAGTGAAGCTCGATAAAGACGTGGACCTGGCGAAGGTGGCCGGCATTACGCCGGGCTTTGTGGGGGCCGACCTGGCGAACCTGGTCAACGAGGCCGCCCTGCTGGCCGCCCGCAAAGGTAAAGACGCCGTCGGCATGGAGGAGTTCAATGAAGGCGTCGAACGCGTGATCGCCGGGCTGGAAAAGAAGCAGCGAGTGATGCGCGAGGACGAAAAGCAGCGCGTGGCCTACCACGAAAGCGGCCACGCCCTGGTGGCGTACTGCCTGCCCAACACCGACCCGGTTCACAAGGTCTCCATCATTCCTCGCGGGATCGCCGCCTTGGGCTACACGCTCCAGCGGCCCGAAGAAGATCGCTACTTGATGACCCAGGGCGAGTTGGAAAGCCGCATCCAGGTGCTGCTGGCCGGCACCATCACCGAGGAGATCATCTACGACGATATCTCCACCGGCGCGCAGAACGACCTGGAGCGAGCCAGCGAGATCGCCCGCAGCATGGTCATGGAATACGGCATGAGCCGGCTTGGCCGCGTGAACTATCGCGAGAGCAACCGCGCCGCGTTTTTGGCGGGCAGCACGACCGATGCTGGCGGCCGGATGCACAGCGAAAAGACGATGCGCGAGATCGATGATGAGGTGCGGCGGATCATCGACGAAAGCACCGAGAAGGTTCGTCATATCCTGACCACGCGCCGCGGCGCGCTCGACGCGCTGGCCGCGCGGCTGATGGAGCGCGAGGTGATCGACGCCGAAGAGTTGCGAGAGCTGATCGATACCAACAGCCCTAGCCCCTTGATCGTTCCTGGCACCGATGCCGAACCCAAGAAGCGCAGCACGCCCGGCGAGATCGGCCCGCGAGCTTTGGACCCGGGCAAGGCCGAGGGCGGCAATTAGTCCGAGTCCCGCTTCAGGGAAGCAAAATGTAACAGGCTCAACTGCCGCTGCGCACCGCGGACAATCGCTTCGGGTGCGCAGCGGCTTTGTTCAAGTGCCACGGGTTCTAGGGTCACGGGGGGAGCCATGTATCTGGGGTCTGCCGTCGTTACCGCTGCCCCCTGGCTGCTTCTGGCCCTAGCCATCGTGCCCTGGCTGTGGTGGGTATCGCGGCGATCTTACTCTGGTCTGGAACGTGGTCGCCGCTTTCTGAGCCTGACGCTGCGTGCGGCGGTGGTGCTACTGCTGCTGGCGGCCCTTGCCGAACTGCAATGGGTGCAGCGCAGCGACCGCGTGGCGGTGCTGTACCTGCTCGACCGGTCATTGAGCGTATCGCCGCAGGCTCAGCAGCAGTCGGTCGAATACGTGAACCGCTCCATCCAGCAGCATCGCAATGCGGCCCGGGGCGATAAGGCAGGCGTGATCGGCTTTGGTACCGAGGCGGCCGTGGAGGCTCCGCCACTGGCGGCCAACCTGCACGTGCCCGATCCTCTCGAAGTTCGCATCGATCCCGGCCATACCGACCTGGCGGCCGCGTTGCGATTGGCCAGGGCTGCCATCCCGCCGGACTCCGCAGCCCGCGTGGTGATCCTTAGCGACGGCAATGAGAACCGCGGCGATGCATTGGAACAGGCGCGCGCCTTGACCGAGGCAGGCGTGGGCATTGACGTAATCCCGCTGATCAATCCCACCGGTCCGGACGTAGCCATGCAGCGTCTGGCCGTGCCGCCGGCAACCAAGGCGGGCGCTCCGTTCGATGTCCGCGTGGTGCTGAGCAATACCGGCGGTTCGCCCCCGGCAACGATTGCTGGCAAGCTGCGGATCGTCCGCAGCCAGGGTGAGCAGCGCAGCGTGCTGGTCGATCAGCAGGTGAGTGTCGCACCAGGCACGCAGTTATTCAGCTTTCGCGATACGCTGGATGAGCCGGACTTCTATACCTACGAGGCATTGTTCGTGCCGGCCAATGCCGCGGCCGACGCCATCTCGCAAAACAATCGCGTCACCGGCTTCACCGCCTTGGCCGGTCCCAGCCGCGTGCTGTTGATCGAGGATTGGAGCGAGCCGGGCCACTACCGCCATTTCATCGAGCGGTTAGAAGCGGCCGGTCTGACGGTCGATGTGCAGCCCAGCAATCGGCTGTTCACCAGCCTGGCCCAGTTGCAGCGGTACGATGCCGTGATCCTGGCTGGCGTGCCACGGATCAGCGGTACTGATGCCGAAACGCTGGCTGACTTCAGCGACCGTCAAATCGAAATGCTGGTGCAGAACACGCAGCGGCTGGGGGCCGGGCTGATTCTGCTGGGCGGCCCCGCAGCGATGGGCGCCGGAGGTTGGGCAGGTACACCGCTGGAAGCCGCCATGCCGGTCGACTTTCAGATCAAGAACCTCAAGGTGCAGCCTCAAGGCGCGCTGATGCTGGTGATCGACCGCTCAGGCTCGATGAGCGGCGAGAAGCTCCAGATGTGCAAGGCGGCCGCCCGCGAAGCCGTGCGGGTGCTTAATCACAACGACTTCATCGGCGTGGTCGCGTTCGACAGCCAGCCGCAATGGGTGGTGCAGATGCAGATGCGCGGCGAGGCCTCGAAGGTCGTCTCACGCATCAATCGCATCAGCGAAGGCGGCGGAACCGATATGTACCCTGGCATGGTCGAAGGCTTCAAAGCCCTTCGTTCTACCCAGGCCACCATCAAGCACATGATCGTGCTCACCGACGGCCAGACGCCCTCGGTCGATTATCGACAGCTCATGCAAGAAATGCGGGCGGCCAACATCACCGTCTCAACGGTGGCGGTGGGCCCTGATGCCTCGGTGCCGCTGCTGCGGCAGATTGCAGCGCAAGGGCAGGGCAAAAACTACGTGGTACGCGATCCGAAGATCATTCCGCGGATCTTTGTGAAGGAAGCCACGCGCGTTTCGCGGCCCCTGGTCTACGAAGACCACAGCGGCTTTGCACCCGTCGTCCATCGCTCGCACGAGGCTATCGATCTCGAAGAACCACTGCCGCCGCTGACGGGCGTGGTGCTCACTTCGCCCAAGGACAATCCCCTGGTGGAAATCCCTTGGGAGGTGCCGGTTCCACAGGGGAGCAGTAGCCCGCTGCTGGCCACGTGGAATTATGGCCTGGGCCGGGCGGCAGTGTTTGCTAGCGACGCTTCCAGCCGGTGGTCGCAAGCCTGGACCAACTGGGAACATTACGACCGCGTGTTTGTGCAACTGGTGCGTTGGGCAGCGCGGCCCGCGGCACCGACCGAAAACTTCCAGGTGACCTCCGAGTATCGCGACGGCAAGCTCCGCGTAATTCTCAACGGCATGACCGATGAAGGCCCGCTAGACTTGTTGCCGGCCGCCGGAATTGTCACCGGGCCGGATATGGAATCGCGGGAGATCGCCTTTGCGCAGATTGCGCCGGGACGATACCTGGCTGAGGTGCCCGTTGCAGGTCCGGGCGTGCACTTTGTGAACGTGCTGCCTGGCGCCGGGTACGGACCGATCCGCGTGGGCGTTGACGTGCCTTACTCGGCCGAGTTCCGCCAGCGTGAAACCAATCGGCGGTTCCTGGCCGAGTTGGCTTCATTGACGCCGCGCGGTGGGCAAAGCGGCCGCGTGATTATCGCTGAGGCCTACGAAGGCCGCAGCGAGCAGGCAGGCAACGACGTTGATGCCTGGTTGGCGACCGATGTATTTCGGGGAGGCCTACAGCCTGTGGAGTCACGCCAGTCGGTTTGGCCGCGGCTGATCTTTCTGGCTGGCTGCCTGTTCTTGATTGATGTGCTGATTCGCCGCGTCCGCTTTGGCAGGTCGCTGGAGCAGCTTGCCGAGGCTCGGCGAAAGCGGCTGGAACAAACGCTCCCATCGCGCGATTCGCACTTGGGCAGGCTTCAGCAGCGCAAAGCCGAAGTGGCCGACGACCTCGACCGTCGCCGACAAGCCTGGCAATCTGCCGAGCCATTCACCGAGCAGCCAGTTGAAAGTTCTTCCATTCTTGAGCCGGTGGAGCAACCTTTGCTGGCGCCGCAAACCTCGGCCGATCGTTCGCCCGAGGACGAAGCGGCTGACACACCGCATACTTCTCGCCTGCTGGAAGCCAAGCGGCGATTGTGGGAAGAGCGGTAACGTTCGCCCACGGCGCTGGTTGCCGCTGCGCGCCATGAGGGGCCATACTTCGCGGCTTTCCCCACTGCGTGGACTTCCTTGGGGGGCGGCCCATAATTCCCTTGAAAGCCGCCGACAGGCATGCAACCTGCACCGCGGTCGGATGAGCCGTTGTGCCGTCAGACGCGGTGCTCGTGCGCATTGCTAAGGCACTGATGAACGCCCGATGAATGGGCCATGCGGCCTGGCCGGCGGCCTCCACTGCGTCGCACCTGTGAGGTAACAAGCAAACATGGCAGAACAGCAACTCACCAAACCGTGGCTCGTGGCAGTGTGGCCTGGGATGGGTAACGTGGCAATCTCTGCCGGCTATTACCTCATGGCCAAGCTGGGCATGCACGGCCTGGCGGAACTGACAGCCGAAGAGCTCTTCGATGTCGAGCACGTGGAAGTCAAACACGGTTTGATCCGGCCCGGCCGCTTGCCGCGCAACCGGTTCTTTGTCTGGCACGATCCGGCCGAGCAGCACGATATCGTGGTGTTCATCGGCGAGGCCCAGCCGCCCTTGGGCAAGTACTCCTTCTGCCGCAAGCTGATGGAGTACGCCCAGGAACTGGGGATCGAGCGGGTGTTCACATTCGCCGCTATGGCTACCAACATGACGCCCGATCAACCATCGCGGGTGTTCGCCGCCGCCACTGATGAAGGCATGCTCGAAGGCCTGCGCACGCTCGATTTGCAGACGCTGGAAGACGGCCACATTGGCGGCCTTAACGGCCTGCTGCTGGGGGCCGCGCTCGAAGCGGGTATCCGCGGGGCCTGCCTGCTGGGCGAAATCCCTCAGATGCTGGCCCAGTTGCCATTCCCCAAGGCCTCGCTGGCGGTGCTCGAACGATTCATCGCCCTGGCCGAGATCGATCTGGACCTGTCCGAACTGCGCGAGCAGGTCGAGTACATGGACGAGCGGCTTGAGGAATTGATGGACGATGTCGAGCAGGCGATGGGCCACGGCCGCGAGGAAGATGAGGACGAGGGCTACCAGATCCTGCCCGACGAACCAGAAGACGGCCTTGACCCGGCCGACGAACAGCGGATTGAGGAACTGTTTGCCCAGGCCCAGTTCAACCGCTCCAAGGCGTATGAACTGAAGCGGACGCTCGACCAGCTCAATGTGTTTGAAGAGTATGAGGACCGCTTCTTGGACCTGTTTAAGAAGGTCGATTAGCGCGCGTGCCACTTGGTTAGGCGTGTGCCAC
>Ga0182738_1005548_pt1 | contig 13397 bp, 12 predicted proteins | sample eDN5th30CBELigMG_FD_128876 | JGI IMG/M metagenome (GOLD analysis project Ga0182738, IMG submission 128876) | Enriched Miracle-Growth compost microbial communities from Emeryville, California, USA - eDNA 5th pass 30_C BE-Lig MG (version 2)... ...
GCCCACGCCAAGGTGTACTTCACCGTGATCGGCGGCGAGCCGGCCGCCGCCGCGGCGCTGCTCAACGAGAAGGCCGGCTGGCTGCACTCGCAACTGTACAAGCTGCTGCACATCCATACCGTTCCGACCCTGCGCTTCTTCCACGACGAGCAGATCGCCCGCGGCATGGAGATGTCCCGGCTGATCGACCGCGCCAACCGGCCCGGCGTGCGCGCCGACGACGCCGACGGCCCCGACGACCCCGAACCCGAGGACAGGCCCTAGGGCCGTCGTCGCCTTTTTCGGCAGGATTTTCGACGATGGCCAAGAGACGCGGGCGCCTGCTCGACGGCGTGCTGTTGCTGGACAAGCCCGAGGGCCTGTCGAGCAACCACGCCCTGCAGCGCGCCAAGCGCACGCTGGACGCGCAGAAGGCGGGCCACACGGGCACGCTGGATCCGTTCGCCACCGGCCTGCTGGTCTGCTGCATGGGCCGGGCCACCAAGATCTGCGGCGCCATGCTGGACGCCGACAAGGCCTACCGCGCCACGCTGGCCTTCGGCGAGGAAACCGATTCGGGCGACCTGACCGGCAACATCGTGCAGCAGGCCGGGGCGGGCTTCGACGGCGTGGACGAGGCGGCGCTGCGCGACGTGCTGTCACGTTTCACCGGCACCATCCAGCAGGTGCCGCCCATGTATTCGGCGCTCAAGCGCGACGGCCGGCCGCTCTACGAATACGCCCGCGCCGGCATCGAGCTCGAGCGCGAGCCGCGCACGGTGACCATCCACGCGATGGAGCTGGCCGGCTTCGACGGCCGCTCGGCGGTGCTGGACGTGTCCTGCAGCAAGGGCACCTACGTGCGCACGCTGGCCCAGGACATCGGCCGCGCGCTGGGCTGCGGCGCGCACCTGTCGGCGCTGTCGCGCACGCGCGTCGGGCCGTTCTCGCTGGCCGACGCCGTCACGCTGGATAGCCTGCAGGCCATGGACGACCCCGTCCGGGCGCTGCTGCCCCTGAACGAATTGCCGGCGGGGCTGATGCCCGCCAAACCGACCTGAAAGGAATTCCCATGACCCGCGCCCTGCGCAACGTCGCCATCATCGCCCACGTCGACCACGGCAAGACCACGCTGGTCGACCAGCTGCTGCGCCAGTCCGGCACCTTCCGCGAGAACCAGCAGCTCACCGAGCGGGTCATGGACTCCAACGACCTGGAAAAGGAACGCGGCATCACCATCCTGGCCAAGAACTGCGCCGTGGAATACGAGGGCACGCACATCAACATCGTCGACACCCCGGGCCACGCCGATTTCGGCGGCGAGGTCGAGCGTGTGCTGTCCATGGTCGACGGCGTGCTGCTGCTGGTCGACGCGGTCGAAGGCCCCATGCCGCAGACCCGCTTCGTCACCCGCAAGGCGCTGGCCCTGGGCCTGAAGCCCATCGTCGTGGTCAACAAGATCGACCGCCCGGGCGCGCGCCCCGACTACGTCATCAACGCCACCTTCGACCTGTTCGACAAGCTCGGCGCCACCGAGGAGCAGCTCGACTTCCCGGTCGTCTACGCCTCCGGCCTGGCCGGCTACGCGGGCCTGTCCGAGGACGTGCGCGACGGCGACATGCGGCCGCTGTTCGACGCCATCCTGCAATACGTGCCGGTGCGCAACGACGACGCCGAAGGCCCGCTGCAGCTGCAGATCATCTCGCTGGACTACAGCAGCTACGTGGGCAAGATCGGCGTGGGCCGCATCAACCGCGGCCGCATCCGGCCGGGCATGGACGTGGCCTTCCAGTTCGGGCCCGAAGGCGCCGCGGGCAAGGGCCGCATCAACCAGGTGCTCAAGTTCAAGGGCCTGGAGCGCGTGCTGGTCGACGAGGCCGAGGCCGGCGACATCGTCCTGATCAACGGCATCGAGGACATCGGCATCGGCTGCACGGTGATGAGCCCGGCCCAGCCCGAGCCCCTGGCGATGCTGCGCATCGACGAGCCCACCCTGACCATGAACTTCATGGTCAACACCTCGCCGCTGGCCGGCCGCGAAGGCAAGTTCGTCACCAGCCGCCAGCTGCGCGACCGCCTGGACCGCGAGCTGAAGTCCAACGTGGCGCTGCGCGTGCGCGACACCGGCGACGACACGGTCTTCGAGGTGTCGGGGCGCGGCGAGCTGCACCTGACCATCCTGCTGGAAAACATGCGCCGGGAAGGCTACGAGCTGGCCGTGTCGCGCCCGCGCGTGGTGTTCAAGGAGATCGACGGCGTCAAGTGCGAGCCCTACGAGCTGCTGTCGGCCGACGTGGAGGACGAGCACCAGGGCGCCGTCATGGAAGAGCTGGGCCGCCGCAAGGGCGACCTGCTCGACATGCAGCCCGACGGGCGCGGGCGCACCCGCCTGGAATACCGCATCCCCGCGCGCGGCCTGATCGGCTTCCAGGGCGAATTCCTGACGCTCACGCGCGGCACCGGCCTGATGAGCCACATCTTCGACGAGTACGCGCCGGTGCGCGAGGGCGGGCTGGGCGAGCGGCGCAACGGCGTGCTGATCAGCCAGGACCACGGCGAGGCCGTGGCCTATGCGCTCTGGAAGCTGCAGGACCGCGGCCGCATGTTCGTCAGCCCGGGCGAGCCGCTCTACGAAGGCATGATCATCGGCATCCACAGCCGCGACAACGACCTGGTGGTCAACCCCATCAAGGGCAAGCAGCTGACCAACATCCGCGCCTCCGGCACGGACGAGGCGGTGCGCCTGGTGCCGCCCATCCGCATCACGCTGGAGTACGCGGTGGAGTTCATCGCCGACGACGAGCTGGTGGAAGTCACCCCCAAGTCCATCCGCCTGCGCAAGCGCTACCTGCAGGAGCACGAGCGCCGGCGCATGTCGCGCGAGGCGGCCTGACGCGATTGCCGTCGCGGCGCATCGGCAATCGGCGGCGTCCTTTGGGGCGCCGTTTTTCTTGCCGGCCCTGGGTAGCTGGCTGGAGGGCGGGGAGCCTTCAGTCGCCGAACACTTCGTGGGCCCCGCTGGCGCCTAGTCGCCAATAGCTGGCGGCGCGGACGCGGGACTTGTCCAGGCCCCGTTCTTCCACCAGGTGCTGCCGGATGCGCCGGATGGCGCCGGACTCGCCGGCGGCCCAAGCGTAGCCCTCGCCCTCGGGCAGCACCAGCCGCCGCACGGCGCGCTCCAGCGCGCTGCTGCCGTCGGCGACGTCGGTGCCGCGACGCACCCACTGCAGGCTGAGGTCGGCCGCGCTGTCCAGCGCCAGCCGCGCCGACGGATGCCGGGTCTCGATCACCGCCAGCGCCCGTGCGCCGGGCGGCAGTTCGTCCAGGCGCCGGCCGATGGCGGGCAGGGCCGTCTCGTCGCCGATCAGCAGGTGCCAGTCGTATTCCCGCGGGATGACGAAGGAGCCGCGCGGCCCCGCCACGCCCAGGTAGTGGCCGGGGCGGGCCTGGGCGGCCCAGGCGGCGGCCGGGCCGTCGCCGTGCAGGACGAATTCCAGGTCCAGCTCGCCCGCGTCCGGGTCGTAGCGGCGGGGCGTGTAGTCGCGCGAGACCGGGCGCGGCGCATCGTCCGGCCACGCCGGCCCGCGCGGGCCGATCTCGGGTAGCGCGGGCGCGGCATCCATGCCGGGCGGCAGGAAGATCTTGACGTGGTCGTCGAAGGAGGCCGACACGAAGCCGGCCAGCTCGTCGCCCGCCAGGGTGACGCGCACCAGGTAGGGGGTGAGCCGCGCCGTGCGGCGCACTTGCAGCAGGCGGGCCTTGAGCGGATGCATGACCTTCTGCACTGCCAGGCCGGGCCGGGCTTCCGGGGGATTGCGACCGCGGCCCGGGTCCGAGGCCGGTGCTGCGGCCGGTGCTGCGGCCGGGGCCGATACCTGGGTCGACGGGTTCGAAGCCTGGTCCATGGCTACTCCCGTTCCGCCTTGCCTTGATCCCGGCTCCGGGCCTCATCCCGGGCCTCATCCCGGCCCCGGCCTTCGCCGGGCGCGGGCGACGGCTGGCCTGCCTCGATCTCCGCCGCCGCGCGGCGCAGGATCGCCGCGATGCGCCGCTGCGCGTCCGGCGTGGCGGCGCTGTGCCGCAGCAGCGCCGCCTTCAGCGCCCGCCGCGCGTCGACGAACTCGCGCAGCCAGCCGCTTTCCTCTTCCGCCTGCGCATCGGCGTCTTCCTGCCCGCCGGCCCCGCGCCACGCCTGCTTCATCCAGGCCATCTTGCGTGCGGCGTGGCCCAGGGCGGCGAACAGCAGCTCGACGCGCTCCTGGTGGGCCGCCAGGTGGCCGCGGCCGATCTCGGTCACGTGGTAGCGCTTGCGGTTGCCGTGTATTTCGACCGTGGCGTAGTCGAGCTCCTCCAGATAGGTCAGGGCCGGGTAGACCACGCCGGGGCTGGGGGTGTAGAAGCCGTTGGAGCGGGCCTCCAGCTCCTTGATCAGCTCGTAGCCGTGGCGCGGCTGCTCCTGCAGCAGGGACAGCAGCATCAGTTGCAGGTCGTCGGCGCCGAACTTGCGGCCGCGGGCGAAGCCGTCGCCGCCCATGCCGTCCCGGTCGCCCATCCAGCCCAGCCCGTGGCGGCCGCCGCCGCGGTGCCCGACCATGCCGAACCGCCACTGCGGAAAGCCGCGGCCGAAGGGAAATCCATGCCATGCGTGCATTGCCGTGTTCCTTAAGTCGTAAGATATGTCTTACGATATATCCTTTCAGGGTGGCTTGTCAAAGGGGAAGCATGGATTTCCTGCGGCGTGGATTTGCTCATCTTGTATAGCAAACGCGCCGGCGTGTACGCCACCGCGCTATGGATGATGGGCCGCATGCAGGCGCTGGCCGAGCTGGCCGACCCGGCCCATGGCCTGGGCGCCCTGCAAGCCGACGTGCGCGCCGCCGTCCGCCGGCGTGCCGTGCGTTCGCGCGCGTCCATCGATGCGCGGCTTGCCGGGCGGGAGGGGAAACGAGCGGCTATCGCGTAACGGATACTCTCTAACCATGTCCTGCTGGTCGACGACGCCCAGCACTACAGCCTGGCGATGCAGATGGGCCGGCCGGCGCTGCGGGAGCAGCGCGGGCAATTGGCGTGATCCTGGCCCGAGGGCGGCAAGGGGGCCTTCCCGGCCGCTGTCCTTGGATGCCGAGCCTCAGCCCTGCAGCCGGTAGACCAGCGTGTCCAGCCGGCTCACGCCGTGCTGCAGGAACTTGGGCTCCTTGGCCAGGCTGTCGTGGCGGCTGAGCAGCCCGGCCTGGCCGTGGCCGGCGTACAGGGCCTGGACTTCGTCGTCGGGCACCGAGAAGGGCGGGCCGTCCATTTCCTGCTGGGGGTAGTCCAGGGTGACCAGCAGCCCGCGGTAGCCGGCGGGCAGGCGGCCGTAGACCTCGCGCACGTAGCGCGCGCGCATGTCGGCGGGCAGGGCCACCAGGGCGGCGCGGTCGTAGACGCCGGCGCAGGCGGCCAGCGTGGCGTCGTCCAGGTCGAAGATGTCGCCGCAGATGAGCTCGATGCCGCCGGCCGCGTAGTGCCGGCCCTGGGCGCTGTCGCGCACCTCGGGCCGCAGGCCGTTCTCGGCGAAGAACTGCTCGACGGCCAGCGGCGACAGTTCCACGCCCAGCACGCGCAGGCCCTGCTCGGCGAGCCACAGCATGTCCAGCGACTTGCCGGCCAGCGGCACCAGCACCAGGCTGCCGGGGGGCAGCTCCAGCGCGGGCCAGTACTTCTGCAGGGGCGGGGTGATCCTGGCCTGGTGGAAGTGGGTGCGGCCCTCGCGCCAGCGCTGCAGCCAGAATTGCGCGTCCATCCTCGTCGTCCTCCTCGGTCGTGGGCCGTATTGTAGAGAGCCCGCGTGGCGGACGGCGTCCGCGGACCTTGCGCGGCCGCCGCAGGCGCAAGCCGGCACCGGCTTCGCGCTGGCGGCTCAGGCCTGCAGCAGGCCGCGCTCTTCGATGAAGCCGACGATGTCGTCCAGGCCGGCGCGCGATTTCATGTCGCTCATCACGTAGGGACGGCCGCCGCGCATGCGCTGCGTGTCCTCCTCCATGACGGAGAGCGAGGCGCCCACCAAGGGAGCCAGGTCGGTCTTGTTGATGACCAGCAGGTCGGACTTGGTGATGCCCGGGCCGCCCTTGCGCGGGATCTTCTCGCCGCCGGCCACGTCGATCACGTACAGGGTCAGGTCCGAGAGTTCCGGGCTGAAGGTGGCGGCCAGGTTGTCGCCGCCCGATTCGATGAAGACGATGTCGGCCTCGGGGAACTTGTCCAGCATGCGGTCGACGGCGTCCAGGTTGATGGAGGCGTCCTCGCGGATGGCGGTGTGCGGGCAGCCGCCGGTCTCCACCCCCATGATGCGCTCGGGCGGCAGGGCGCCGGCCACGGTCAGCAGGCGCTGGTCTTCCTTGGTGTAGATGTCGTTGGTGATGACCACCAGGTCGTAGCGGCCGCGCATGGCCTTGCACAGCATTTCGAGCAGGGTGGTCTTGCCCGAGCCGACGGGGCCGCCTATGCCCACGCGCAGGGGCGGGTTCTTCTTGGTGCGGGTCTGGACTTGCATGAATCTTTCCTCTTCGTCGAGCCTGGCGGCAGGCACCCGGACTGTTTCCAGCCGGAAGATCAGGGCAGGCGCGTACGGGATGCGGGAATGGAACTGCCCGAGATTATCTCAAGTCGCGCCGCCGATTGCCGGCGCGTCCCTGGCGGCCCCGGCCGCTGGTCTGGCGGCTGGCGTGCGCCAGGCCGGAAACGTCGGTTTGTCACCGTCCTCATGAGCGTCTTAAAATGTGAACGATTATCATTTGGCAGCAAGGCAATCGGCTGCTTCCGGATCCCGGCAGGCAGGCATCCCCGTGACCCCATCCGACGGCGCGCTCCAGGCTCAAATCGAAACCATGTACGCCGACCATCACGGTTGGCTCAGGATATGGCTGCGCAGGCGGCTCGGCAACGCATTCGATGCTGCCGACCTCGCCCACGATACCTATCTGCGCATCATGAGATCCGGCCGGGTGCCGCCGCCCGACGAATCCCGGCGGCTGCTGGCCCACGTCGCCAATGGATTGCTGATCGACCTGCACCGCCGGCGCCGCATCGAAGCGGCCTACCTCGAAGCGGTCGCGCAGCTGCCGGAGCCGCTGGCTCCGTCGGAGGAAGTCCGGGCGCTGGCGGTGGAGGCGCTGGTCGAGATCGATGCCATCCTGAACGATCTGCCGGCCAGGGTCCGCACGGCGCTGCTTCTGCGCAAGCTGGACGGATTGAGCTACCGCGAGATCGCCGAACGGCTGCGGGTGTCGGTGTCTTCCGTCGAGAAATACATCGCCAGCGGGCTGCAGGCCTGCTACCTGGCGCAGCACGGCCGCAGCCGCTGATGGCCCTCCGTTCCATGCCCGCGCGGTCCGCCCTGCCGCCCGAGAACGAGGCCGCCATCGATCCCGCCGTCGTCCGGCAGGCTGCCGGCTGGATGGCGCGGCTCTGGTCGGAGGATGCGACCGACGAGGACAGGGCGGCCTGCGCGCGCTGGCGGGCCGAGCACCCGGACCACGAACTGACCTGGAGCCGCCTGCAGGGCTTCGAGGACAGGCTGTGCAGCGTGCCCGGCGAAGTATCCCGCCAGGTCCTGCGCGATGCCGGCAGGCGGCCCATGAGCCGCCGCGCGCTCTGCGCAGCCGGGTTGGGGGCGGCGCTGGGCGGGGCCGCTTACGGGGTGCGCCGCACCGATGCCTGGCAGATTGCCGCCGCGGACCAGAGTGCCGCCGTCGGGACCATACGCCATATTGCATTGCCCGACGGCACCAGAGTCGCGCTCGCCTCGGCCTCGGCCATCGACGTGCGCTTCGACCGTGCGGAGCGCCTGGTGGTCCTGCGCGCCGGCAGGATCATGGTGGATACGGCGAACGACCCGGCGCCGGCCTACCGCCCGTTCCGCGTGCAGAGCCGGGAAGGCATCGTCCAGGCGCTGGGGACCCGCTTTTCGGTGGGCCAGGAGGCAGGCGTGTCGCGCGTGGCGGTGTTCGAGGGGGAGGTCGAGGTGCGGCCCGCGCTCGGCGGCGGCGCGGCCAGGATCCATGCGGGCCAGGGCGCTGCCTTCCAGGCCGACCGGGTGCTGCCTGCCGGGCCTGTGCAACAGGCCGACGCAAGCTGGACCCGCGGCGTGCTGGTGGTCGACGACATGCCCCTGGGCGATTTCATCGCGGAACTGGCCCGCTACCGGCACGGCCTGCTGCGCTGCGATCCCGCTGTCGCCGATCTGAAAGTCACCGGCGCGTTTCCCCTGGGAAATACCGACCGTGCCTTGCACAACCTGTCGCTCGGCCTGCCGGTAAGGGCGGTCTACCGTACCCGGTACTGGGTGACCGTGCGGCCGGTATAGGCCGGCAGCGCAGCCTTCTTCGGCATTCGCTTTGAGGATTCGGCCCCGTCGTTCGGTAAATCAGGTGAACCCACCGATTTTCCAGAACAAAGGATCAAGCCATGGCTGGACCTCCCTTCCCGCAGATATCCTCCTTGCCGCGCGCCGGCGGGAATGCGCGGCGGCCGCATGCAGCCGCGCGTGCCGGAGCCGCTGCCGCCTTGCGGATGCTTCTTCTCCTGGGGGCGGGGGCCGGCGCCCTCGCGCTGCCGGGCCAGCCCGTCCACGCACAGCCGGCAGAGGATGCCAGGCGGGATTTCGCCATTCCCGCCGGTCCGCTGGGCCAGGCGCTCGGCGCCTTCTCCAGCGCCGCGGGGATCGAGCTGTCCGTCGACGCGGATCTGCTGCGCGGCAAGGACAGCGCGGGGCTGTCGGGCAGCTATACGGTGCGCCAAGGGTTCGCCGAGCTGTTGCGCGGACAGGGCTTGCAGGCAGTCAGGCGGCCCAACGGAAGCTATACCCTGGCTCCGGCGGCCGACCGGGCGGCCGGCGTGGCCGTGCTGGCCGATGTGACCGTGGAAGGCGCTGCGCCGGCCGCGACGACCGAAGGAACGGGCTCCTACACGACCCGGTCCATGAGCACCGCCACCAAGATGTCCCTTTCCCCGCGGGAGACGCCGCAATCGGTCAGCGTGCTGGCGCGCCAGCAGATGGACGACCTGGGCATGACCACGCTTGACGACGCCGTGCGGAACATCACCGGCCTGACCGTGCAGAAGGGCTACTACTCCGGGGATTCCGGCAGTTTCATCGCACGCGGCTTCGAGGTCTCGAACCTGCTGCTCGACGGGCTGCCTGTCAGCACGGGGGCCAACGGCACCTTCAACGCGGACAACGATGCCCTGGACATCTACGACCGCGTCGAGGTCGTGCGCGGAGCCGCGGGGCTGACCACGGGCGCCGGTACGCCATCGGCAGCGATCAACCTCGTGCGCAAGCGGCCGACGGCGCAGCCGCAGGCCAGCCTGACCCTGAGCGCGGGAAGCTGGGACAACTATCGCGCCGTGCTGGACGCGGGCGGCCCGGTCAACGCTGCGGGCACGCTGCGCGGCCGCGCCGTCGTGACCACCCAGGACACCCGGCAGTTCTATCACACGGCCGACGACCACAATCACCAGTTCTACGGCATCGTCGAGGCGGACCTGACGCCCGCCACCGTGGCGACCCTGGGCCTGCACTACCGCAAGGTGGACAACGACGGCTTTCTCCAGGGACTGCCGACCCGGGAGGACGGCAGCTTCCTGCCGGACCTGAAGCGTTCCACCAATCTCACCAACGATTTCGACTATTGGAGGCAGACCGACAGGACCGTGTTCGCCGAGCTGTTCCACGAGTTAGGCAATGGCTGGCAGGCCAAGGCCGCCGCCGTCTGGAAGCGGCCGGAGCAGGACATGGTGTTCGCCGGCATGAGCCGGATCGACGGCATCCTGTACCAGAACACCCAGCGTTATCGCCTGGACAATCGCCAGGACAGCTATGACGTTTTTCTCAATGGCCCCGTCTCGATGCTCGGGCGCACGCACGAAGTGATGCTGGGCGCCAGCTACCGCAGGTTCGACAACCGGAACCGGGGCGGCTGGGCCGATTATTCCTGGACCGATGCCGGCCCGATGGTCGACCCGTACCGGTGGGACGACTCCAGCGTGGCCCGGCCTGCCATCGACATGACGCTCTGGCGTTACGCCTTCACCCGGCGCCAGAAGGGGATATATGCCGCCGCGCGGCTGAACCCGGCCGATCCGCTGAAGATCATCCTGGGCACGCGGATGGACTGGTTCGAGAGCGAAAACCACGGAAGCGGCACGCGCTTCAAGGTGGCGCGCGAGCTTACCCCCTATGCGGGCGCCATCTACGATCTGGACGGCAACCATTCCGCGTACGCCAGCTGGACGTCGATCTTCGATCCGCAGGAGGCCCGGGACCAGGACGGCGAATTGCTCGATCCCATCACGGGCACCAACTACGAGGTCGGCGTCAAGGGCGAATATTTCGGCGGCCGGCTCAACGCGAGCCTGGCGGGATTCCTCATCAAGCAGAGGAATCGCGCCGTGGATGACCTGAACGGCCCGAATCCTTGCCCGGGCTCGGCCTGGGGATACTGCCAGCGCGCCTCCGGCGAGGTGGAAAGCCGGGGCGTGGAACTGGAGATCGGCGGCAGCCTCACCCCGGCGTGGCAGATGATGGCCGGCTATACCTACGTCACGGCGCAATACACCAAGGATAGCGACCCCGCCAACGTCGGCAGGACTTTCAATAACACGCTGCCGCGCCACCAGTTCAAGCTGTCGACCAGCTATCGCCTGCCGGGCGGCCTGTACCGCTGGCGGGTGGGTGGGACTCTCTACGCGCAAAGCCGCATCCGCGCGAACGATTCGTCCGGCATCGTCCAGAGCGGCTATGCCGTTGTCGGCCTGCATGCGGCGTACAGCCCGAACGACGATGTGGAGTTGCGGCTGAACCTCAACAATCTGTTCGACCGGCGCTACTACCAGACCGTCGGCTGGAGCGATGGCGGCAATGTTTTCGGCGCCCCGCGCAACTTCCTGCTGACGATGCGCTACCGGCTGTGAGGCGGCCGGCCGGATTGCCCGCTAGGAGCGGAACAGGCGCGAATACTGGGTTTCGTGGCGGGAGGACAGGATGGCCAGCAGGGGGGCGAAGGTACTGACGGCCGGCTCCCCGGCGTTGTCGATATCGCCGTCGGCATCCGCCGCGCCGGTGGCGCCGGCGTCGCGCGGCAGCGCGGCCTTTGCCGCCGCTTCGGCGATGGCGCCGCGCAGGCCGTGCAGGATGCGCTGGCCGGCCAGCTGGCCCAGCGGGACGGCCTTGATGGCCGCGGCCACCTGGTTTTCCGCCCAGGCGTACAGCCAGGCCGTCAGGCAGGGGGCCAGGCCCACCCCGAGCGCGCAGGCGGCGTAGGCATAGGCGGTGTGCAGCGCCACCGGCCGCATGGCCAGCAACTGCGCGCGCGCCGCCGCGCTGCCCCATGCCAGCTCGCCGGCCAGGCGGGCGAGAGACCCGCCCATCTGTTCGGTCTCCAGCCTGAGTTCGGCGGTCTCGCGCAGGGCGAGCAGGGTGTCGTTGTTGCGCGCGGCGGCGGCCAGGTCGCCGGCCGACCAGGCCTGCCACTGGCGAGCGAGCAGCACGGCCTCTCCGCGCGAGAGGATGTCCAGGCCGGCGGCGATCCAGCCTTGGGCCGTCGCCGCGTCGCCGACCACGTCCGCCGCGATGGCGGATTCCAGGCCCTGCGAGTAGCTGAAGCCGCCTATGGGCAGGGCGGGCGAGGCCAGCTGCAGCAGCGCGGCCAGCTCGGCCAGGGCCAGGGGCGGCGTGTCGTCGCGCATGGCAGGTCAGTGCTTGTGCCCGTGGCCATGGTCATGCCCATGGCCGTGACCATGGCCATGGTCATGCCCATGACCGTGATCATGTCCATGATCGTGCCCATGCCCATGATCGTGCCCATGCCCATGATCGTGCCCATGCTCCTCGCCGTGCCGCTGCGCATACACCGCCTGCGCCGCCGCATAGTCCTCGGCGAAGGTCTCGTCGTGCCCATGCTTGTGGCCGCCGCCGTAGGCGCCGGCCTCGGGGTCGAAGGGCGCCTCCAGCTCCTGCACCTGCACGCCCAGCCGCAGCAGCATGTCGCGCAGCACCGGGTCGCGCTCCAGTTGCAGCCACGCCGGCGCCACCTGCACCGGCGTGTGCCGGTTGCCCAGGTGATAGGCCGCGCGCAGCAGCGACAGCGCGTCGCCCGCGGTGACCCGCATGACCGGCTGCGGCGCGGCCACCACGCGCACCAGCGCGCCGCTGTCGGCCACCAGCGCCGCGCCGTCGCGCAGCACCGTGCCGCGCGGCAGGAAGAGCGCGGCCTCGCGGCCGTCGTCCAGCGTGGCGGCCAGGCGGCTGCGGCAGCGCTGGTCGAAGGGCAGCGTCAGGGTGGCGGCGCGCCGCAGCAGGGCGGGGGCGACGGCCTGGCCGGCATCCAGGACTTTCTCTATTCGCAGCATGGGTTCAGAACAGGAAATACCGCTGCGCCATCGGCAGCACCGTGGCCGGCTCGCAGACCAGCAGCTGGCCGTCGGCCACGACCCGGTAGGTTTCCGGGTCCACCTCGATGCGCGGCTGCCAGTCATTGCGCACCATGTCGGCCTTGCCCACCTTGCGCACGCCGCGCACCGGCGCCACGCGCCGCGCCAGGCCGTAGCGCCCGGCCACGTCGGCCTCGAAGGCCGCCTGCGAGACGAAGGTGATGGAGTTGCGCGCCAGCGCTCCCGCGCGCGCGCCGAACATCTCGCGGTAGTGCACCGGCTGCGGCGTGGGGATGGAGGCGTTGGGGTCGCCCATCAGCGCCATGACGATCTGGCCGCCCTTGAGCACCATGTCCGGCTTGACGCCGAAGAAGGCCGGCTGCCACAGCACCAGGTCGGCCCACTTGCCCGGCTCGACCGAGCCGACCTCGTGGGCGATGCCGTGGGTGATGGCCGGGTTGATGGTGTACTTGGCCACGTAGCGGCGCGCGCGCAGGTTGTCGGCCGCGCCGTCGCCGGCCAGCGCGCCGCGCTGCGCCTTCATCTTGTGTGCGGTCTGCCAGGTGCGCATGACGGTCTCGCCGACCCGCCCCATGGCCTGCGAGTCGCTGGAGATCATGGACAGCGCGCCCAGGTCGTGCAGGATGTCTTCGGCGGCGATGGTCTCGCGCCGGATGCGCGATTCGGCGAAGGCCACGTCCTCGGCGATGGCCGAGTCCAGGTGGTGGCAGACCATGAGCATGTCCAGGTGCTCGTCCACCGTGTTGACCGTGTAGGGCCGCGTCGGGTTGGTGGACGAAGGCAGCACGTTGGGGTAGCCGGCGATCTTCAGGATGTCCGGCGCGTGGCCGCCGCCCGCGCCCTCGGTATGGTAGGTGTGGATGGTGCGCCCGGCGATGGCGGCGATGGTGGCCTCGACGAAGCCGCCCTCGTTGAGCGTGTCGGTGTGGATGGCGACCTGGGTGTCGGTCTCGTCGGCCACGCGCAGGCAGCAGTCGATCGCGGCC
>Ga0182738_1005550_pt1 | contig 13395 bp, 12 predicted proteins | sample eDN5th30CBELigMG_FD_128876 | JGI IMG/M metagenome (GOLD analysis project Ga0182738, IMG submission 128876) | Enriched Miracle-Growth compost microbial communities from Emeryville, California, USA - eDNA 5th pass 30_C BE-Lig MG (version 2)... ...
CAGCAAAGCCGGCAGGGCGGCGATAGCCGCTTTCCGCCACGTGCGGCAACGAGGGAAACAGCGGTACATGGTCGGTTGCATTGGCATCAGAGGTACCATCAATCAAAGGAGTGGAAAGTGCAAACCGCGCATGGCAGGCGATTGCAGAAGTTCTATCGTAATCTGGATGGAAGCGTGGCGGGCGAGCACTGGCGGGCAAAACGGCATTTTGCGCCGGCGGCCAATGTGCCGGCAATGTTAGGCCGTAAATTGCCGCAAACCAGGCTCAGGGGTCGGTCAGGTTGGGTGCCCACACGCCTTGGCGCAGGGGCGGGCGGCGGCCATTGGCCGGGAAGGTCGTTTTCACAGCCTGGGCCAACTGCTGCGAAAGCTGATCGACCACCTCACGGTGGGCCGGATCACCCGCCAGGTTAGTCAGTTCGCGCGGGTCCTTGTCGTGGTCGTATAGTTCGCGGCCCTGGCTGCCATCATCCCACTGGGTGTAGCGCCAGCGGGGCGTCCGCAGGCTGTAGCCAAAGAACTGCTTCCCGTTGAGGTTACGCATTACCTGCGTGATGGCCCAGCCGCGTCCCTGCTCGGCGGGGTTCTTGAGCATCGGCACCAGGCTTTGCCCTTGCAGATTGTCAGGGGCCGGCACATTGCACAGTTCGGCCAGGGTGGGGTAAACGTCGACCAGTGACACCGGTGTTTTCACTACGGTGCCAGTCTTGGCCATGCCTGGGGCCACGATTAGCAGCGGCACCCGAGCGCTTTCCTCAAACAGGCTCAACTTCTGCCACAGGCCATGCTCGCCCATGTGGTAACCGTGGTCGCTGGTGAAAACAATGATCGTATTGTCGGCCAGGTCCAGGCGTTTGAGCGCATCGACCACGCGGCCCACCTGGGCATCCATGAAGCTGATACTGGCGTAGTACGCCTGGATGCACTTCCGACGCAGATCGTCGTTCAGCTTGTCTTGTTCTTTCTTGTAGCTGGCGAGCCCGGCCGGCGGGATGTCGGCCTGGTCCTCTTTCACACCCTGGACCAGCGGCATTTCGTTCTCAGGATAGAAACCAAAGTAGGGTTGCTGCGGTGCCACGTACGGCGTGTGCGGACGGAAGAAGCCTACGGCCAGGAAGAACGGCCGATCCTTGCGACGGGCGCACCGCTCCAGCACCCACTCGGCATCCAGGGCGTTCAAGCCGTCGGTGTGGTGTTCGTCGCTCTTGGGCGAAGCGTACCAGGACAGCGTGCCGCCAAAGGCGCCCGGTGTCAGCGTGAAGATATGCTGTTCTTCCTCTAGGCGGTCCACACCGGCCGGGTTCAGTTCCAGTTCCCAACTGCCCGGGTCGTCGTGGCCGTTGGTGCCGATCGACTTGGGCACGTTGTAGTGGTACAGCTTGCCAACCCGGGCGGCGAAGTAACCATCGCGGCGGAAGGCCTGCGGCAGGCTGATGTGCGAGGGGATCGTTTGCCGAAAGATCTGGCTGTTGACAATGATGCCGGTGCTGTTGGGATACAGCCCGGTCAGCAGCGAATTGCGGCTAGGCCCGCAGAGAGGATACGCACAATAGGCCCGTTCAAACAGCACGCCTTGCGATGCCAGGCGGTCGATGTTGGGCGTTCGTGCCCTGGGGTCGCCGTAGCAACCAAGGAAATTGTTCAAATCATCGGAGATGATGAACAGCACGTTGGGGCGATCGGCGGCCACGGCATCGCCCGGTGCGACCAATAGGCAGCAACCGGCCATCACAGCCAGCAAGGCAGTCAACAATCCGTGACGCAAGCGCGCGGCAGGGCGAGCGGTACTCATCAAAGGCCCCCCTTGAATGCAGAGCGACGATCCAGCGACGCGGCAACCGCAGCCATAGGGCCGCCGCGAACTGAAAGCTAGTCGCTGCTGTAGCCAGCGTCAACGATTTTGGGGGGCAGGGTGCGAAATGACGGTGACTTTAGGAGCGCGATGCAACGCTGGCCGCTTGCAATTGAGAGGTCGCGCGGCAGCGTCTATTAGCGAAAATGATACATCCGCCCGCGGCTGCTTTGATCCCAGTTTTCTTGCGTAGGATGCACGTCAAAGATGCGGCCAGCGGCAGGGCGGGCCGGAGAAACCTTCTCGGCGGTGATGAACTCGCCCTCGTTGCCGGCCTCGTCGCGCACGCGCAGCCGCAAATGGAATGCAGCCGGCGTCCGCTCCGGCATCGTCCAGACATAACGCCCGGTGTTGGGAAGCTCCGGCGAAATGGGCTGCCAGGGGCCTTGCAGGGTGCGCGAGTATTCCAGCGTGACCGGCAATTGGCCCAGGTGGTCGTCAGCCGCCTCCCACTCGATGGTCAGTTCGTTGTCGCGGGGCGCCCGGCCCTGCTCAGCCCGAATCAAACGGCAGTTGGGCCGGGTCAGATCGACTTGGATCCAGACGTCGGGCTCATCGCCGCGGGCGGGTGGAAATTCGACCAGCCCTTGGTCGTTTTGCACCACCAGCTTGAATCCGTAAAGGCCTTCGCCGGGCACACCAACCGAGGCGGGGCTTTGGCCGTCGGCATCGACACCGTAGCGCTGCCAGGTCTGGCCCGAGTTGGACGTGCCCCACACCTCGACACGCCGCGAACGCAGGGCCGCCTGGGGCAGATCGTATTTCAGTTCAAAGGAACGCGAGCGGATCATCCACGGCCGCCGCGCGCCGATGGGCGGCAAGGAATCTCCGTCGCCGGCTGGGCGGCCCGACTCGTTACTGCGCTCGTCGGCCTTGGGCCGCGTGACCGATTCCATCGGCGGCCGATACGGGTTGCCGGTGTTCGACTCCTGAAAATGAATGCCGCCAGTGTTATCGAGCTTTGTGGGATAGGTAACGCCGACGCGATCATCGTCGGGCACGTTGCCACGGCCGGCACCTGATGTCGACCCCTGCGATTGAAACTGCACCGCCGAGCCACCCGGGCTGCCGTACGGCGAAAGCCGGGCACGGTCCAGCGGTTGGCTACTCTGATTGTCGGCCGGCCAGGCCACCGAATCCGCTGGGCTGGCCCCGTATGGTTCTTGCGGATTGGCACCAAACGGCTGCCGATAGCGATCGCCGGCGTTTGTCAGACCGCCGTCGCTAGCCCCCGGGCGATTCCACGGCACCGAGGGCAGCGGCGAAACCGCGCCGCCGTCCTGGCGATAACCGTCATTGCCATAGCGGTCGTTGCTAAGGCCGGAGCCGTCGTTGTGGTAGGGCGGTTGATAGTTCGTCGTAGCTGGGTCGCCGCCGGGCGCTGCGCTGTTCCAGGTGGAATCGTTCTGGACGTTGTTCGGCGTATCGTTCGCGCCGCCGCGACCGGTCTGATACAGATCGTTTGCCGGCACACCCGGCTTTGCCGCCCCCGAGATGCTCGTCACCGCCCGCGGATAGGGTGAAGAAGCCGAGGCTGAGGCTTCGCCACCTGCACCCGACTGCACAGGCACAACGTTCGCCGGGATGCCACCGCGTGGAATCGACTGCGGAACCGGGCCGGTAGACTGCGGTGGGCGGGGCAGGGTGCGGCTGGAAGCCGCGTCGTCGCTGCTCTGGCTTCCAATGCCTATTGGTGCATTGCTATTGGGCGGATTGTCGTAGGCGGGCGAATGGGCATCGTAGCCTTGTTGAGGCGGATAGCCCTGGTTGGGCGTGAAGCCTAGATTGGCCCCATAGCCTGGGTTGGCTGGAGGTGGCGAGGCTGCCGTTGCGCCGCCGGTAGCACCACCGTTCCAATTGGCCGTCACGGTGGTACGGTGGTCGGTGGGATTACCAGCCATGTCACGAATCCGCAGCCGCACTTCGTACTGGGCGGCGCGTTCGGCCGGCAGCCAGGTGGTCATGCCAACGTACGTTTCACGCTTGGTGCCAGGCGACAACCGCTCAAAGGCGATCGGCTGCCAGGCCCCTTCGCCCGTGCGGTAGTCAAGCTCCATGCTGGCGACGTCCAGGTTGGCGTCTTTAATTTCCCACTGGGCCGAAAGTTCGCCTGCCGCGCCATGCCAGACATTGAGCTTAGGCTCCGGCACCTGGGTATCAACAATGACGCGCAAATCGGGCGCATAGGGCCCATCAGGCCGCACGGCGCCGCTGGCGTCCTTGGTGCGCACGCAGAACCAGTATTCGCCATCGGCCGGAGCGCGGACCGCAAACGACGACGCATTGGGGGGCACCGTTCGAATCAGCGTCCAGTTCTGCCCCAGATCCGAGGACGTATGAAGCTGAATCTCCACCGGCTGTCGGGCCGGATCCTCCGAAGTGCCCACCCGAAACGGAATGGTGAACGCCACTTGGCGGGTATAGATCGGCTGCGGCTGCCCGGAGGGTGGCGCAGCCTGAGCGGCGGCCCATAAAGTGGCCGTGGCCAGGATTCCGGCGATCACCGCCCGGGTCAAAGTCACGCCTTGTCTTGCCTTGCACTGGGTCGAAAAAGGTAGGCCCGCCAGCATCCCCCGCGGGCAGGGAATGCCGCGTATCGTTACTGCGCCATCGACGCCGCGAAGCTGCTACCTCAAAGAAATTGCGCGCAGCCGGCACACTTTGCGCGACAGGCGCGAACCAGGCTGATGGGGCGCGTCAGAAAGATGCTATCAGCGGTGTCCCGGATGCTTGCATCCGGTGATTGGGCGCTTTTTCTCGCTATTGCGCAAGCGAAGCTCTACGTCGCATCCCGCACCGGCACTTGTTTTCCTTCGCTTACGCTTCAGGCTTTGAGTGCAGCGGTGGCCAGGAAGCTACGGCCGATGGGCGAGAAACGCCGTTTGTAGCAGCAGATAGTTATGACCGACAAACTCAGTGGCGGTGCCGGTAACGGTCCAGACTGGATTGCCCAGGCTTTGATTCAACGCACGGTCGACTCGCTCCAGGGCCAAATTTTCGAGCACCACCAGGCGGCGACCATCAGCGGCATGAAAGACGATGCGCTCGCCTTCCCGGCGGAAGGTGCCTTGCAGGCCGCGGATCAACTGGCCCTCGCGGTACATTTGCCGGGCCGACTCATCGGCCCCCCGCCCGCTGCCTGGCAGCGCTAGCGCAACTACCGGCACCAGGAACAGCAGGCCGCCCAGGAACAATGCCCTGCGGCGAAACAGCAAGCAATCAGCAGCCATGGCTTCGTACGCGTCTAGAAGGTGAACCAGCACAAACGGCAAAACCAGGACAACCGCGCCCTGCCACCAGGGCGCAGCCTTCCCGGCGCAAAGTCTAGCTCACCATGCGCGTACAGATATCAGCGGCCGGAGCGATAACGCGCTTAGAGCGGTTCAAGCCGCCAGTTGTCGATCAACCGCGTGCTGCCGACATAAGCGGCGACCAGTGCCATTGACGGCGTCAGCACCTTGGTGACGCTTTCGAGCGTGTCGGGGTCGACGATTGCCACGTATTGAAGTTTCAGGTCCGGTTCGCGCTGGCAGCGGGTACGAATGGCCTCGATCAATACCTCGGCGTCGCGCTCGCCCGCGGCTACCAGATCGGCGGCCTGCTTCAATCCGGCGGAGAGGGCCAACGCCTGTTGCCGTTCGTCGGGCGATAGGTAGGCATTACGCGAACTGAGTGCCAGCCCATCGGGCTCGCGGACGGTTGGGCAGACTTCAATCTGCACCGGCACGGACAGGTCGCGCACCATCCGCCGCAGGACCACCGTTTGTTGATAATCCTTCTGGCCGAAGAAGGCGATGTCCGGCATCACCTGGTTGAACAGCTTGGCCACCACAGTAGTCACGCCGCGAAAATGGCCCGGCCGATGGGCACCTTCCCACACTGAGGACACGTCCGTCACTTCGACGAACGTTTGGTGCCCCTCGGGATACATCTCCTCATCAGAGGGTGCGAACACGCAGTGCAGGTCGTGATCGGCCAGCTTGGCCAGGTCGCCCGCCAGGTCGCGGGGATAGCGGCCGAAATCTTCCTGCGGCCCAAACTGCGTGGGGTTCACAAAGATGCTGACAACCGTGGTATCGCACCTGGCGCAACTGGCTTGCACCAGGCTCAGGTGGCCGGCGTGGAGCGCGCCCATGGTGGGCACAAAGCCGATGCTCTTGCCTTGGGAGCGGCTTTCCGCCAGGCACGACCGCAATTCGTCGGTCGTGGTGATGACCGCTGGCACCGCCATAGATTTCCTCTCTTGTTCCTCGATTCGACAACGGTGCCCCGGGTTAGTCGGCACGCCCGCCCGCTGCTGCTAGCCCCGGCGGTAGCCGTGCCGGGGTGGATTAGGGGTTCCAGCCGTGGGCGTTGCGCACCTTGATCATGACGTCCAGGATGGTATCCCAGGTTTTCTGAGTTTCGAGCAGTTCGTTGGGGAACATGCAGCCGTCCCAGCAGATGTGCTGGATGCCGCGCTGCGGCGCGTCCTTCAGCCAGTAGCCGGAGCACTCGACAATATCGAGCTTGCCATTGGGATCATCGGCAGGGCAGTGGCGGCCGGTCTTGTCGTGCGAGCCGGTGCCATGCACAGTGCCGTCGTTCTGTGCCACGTGGAAGTCGATGGTCCAGGGCCGCAAGGCGTCGGTCATGGTCTGGTATGCCTGGCGGAACTCGTCAGCGCTGTAGCCTTCCTTGAGCAGCGCATGCTGTGGGGCGTTGTAACCCAGCAGGTACAGGTACGTGTGCGCCAAGTCGGCCTGGAAGCCCACGGTGCCCGGCATGTCGACCTCTTCCAGCAGGTTGAGCATGTCGCGCCAGGAGTGCATGCCGCCCCAGCAGATTTCTCCTTCGGCCGCTAACCGCTCGCCGTAGTCGGCAGCCACTTTAGCTGCCTCGCGGAACGTGGCGGCGATCTTCTTGGTGTTGCCTTCGGGATCGGCCGCCCAGTTGGTAGGGCTGTCGGCCGAGTCGATGCGGATCACGCCGTAGCTCCGCACGCCGTGATCGTTGAACAACTTGGCAATCCGGCATGCCTTGCGTACCGCGAGCACGAAGTTGGCCCGGTCCTCGTCGCTGCCCATGGCACTGCCGCCCACGGTGCCCGGCCAAACCGGCGCCACCAGCGAACCCACCACCAGGTTATGCGCGGCGATCTTATCGGCGATAGCCTTCAGTTCGTCGTCGCTGGCATCCGGATCAGTGTGCGGATGAAAGAGAAAGTAGTCGATGCCGTCAAACTTCTGGCCGTTTACCTCAGCATTGGCGGTCAGTTCCAGCATCCGGTCCAGGCTGATGGGCGGGTGATCGGTTCCCTCCTGCTTGCCGACCAGACCGGGCCACATGGCGTTGTGAAGCTTGGGGAAGCTGTAGCTCATGAGATTGCATCCTCGACTTGCGTTGATTGCCTGCCCAGTTTGAGTGCCTGCCCGCTGACCTTCCCACCCTGCCGTGAAAGGCCAAATCATCGCCCACAACGCCGCCGCTGGCAAGCGGTCCGGCAGGGCAAAACGGCGGCGAAAATTCTCACCGCAGAACGGCCGCTGGCGCCGCCAATTTTCTCCGGTGCAATGGCTATTTCAACTCCACCAGCACGATGTCCTTGTACCAGGCCTCCGAAGGCGGCCCGCCGTGGATTTGTAGCGCGATCACGCCCGAGCGCTCGATGCCTTCCTCCTGCTCGGTGTAATCCACGGTTTTTAGACCGTTGAGCCAGATTTGAATCCGCGTCCCCTGGCAACGAATCACGTACTCGTTCCAATCGTTGGGCTTGAGTACCTCGGCGAGCTTAGCCTGCTCGGCCTCGCTTTCCGGCCCGGCTAGCACGCGGCGGCGGCGCGATTCGTCATACAGTTTGCCCCACCATGGCCCGCCCATATCGGCCTGGTAGCCGATCACTTCATGATGATTGGGAATCCGCTTGGTACGAAACTGGATGCCGGCGTTGGCGCCCTCGCCGACGAGTTTGCACTTCAGCCGCAGCTCAAAATCGCCGTATTCCTTCGTGGTACAGAGAAACCAGTTGTGATCGATCTTCTGCTTAAGCGTGCCGCCGACGATCACACCATCTTGCACCCGGAAAATATCGGAGTTGCCTTCCCAGCCTTCTAGCGTGCGGCCATCAAACAGTTGCACCGAATTTCCGGCTGCCTCGGGCGGGGCCGCGGCAAGCTGCGTAACGGAGAAACTGAATGAGCAAATCGCACATGCTGCCACGGTCCAGATCTTGATCATGCCGTTTTCCCCCAGGTGCTGTGCCGGATAAGTTCGCAGAGTAATCGCGCCGCTGATCAGCTTATTGACGTTGGTGCGCGCCTATCAATTGGGCATTGGCTATCAGTGCCGCGCAGGTCGCACACCGTGCCCGAACAAGATCGTAAGCGAAGCTACTCGCCCAGCACCAGCGGCTGAGGTCCCAGCGTGACCACCGTCAAATCTTGCGGCGGATGCTCGGCCAGGTAGCGGTTGATGCTGTCGACCGTCAGCTTGTCGACCAGCGCCCCCAATTCGTCGCGCGTGCGCACCCGGCCCAGGTGATACCAGTCGCGCACAATCGCCATCGTCCGCGACATGCTCGATTCCTGCTGCATCATCAGGGCACTCTTGACGCGGGCTTTGAGCCGCTGCAACTCAAACTCTTCGATGCCCAGCGGCAAGCGGCGCAACTCTGCCAGTGTGACGTCGAGCGTTTCTTGTGCGCGGTCGGCACTGGTGCCGGCGTAGCACAAGATCGCGCCTTCGCGTCGCGTGGAGTAATACGAGGCATACACCGAGTAGCACAGCCCGCGTTTCTCGCGGACCTCGGTAAACAGCCGCGCGCTGGAACCGCTACTCAAGGCGCCCACGCCAGCCGACGCGTGGAAATAATCGGGGTGACGATACGGCACGCTTTCATAGGCAATGCCGATTTGCGTTTGGTTGGAGTCAAACGGCATGTGCAGGATTCGCTGGCCGCGTTCGCCTGGCTCGACCTCTTGCACCGCGCCGCCGTCCCAACCGCCGAACAGTTTGCCGACGTGGTCGCGGAGCGAGTCCCAATCCAACCGGCCAGCGACGCCCAGCACCGTGCCGCCAGGCACGTACTGCGACCGCCAGAACTGCGCGATATCGGCGTGCTCGATGGCTTCCAAGCCCGGCACGGTACCAGGGCTGGGTTTGCCGTAAGGAGCCCGCAGGTGCTGCTCTTTAAGCTGCTGGATCACCTTGTGGCTAGGCTCATCTTCGATGGCCATCACTTCCTGCAGCACGACCTGCCGCCCGGCTTCCATCTTTGCGGCAGGCAGGTGCGGGCGGAGGATCAGGTCGGCGTAGATATCCAGAGCCGCGTACAGGTTCTCAGCCAGCATGGAGCCGCTGTAGGCGGTGTGGGTGTTGGAAACGCTTTCGCCGCGGTCAACGCCCAGGTTTTCCAGGTCGTCGATGAACTCGCGGCCGTCGCGGCTGCCGCAGCCTCGCAGCACCATCTCGCACGTGAACGAAGCCAACCCGGCCTTGGACTCCGGGTCGTGGGTCGCGCCGGCCGGTAATAAGAGCGTAAAGGCCGCGCTCTCCAGGTGTTGCATCTCCTCAGCGACCAACACCAGGCCGTTCTCAAAAGTGTGCGTATGAATCAAGGCAATCTCGCTCTTGGGACGGTGAAGCTGGCAGCTTCAAAGGGAATTGGACAAACAAACAGCCCCGGCTTCACGAGGAATTGTAGGGGCATTGCCCCCAGGCGTGAAGCAGGGGACCACACCATCCATTAGCGGGGAATGCCGCGGTACCGGACCGCGGTTTAGTTCAAACGGCCCAACAAAAGTACTACCTGGACGGCACGGTTGGTCCATTTGTTGCGACCCTAATTTTTGACAACTCAGCTAACAAAGCTAGAGTTGGAGGGAGCCCGAACGGGCGGGGGGCCCGCGCGCCCCACAGCGTGCTGGTTGCCTCGCCGCCTTCGTGCTCCTGCGTCCGCCCAGCGGAGTTCTCCGCGATGACGGCGGGCTTGTGCCGGCAAATTCCCCTTCACTTCCGGCAGTTCCTACGCACTTCTCCATAACTCTTCTGCAAGCCAATGGTTCCTGAACCATGACCTGTTGCGCATGCGCAGTGCCATTGCTGCCGCCAGGTGGGCCGTGCTTGACGGCCAGCGCGGCCCATCCTGCGCACACGGCGAAAAACGCGGCCAGTAGCGCATTAGCAGCCCACCGTGCCAGCGTGCGGCGAGACAGGCGGCTTCCGCAAACGGGAGATGCTCGATGTGGTACGCGTTACTGTACCTGATGGCAGGTGGTATCGTCGGGTTTCTTGGTGGCGCCTGGTTGAGCAGTGCCCGACGCGGCGATGAGTACTTCGCTGCCCGCGTGCTGGCCGATACCGTGCGAAACGTAGTGCACGAGTTTGATCCGCCCCGGGCGGCCAACTGCCCTCATCCGTGTTGCCACCAATTGCTGCGGTTGGCCCTGGAGCAGTACGACCTGCAAACCTTCGGCATGTTGTTGAGCGAGGAGGGCGAAGCGGCGTCTGCGGCGTCGACTTTGCCCGCGGTATCACCTGCGGCTGAACCAACGCAGCCTACGGCGCAGACTTTGTCCCCACCGCCGCCCCCGGCCGGTTGCACATCATCCAAGCCGCCACCTCCATAAGTGTGTGCCAACTGAGACACAGCGTGCGGGGAGCCACCTGTGCGGTTCTAGCTCCTGTCCGCATTTTCGACAGGCTGGCCGCCATTAGTCCAAGCGGTTTGGCGGCATGCGGCTTGGGGATTCGCGGCGTTCATTCACCCGATCGCCGGCAACAATCTTTCCTGCCGGGTCAGTTCTGATCCATGTGGCCCCCTAAGCTTGGCCACTTAGAAGCCCGTTTTCGCGCAACCGCTCACAGCAACATCCTCTCCACGCGGCCTTCGCCGCGCAGCGTAGGCTCTGGCGCCCTCATGGGTTGCGGCGGTGACCCGTTGGCTAAGCAACCATTCCAGCGTCTCCTTTCGTGTTAGCTAGCAGGGCCGGTTCTCACGTCGCGCGCAGCCATCAGCCCGCTACGGATCTGAAACCGCCGCGGTTTCTCTCTCCACGCGGCCCTCGGACCAACCGCCCGGGCATCAACTCGACGCACTTTGGCGCAGAACGTGCTTTAAGGGTCCAGTGGGTAACCGACGTAACCCGTCATCCGATCAAAAAGGATTGATCTTATGGCCAACCAGGCACAGGGCAAGCGGTTCGCAGTGCTGGTCGAAAACGAATACGAAGACCTCGAACTGTGGTACCCGGTGCTCCGACTACGGGAAGCCGGGGCCGAAGTCACCATCGTCGGGCCAAAGGCGGGCGAAGCGTACCGCTCCAAGCACGGGTACCCGGCCAAGGCCGATCGAGCCGTTTCTGAGGTCAAGGCCAGCGACTTCGACGGCGTGATCATCCCTGGCGGCTACGCACCCGACAAAATGCGGCGTCACGAGGCCATGGTGAAGCTTGTGAAGGACGCCATGCAGGCCGACAAGATCGTCGCCGCCATTTGCCACGCCGGCTGGATGCTCTGCTCGGCCGACGCCGTCAAAGGCCGACGCGTAACCAGCTTTGCTTCGATCAAAGACGATCTGAAGCATGCCGGGGCCGAATGGGTCGATGAGCCGGTGGTGCAGGACGGCAAGCTTATCACCAGCCGCCAACCGGACGACCTGCCGCACTTCATGGAGGCCATTCTCAAGCAAGCTGCCTGAGCGGACCCGCCGCGCACTGGTCGCGACAGCGCGAGCGCGTCCTATCCACCAGGCAGTCCTTGCTCTACGGAGGTAGTAGCCGCTCGCCGTCCCTTCGAGCGTGCCAAAGCAATCGCATCAGGCAACACGCAATCGCCACCCATGACCATCGCCGAACGAAAGTCACCCAGATCACGCAACCATGTAAGGAGTTCGCCATGTTGGCGCAGTTTGCAATCTGGCCGTTGGACAATCCGCACATGTCCAAGGAAATCGCCGACATCACCACCGTGCTCGATCAATGCGAAGTGGAATACGAAGTCGGCCCGATGGGCACCACTCTCACCGGCGAATGGCAGGATGTGATGGACGCCATCCATGCCTGTTGCCAGGCAGCCCGCCGCGACCATCAGCGGGTGCTAACCACGATCATCATCGACGACGACGCCACCCGCCGGCAATCGCTGCACGAAGGCGTGGCCAAGGTAGCCGCCCATCGCAGCGGCGTCTAACCGTCGCCGGCTTTCACCGTCCTGGCCGCTGCTTCGCCAGCCGACACGCCTGCCGCCATTACCACACGCTTAGCGGCAGCCTGCCACCGGGGGCGCAGCCACGCATCAATCTATTGCCCTTAGGCACTTAGCTTTACGAGGACCGCAATGGCTTTTATCGACGAAAAATACAACTTGCGGATCGAACTGGACACGAAGAACTGCGAGCTCTCTCCGGCCACCTTGGCCAAGTACGAGGCCGGCCTGGAACCGTTGCGGGAGCCGGTCAAGAAGTTCCCGGTGTCGGACCTCAATATCACCGTGGCCTATCAGCCCCGCACGGAGACCTATCGCGTCAAAACCACGCTGGCGCTGCCCGGTCGCACGCTCGCGGCAGGCGATATTGATCGCTACCCCTACACGGCGTTTGAACGCTGCATCCGCAAGCTGATCCGCCGGCTGCTGGCCTACCAGGACGAGATGTCGGCCACGGATGAATTGTCCAAGCACCAGAAGGGCACGCAGCAACTCGTGGTGCCCGAGCAGGAGCCTGACATTCCCGCCATCGAGGCGGCGGTTCGCAACGGCGACTACTCGGCCTTCCGCGACGCCATGTACGTCTACGAGGAACCGGTCCGCAAACGGATCGGCCGCTGGGTCGAACGGTATCCGGAGGTGGAACGCCGGCTGAATATCGACCTGACACTGGCCGACATGGTCGAGGAGGTATTCCTCAACGCGTTCGAGTACTGGGACGAGCGCCCTAGCAACGTGCCGCTGGGCGAATGGCTCGAACAGTTGATCGATCCATCGCTGAAGCTGTTGTCGGAGCATCCCAGCGAAGAGCTGGAAAACATCCAGTTCGCGCACACGCTCCGCGAGATGTAAGCGCGCACGGTCCGCGTTCCCGCACGCTGTGAGGCTTTCCGCCTAATAGGAGAATCGCCATGAACATCGCGAAAGTGGTGCAGATTGTTGCGTCGTCGGACAAGAGCTTTGAGGACGCCGTCACCCAAGGCCTGACCGCGGCCTCGCGTACCGTGCGCGGCATCACCGGCATTAAGGTGATCGACTGGACGGCCAAGGTCGATGGCAACCGGATCACCCAGTACCGCGTGACCATGGATATCGCCTTCCACGTGGAAGAAGGCTAGGCACGCGCGCTTACTGCCTGGAATAACTTTCGCCGGCGGCCGCACTGCGCGCCGCGTATGGATGTCCTAACTCGTTTTGTGCTGCGGCAGGAGAACCTTTATGGCTACGAAGATCGCCTCTCCGGAACTGAAAGAGTTCTTCGCCCAGGAGTTGATGCACGACACCAATGCCACGTTGCAAACGGCACGGTTACGCCTGGCCGAGCTATGCGACGCGGCCCCCGGCGAAGCGGTGGCGCAACA
>Ga0182738_1005551_pt1 | contig 13394 bp, 8 predicted proteins | sample eDN5th30CBELigMG_FD_128876 | JGI IMG/M metagenome (GOLD analysis project Ga0182738, IMG submission 128876) | Enriched Miracle-Growth compost microbial communities from Emeryville, California, USA - eDNA 5th pass 30_C BE-Lig MG (version 2)... ...
AGGGGCCGCGCAACGCGTATTCGATCCGCGCCTATGTCGACAACCTGACCAACGAGGTGTCGATCACCGCTACGACGCAGAACAACAGCTATCAGTCGCTTCCGGCATTCGCCGCGCGCCTGCTGGCGCCGCGCACTTATGGCGTGAGGGCGCAGGTCAACTTCTGAATGGGTGGGGGACTTCCCGGCGTTTGGCGTCGGGAGGTCTCACCCGGCTGCCAGCAGCGCCGGCATAGGAACGAAGCTCGGTTGATGAAGGGAGACAAGGCGCCGTTAGCCTGATAGCGGCACCTTTCGTCCGATTCCCTGTTCTCGACTCAGAGACGTTTACCAGCGCGCCGGACTCACGCTCGCCGAACATTGGCCCGCCTCCTGGCGGCAAAATCTCGTCGAAGGGGGTGCCGCGCCGCCAAGAGTTCCTATTTAAACCGATGCCTTTTCCCAATCTTCCGCCGGTGCTCACCGAAGCACTGGCAGCCCGAGGCTATGCAGAGCCTACCCCCGTGCAGGCCGCTGTCCTCGAACCCGAGGCCGCCGGGCGCGACCTGATCGTTTCCGCCCAGACCGGCTCCGGCAAGACCGTTGCCTTCGGTCTCGCTATGGCTCCCGACCTTTTGCGGTCCGACGACATGGCGGAGTTCACCGCCAGCCCGCTGGCGCTGATCATTGCTCCTACGCGCGAGCTTGCGCTGCAGGTCAGCCGCGAACTGATCTGGCTCTACGGCAAGGCCGGGGCGCGGATCGCGACCTGCGTGGGCGGCATGGATGCGTCCAAGGAGCGCCGCGCGCTCCATGGCGGCGCACAGATCGTGGTCGGCACGCCGGGCCGACTGCGCGACCACCTCGAACGTGGCGCGCTCGACCTATCCGCGCTGCGCACTGTCGTGCTCGACGAGGCGGACGAAATGCTCGACATGGGCTTTCGTGAGGATCTCGAGGAAATCCTCGACGCCACGCCGGAAGGCCGCCGTACGCTGCTGTTCTCGGCCACCATGCCCGCGCCGATCACCAAGCTGGCGACTCGCTACCAGCGCGATGCCCTGCGCATCTCCACCGTCGGCGCGGATCGTGGACATGGCGATATCACGTACCAGGCGGTGACCGTCTCCCCGTCGGAGATCGAACACGCCGTGGTCAATCTGCTGCGGTTTCACGAAGCCGAGACCGCGATGCTGTTCTGCGCTACGCGTGAAAACGTCCGCCGCCTTCACGCCACGCTGCAGGAACGCGGCTTCGCGGTTGTCGCATTGTCGGGCGAGCACTCGCAGTCGGAGCGCAACCAGGCCCTGCAGGCGCTGCGCGACCGTCGAGCGCGGGTCTGCGTCGCGACCGACGTGGCGGCGCGCGGCATCGACTTGCCGACGCTCAGCCTCGTGATCCACGTCGAAATACCGCGCGATGCGGAAACGCTGCAGCACCGCTCAGGCCGCACCGGGCGAGCAGGGAAGAAGGGCACCGCCGTCCTGATCGTGCCGTTCCCTCGTCGCAAGCGGGTGGAAAGCATGCTGCGGGGCGCGCGCATCGAGGCCGAATGGATGGACCCGCCGTCGCCCGAGGCCATTCGGCAGAACGATCGCCAGCGCCTGTTGCAGGCCCTGCTCGAGCCGGTGGAGTTTGACGAGGAAGACCGCGAGCTTGCCACGCAACTGCTGGCGGAACGCAGCGCCGAGGACATCGCCGCGGCGCTGGTGCGGATGCATCGCTCCGCCATGCCGCAGGCTGAGGAACTGATCTCCAACACGCCCGAGGGTCGCCAGGCAGCCAAGCAGGAACGGCATCGTCCCGGGTTCGAGGACGTCGTGTGGTTCCGCATGAGTGTGGGCCGCAGGCAGAACGCCGATCCACGCTGGATCCTGCCCCTGCTCTGCCGTCGCGGGCACATCACCCGCAACGAGATCGGCGCAATTCGCATCGCCGCCAACGAGACTCACTTCCAGGTGCCCCGCGCGATTGCGGACAGGTTCGCCTCTGCCGTCGCGAGGACGGCAGGGGATGATGATGGCGATGTCGCGATCGAAGTCTCGACCGAGAGCCCGCGCGAAGTCGCGCGCCAACACCGGAAGGGCGGCGATGGCCCCCGGCCTCCGATGCGCGTGAAACCTCGCCCGCACGGTGAGAAGAAGGCGTGGCCAAAGGGGCCGAAGAGCCACAAGAAACCCCACCGCAAGGGTCGCAAGCCGGAGTGAGCTCAGGGCTGCGCATACTGGTCGATGCCGACGCCTGCCCGGTGAAGGACGAGACCTACCGCGTGGCGGCGCGTTACCGCATTCCCGTCACGATCGTCAGCAATAGCCCGATCCGCACCCCGAACGATCCGCTGATCGACCGGGTGGTGGTGAGCGACGGGTTCGACGCGGCCGACGACTGGATTGCCGAACGGGCAGGGCCGGGCGCGGTCGTGATCACGGCCGACATCCTCCTGGCCGACAGGTGCATCAAGGCAGGCGCAGCCGTGCTCGCCCCCAACGGAAAGCCGTTCACGCACGCCTCCATCGGCGGAGCGATAGCCACACGCGCAATCATGGCGGACTTGCGGGCGGGTGGCGAACAACTGGGCGGGCCGCCGCCGTTCTCGAAGGCCGATCGCTCGCGCTTCCTGCAGGAGCTCGACACCATCATCGTGCGGCGTCAGCGGGCCGCCGGGTGACCACGCAGGGCCGCCATTCCCTTGTTGGACGGCCGCGGCGCGGCTGATAGGCGGCACTTCGCATGATCAGGATCAACTCCATCACGGTGCGGTTGGGCGGAGTGCCCATCCTGCAGGACGCCAAGGCAGCCATTCCGCCCGGTGCCAAGGTGGGCCTGATCGGCCGCAATGGCGCCGGCAAGTCCACGCTGATGCGTACCCTGATCGGCCAGATCGAACCCGACGCCGGGTCTATCGAGATGCCGCGCCGCACACGCTTGGGCTATATCGCGCAGGAAGCGCCTAACGGCACCGCGACACCGTTCGAGACCGTGCTTGCGGCGGATACCGAGCGCAGCCAGCTCCTCGAAGAAGCCGAGACTTGCACGGACCATGACCGGCTCAGCGACGTGCACGAGCGCTTGCTGGCGATCGATGCCTATTCCGCTCCGTCGCGGGCCGCGCGCATTCTCGTCGGCCTGGGGTTCGATGAGCAGATGCAGGGCATGCCGCTCGACAGCTTCTCGGGCGGATGGAAGATGCGCGTGGCCCTGGCCGCGCTGCTGTTCTCGGCGCCAGACGTACTGCTGCTGGACGAACCGTCCAACCACCTCGATCTCGAGGCGACGCTGTGGCTGGAAAACTTCCTCAAGTCCTACGCCGGCACCCTGATCGTCATCAGCCACGAGCGGGACCTGCTCAACAACGTGGTCGATACCATCCTGCATCTCCAGCAGGGCCAGCTGACGATCTATTCCGGCGGCTATGACGACTTCGAGCGGCAGCGCGCAGAACGGGCGGCGCACCTTGCTGCCGCCAAGGCTTCACAGGACGCGCAGCGCGCGCGGCTGCAGGATTATATCGCCCGCAACAGCGCGCGTGCGTCGACCGCCAAGCAGGCCCAGTCGCGGGCGAAGATGCTGGCGAAGATGCAGCCGATCACGGCGTTGGTCGACGATCCGTCGCTCAGTTTCGGGTTCCCCAATCCCACCCAGTTGAAGCCGCCGCTCATCACGCTCGACCTCGCGTCGGTGGGCTACGACGGGAAGCCGGTGCTCCAGCGGCTGAACCTGCGCGTGGAACCGGATGACCGGATCGCGCTGCTCGGCCGCAACGGGAACGGCAAGACAACCCTTGCGCGCCTGCTGGCCGCGCAGCTTGCGCCGCTGGACGGGGCGATGAATGCGTCCGGCAAGATGCGGGTGGGCTACTTCACCCAGTATCAGGTGGAAGAACTTTCCTCCGACGCGACGCCGCTCGAACACATGACGCGTACCATGGAGGGGGCGACCCCGGCTGCGGTGAGAGCCCAGTTGGGACGGTTCGGCTTCTCCGGTCACAAGGCGACGACGAAAGTCGCGAAGCTCTCGGGCGGGGAGCGGGCAAGGCTGGCGCTGGCGCTGATCACGCGCGAGGCGCCACACCTGTTGATCCTCGACGAGCCGACCAACCACCTGGATGTCGATGCGCGCGAAGCACTGGTCCAGGCGCTGAACGAATACGAGGGCGCGGTAATCCTGATCAGCCACGACCGGCACATGGTCGAACTGACCGCCGACAGGCTGGTATTGGTCGATGACGGCACGGCGAAGGAATACCCCGGCAGCATCGAGGACTACATCGACCTCGTGCTCGGGCGGAACCAGCCGAAGGACGCTCGGGAAGGGAAGTCGAAGCAGGATCGCCGCAATGCCCGCTCGCGCGGCGAGACGAAGCAGATCCGCAGCGCGATCCGGGAGAAGGAAAAGCTCATGGAGCGCCTCCAGGGCGAAATCTCTGCCATCGAGCAGGCGCTGATCGATCCTTCCACGGCTGCGCCGGGCGTCGCGGGGAAGGGCCCGGGCGAACTCGTGCAACGCAGGGCCGCCCTCGTGCGCGACCTCGAACAAGCAGAAGGCGAGTGGCTCGCCTTGAGTGAAAGCCTAGAGCAGGAAGCGGCCTGACCGGCCATGCGCACGCGGCTAAGCGTCTGCACGCGAAAGCGGCGCTACCGTTCTGAGGACGAAGCGGTCGAGGCGATCTGCGTGGCCGATGTGCCGCTCAGGCACTATCGCTGCGACCGTTGCGGGCAATTTCACCTGACCAGCCGCACGAAAGGAAAACGGGTTCCGCTGCCCGTTCGCCTCAACGGGCGGCGGGATACCTAGACCGCATGTTGCCGGGCAGTGCGCTCGTTCAGCTCGATGCCGAAGCCGGGGCGATCGGACAGGACCAGTTCGCCGTTCTCTATCCGCTCCGGCGGAGCGAGCAGCTCTGCACGCCACGGAACTTCGCCATAGGCAAACTCGAGTATCGTGAAGTTCGGCAGCGTCGCGACGACGTGTGCCGCGGCGGCGTTGCCGATCGGGCTTGCGGGTCCGTGGGGTGACACCGGTAATCCTGCGCCTTCGGCAATGCCCGCGATCTTCCTGAGCTGCGTGAGGCCGCCGCAGAACTTGATGTCAGGCATCAGGATGTCGACCGCCCCGGCACTGACGTATTCGTAGAAACCTGACACGGTGGTGATCGACTCGCCGCCTGCCGTGGGCATTGCGGGCCGCGCGGTTGATGGCGACAAGGTCATCGAGCGGTTCCGCGGGCGTGACTTCCTCCAGCCAGTAGAGGTTCAGCGGCTCGAACCGCTCGGCGAGGGCGAGGCCGTCAGCCAGGTTGAAGCGGCTGTGGACGTCGATCAGCAGATCGTTGTCCGGACCGATCGCGTCACGCACGGCCTGCGCGCAGGCGATCCCCTCATCGGTCAGGCGTTCGATGGTCGCGCGGTCGGTTTCTCCGGGACGGATGGCATCGAAGGGCGCCAGCTTGATCGCCTTGAAGCCGTCTCGGATCGCCGCGCTGGCCATCCTGGCGAAGCCTTCCGGCGTGCGCGGGTCGGTCGAACGGTTGATGTTGGCGTAGAGCGGGACGGTCTTTCGCAGCGCTCCACCGAACAGCTGGTGGACCGGTACTCCGAGCGCCTTGCCGGCAAGGTCCCACAGGGCCTGCTCGATCGCGCTTGCGGCGACGGCTGCGGAGTCCCCGCCTTGCCGCACGATCTCCGCGACCGCCTGCCGGAATGGCTCGATCTCGAACACACTGCGTCCACGCCACAAGGCCGCGAACTGCTGAAGATAGCGGATCGTCTCTGCGTCATCGGCATGGCCCGAGTCGCCGAGCCCGGTGAGCCCGTTCTCGGCGCGCAGGCGGGCAATCACCCAGTTCCCGCGCCGATTGACCTTGAGATGGAAGATCTCGATCCCGTCCACGACGCTGCGCGGCTCGGCCGCAGCGGCTGCCGGGCTGGCGGCGGCAAGGGCGAGCGGCAGGGCGCCCAGGGATTTCAGTGCAGTCCTGCGTAACATCGTCGTCATGCCCGTCGTTCGATCCGGAAGGTGGCGTAGGGTTGCAGGGCGGCGATCGCCTCGACCGGCTCCGGCGGACGCCAGCTGAACTGGCGCACCTCGACATGGTCGGGCGTGACGTCAAACAGGGTGAACCCGTTCTTCTCGACCGTCTCTGCCGTGTCGGTGCCGATCAGCTTGCCGGGCGTACCGGGGAAAAACCCACGGCTATTGGTGGGCCAGCGAGTGCGAGTGCCGACAGTCCCCGCGAGGATCGCGTCGACCGGGTTTGCCGAAAGGTCGATGTCGCCGCTGGCGGTGAAGCGCTTGGCGCCGCTCGCGTGCATGTCGCCCGAGATGGTGATCGCGGGCCGGCGCTGTTCGGAGAGCGCCTTGATCAGCCGCTGGTGCTGGTCGAACCAGCCGGGGAGCCAGTAGGCCTTGTCATCGTCGCCTGCCCCCAACGGAGGCCGGTCCTCGTACCACTCGCCCAGCTTGCCTGCGGTCCAGCCGATCGGGTTGGACGGAATGGTGATGAACTGGCTCGCGTCCGATTGCTGCAGGCGGTCGACCAGGTATCGTTCGACCTCCGGAAACAGCATTCCGTACCCGGTCCTCGTGTCCCAACCCCGGCGGCAATCGAACAGGGCCAGCTCCGCGAGCTTGCCGATCCTGACGGTCTCGATCGTCTCGGAAGTGAGCACGCCGCCAGGCAGCTTCGGGTGGCCGAGCGCGAATGGGTAGGCCATTGCCGCCGTGCGGCGCTGCAGGTTGAGTGTGAAGGGCCGGGGCGGGAACGTGTTGCCCCAGGTCCCGGCATTGTCGTTCTCGAAATAGTCGTGGTCGTCGCTGATGAAGACCAGCGGCACGGAGGCGAAGCGGTCCTCGTAGATCGAGGCGATCTGCCGTCCGATGACCGTGTTGAGCGAACGCCGGTTGGTTTCGGAATCGAACGCCTCGTCCTGTTCGATCCAGGCGATCCGGCGGTAGAGTTCGGCATTACGTGCGCGGGTTGCCGCGTCCTTACGGACCTTCAACCCGGTGTCGAGATCCCAGTAGACGTGATCACCGTTCGCCACCGCGAGGTCTGGCGAAAAGCTCAACGCGCGATCGAACAGGGCCCGGCGAACGTCGACCGGCAGGGCGGTCTCGGCCTCGTCGCCACCAGCGCAGGTGAAGAACAGGATGCGGAACCGCTCCGGCCGGTCATCTGGGTTGGGCAGGGTCTTGAGCTGCCACGGCGCCCGCAACGCTGTGCCGCTGTGGTCCGTCAGCGCCAGTTCGTGTGCAGTGGCGCCTTTAAGGCCCGGCTGGACGAAACCCCAGGCGTAACCATCCACGTCCATCTGCTGTGCCGCCACCGGGCGCCCGTCGATTGTCAGGACGGGTGCCTCGGATGGCGGCGTGTCGAGCAGCACCTTTACCGCAAGCGTGTCATGCGACGCGGAGGGCAAGACCGCCCTGACTGTCCGCGTCTCGGCTGCGACCGCGCGCGACCACGAGACGCCTCCGAAAAGGACGCCTCCGAGGCCGGCCGCGCCCACGCCGCGCAACACGGTTCGCCTGCTGTACATGCTCGGCGCCTAGCTCGTGCGCCGAATGGTGTAGGTGTGGGACGGCTGGAGGTTCGCGATCGCCTCGATCGGCTCCGGCGGACGCCAGCGGAACTGCCGAACCTCGATCCGGTCAGCGTAGACGTCGACGATCGAGAACCCGTTGCGCTCTTCCATCTCGGCGATGTCCGAGATCTCCAGCGCGGCGGGATGGAACGGCGCGACACCGCGCACGGTGCTGGGGAAGCCGGGCGTGTCGGTGCCGATCGTGCCGGGCAGGATCGCCTGGACCGGGTTGGCCGACAGATCGAGCTCCCCGCTACGCGTGATGGACGAGATGGAACTAGCGTGCATGTCGCCGGAGATGCTCACCGCAGGGCGGGTCTTCTGGTCGCTCAGCGCCTTGATCAGCCGCTGGTGCTGGTCGAACCAGCCTTGCTGCCAGTAGCCCTTGTCGTTCTCGAACGCGCTGCCCTCGGCTGGGCCGTCGGCGTACCATTCGCCGAGCTTACCGGCCGTCCAGCCGAACGGGTTCGAGGGAACGTGGATGAGCTGCTTTGCCGTGGAAGTGCGCAGACGCTCCACCAGCCATGCTTCCGCCTCGGGGAACAGGACCCCGGCGTTGGGGCCGGTCGACCAGCCGCGGCGGCAATCGAACAGGTTCAGTTCCAGCAGGTTGCCGATGCGAACCGCCTCGACGGTGCCCGAGCGATAGGGATCGCCGAGATCCGGGCGACCGAGCGCGAACGGATAAGCGATTGCCGATGTGCGCTGCTGCAGGTTGTAGATGAACGGGCGCGGCGGCAGGGTGTACCCCCACGGACCCGCGTTATCGTTCTCGAAGTAGTCGTGGTCGTCGGTGATGAAGACCAGCGGCACGGACGCAAAGCGGTCCTCGTAGATCGAGGCGATCTGCCGACCGATTACCGTGTTGAGCGAACGCCGGTTGGTGTCGGAGTCGAACGCGGTGTCCTGGTCGATCCACGCAATGCTGCGATAGAGCTCCTCGGTCTGCGCGCGGGTGGCCGGGTCGCGCCGGTATTTGAGCGCCGTATCCAGGTCCCAGTAGACGTGGTCACCGTTCGCCACCGCGAGATCGGGCTCGAAGGAAAGGGCGCGATCGAACAACGCGCGACGTCCCACCACCGAGAGGTTGCGGTGCGCCTCGTCACCGCCGGCGCAGGTGAAGAACAGGATGCGGAAGTGCTCCGGCTGCGAATCCGGCGGCGGCAGGGTCTTGAGTTGCCACGGTGCGCGCAGCGGCGTGCCAAACTCGTCCTTGAGTGTCAGTTCGTGCGCCGTCCCGCCCTTGAGCCCGTCCTGCACGAAGCCCCAGGAATACCCGTCGATATCCTGCTTCCGGGCCTCGACCCGCTGCCCGTCGATGGTGAGCACCGGGGGCGACAGGGGAGGCGTATCGAGCAACACCTTCACTGCAAGGGTGTCGTGAGTGGCCGACGGGAAGATCGCCCGCACAGCCTGGGTTTCCGCTGCGTGGGCGCGAGACCAGGACACGCCGCCCGCAAGCACGCCGCCGAGCCCGACAGCGCTGGCGCCACGAAGCAAATGTCGTCTGCTGAACATTTTCCCGACCTCCTCAGAAGTTCACGCGCAGGGTTGCGCCGAAGGTGCGCTCGTCGCCGAGGTTCGCGGTGATGAGACCGGTGTTGGCGGCGCTGAGCGCGGTGTAATATTTCTTGTCGAACAGGTTGGTGGCCCACAGCGACAGGTCGAACTGGCCGTCACCGAGCCGCAGCCCGACGCGGGCGTTGGCGATGCCGTAGCTCGGGATCAGCGTGTAGATCGAGTTGCTGGAACTCGTGTCGTTCGACGAGCGGTGGGTGTAGTCGAACCGCGCGTAGACTTCGTCATCCGGCGTGATCAGGCTCACCGGCTGCGCGACATCCGCCGACAGGTGGTAGATGAACTTCGGCGCGTTCGCGAGCTGGACACCCGAAAGGTCCTGCACCTGCGACAGGTTGCGGTTCTCGGGCGCGACCTGGGCGTTGGTGTAGTCCTTGTAGATCGCGTCATTGTAGGCCGCGGACGCAGTGAAGTTGATCCACCGGGTCGGCGCCACGCTCAGGTCGACTTCCACGCCGCGCGAACGGACACCGGGGATGTTCGAGATGTAGCGGACGAACGAGCTGGTCGTGCCGATCTGCTCGGTGATCGCGGCCTGGTAGTTCTTGACCTCGGTCCAGTAGGCTGCGGTGTTGAGCGTGATCCGGCGATCCCAGAACTGGCTCTTGAACCCGATTTCCCAGGCATCGACCGTCTCGGGATCGACAACCGGCGAAATGCCGTCCGGCAGGTTGCCGAGGCTGAGCCCGCCCGACTTGCTGCCGCGCGAGTACGTCGCATAGGTGAGCACGTCCGGAGCCACGCGGTAGGACAGGGTGACCTGCCCGGTCAGCGCGTCGTGCCTGATCTTCTCGAGATACTCGACCTCCGGGTAGATCGCGTCACGCAGCGCCTGGGCCGCGGCCTGGTCGGCCGGGCTCAGCAGTGAGAGATCGTTTCCGCCTGCGGTGTACTGATTGAAGTAGCCGCTCTTCTTCTCGTGCGTGAAACGAAGGCCGCCGGTCAGGCTCAGCGAATCCGTGATGTCCCAGGTCAACTGGCCGAAGGCGGCATAGCTCTTCGTGATCGGCTCGATGACCGAGAGCGAGAGGAAGCCGTCATAGGCGTAGTTGGCCAGGGCGCGCGGGGCGTTGTGGTTATTCCACACCGCGTAGTCGGGACCGGTCTGGTAGTGGCCCAACCCGTTCACGTTCTGCCAGAAGTAGTAGAGACCGACCACGTAATCGACGGTGCGGTCGCCAGCGGAAGCGAGCCGCAGTTCCTGGCTGAACTGGCGCTGGTGGTTATCGGTGCCGCTACGGAGCATGACCTGCAGCGGCGTGTGATCGACGTCGTTGTCAGGCAGCCAGTCCCATCCGCGCCACGCGGTGATCGACGTGAGGATGACGTTGTCGAGATCCCAGTCGGCCTTCGCGGAGACGCCATAGCCCTCCATGTCGGCCTTCACCGGGCCATTCACGTCGACGAGGCGTGCGAACGGATCGTTGATGTCGTAGCGGTAGGTGTAACCCCCGCGCTCGGCGCGCTGGAGGTGGTTGTTGGTGAGCGGTGCGCCGTTCGCGAACTGGGTGAAGACCCCGACGATGCTCTCCGCGCGCGAGTAGGATGTCTGCTTCGAGTAATCGCCGATGATGCGGATCTCGAAGTTCGGCGCGGGCGTGAGCAGCAGCTGTCCGCGAACGTTGAAGTTCTTGTAATCGTTGATCTCACGGTTGTCGAAGAGGTTGAAGAGCTCGCCGTCCGCCTGCGTGTGCGACACGGTGATGCGGTATGCGGCGAGGTCCTGAGCGATCGGCCCGGTGAGCGATGCCCGCAGTTGGCGATAGCCATCCTCACCGAAGCTCGCCTCGCCGGTGAAGGCGGTGTCGAACTGCGGCGCACGGGTGGTGATGTTGATCGCGCCCGCCGTTGTGTTCTTGCCGAACAGCGTGCCTTGCGGGCCGCGCAGCACTTCCACGCGATCGAGGTCGATCAGGTCGAACTGCGATGCGCCGATACGTCCGTAATAGACGTCATCGACGTAGAAGCCGACGCCGACTTCCAGGCCGTCGTTCTGCGCCGCGTTGGAACCGAGGCCGCGAATGTTCGCGAAGGTGTTGCGAGCGTTGTTCTTGCGGATCACCAGAGTGGGGGTGAGCTGCGCAATCTCGGTCAGGTTGACCGCGCCGATGCGCTCCAGCGTGGCGCCGGAAACGGCGGTCAGCGCAATCGGAACGTCCTGCGCGCGCTCTTCGCGGCGACGGGCGGTAACGAAGATTTCGGTGTCGGCACCAAAATCGACGGCACTTGCCTCGGCGGCGGCGGCCGCGAGTTCGTCAGCGAGAGCTTCATCCTCTGCGGCCAGCGCCCCTTGTGCGGCCACGAGGGCGAAAAGTGCGGTTCCGGCGCGCCACAAGAGACGCGAGTTGCTCGAAAAATTGGTAGTCATGTCAAATCCCTGAAAGGCGCAACAAGGCGCGCGGCAGCGGCATCGGCGCCGTGCCGGTTGTTATGATCTCGGAAACGAGGCTCGCGGCCTCGGTTGAGGTAATGGCGCACCAGCGTGCAGGCCGCGGCCACACGGTGGCGCGGTCTCCCCTTGTGCAAGGGAGAGGATTTGCGGGGGAGAGGACGCAGTCGGCGCCCGCAGCCTGCAGTCTTGGCTGGAATTAGTTGTGCTTAGTCGTGCATCGTCATGCGCATCGTATTACCTCGTCATTGAGGGAACACGATGCCGTGCGTGGTCGCCTGGGCATCGCGCGCTTTAGCCGTTGGTAACGCGGAGCAAGCTGCTTCCCGATCAAAAGCCGCGGATCCCTAGGGCGATTGAAGGCCGGGATCACTTCCTTCGTTTATCAACTTATTTAGTTGAGAATAGCCGGTCAAGGTCGCGGAAGGCCGATCGCGCCAAGACGTTCTTTCGATGCGGGCAGCCTATCTTTAGGGCCGACGGAGCCGGTAGATCAGGATCTCCGGGCCGCCGCTCTCCCCCGGTTCCGGCTCGATCCGGGCGACAAGAGTCCCTTCCGATACGAGCTGGCGATAGCGCTGGAGTGGGGTCCCATAGTTGGCCGGGTCGGCCCTGTATCGGCTCAGATGGGAGAGCACGATGAAGTCAGCCCGGCAGGTTTCTACCTGCTCCGGATCGATATGCCCGAAGTCCACCACCGCACGGCCGGACCGCCGATGCTCGACTTGACGGGCCGATATCTTCGAGGAAAGCGCCTCGCGCGGATCAATGCAGCCGGCGGAGCCGAGCGGGAAACGCAGGGTCCACGGCCCATCGAGAAGGTCGAGGGCGCCGTGTTCAACCACGATGGAGCTTCGCGAGGGCACGTGAGCGCGAATCCAAGCGGAGGCGAGTTGCCGAGTGTCGTTGCGGCGCTCCGTTGCCATCGTGCGCGCCTCACCGAGCATCGGGGCGAGCAGCAATATGAGCGCCGGCACCGATACCACGGCGGACACGCCGCCTCGCGGCGAGAGGAAGCGGACGGCTCGATCCCACGCCCATGCGGCGGCCAGCGCGAAGAACGGCAGGAGCGGGACCAGCCATCGTGTCCAGACCAGGTGCTGGCTCGCAATCAGCATGGCGAACAGGCCGAACCCGGGCGCGACGGCAAGTAGCCAGCGCCGGTCGCGCCACGCAGCCCCGACGGAACCCGCCAATGCAAGCACGAGGCCGATCGTGCCGAACGACGCAAGCAGCGGCCCGGTGACGTATGTGACCAGGTTGCCGAACAGCCCGCTGCCCGTGGCACCGGGATGGACCGGGCGTGCCTCGGCAGTAAGGTCCCGCATCACCGCAGCGTGATCGAGCAGCAGGAATGGAGAGGCCGCCAGCAGGCTTCCAATCGCCACCATCCCGAACAGCCCCGTCATCCGGTAATCGCGTCGCGCAAGACCGGCAACGATCGGGCCGAGCGCGATGGCGGTTGCTGGCCACTTGGTAGCGCAGGCGAGCCCAACGAGCAGGCCTGCGAGCACGTAGTCGCGACGTCGCCCGTGATCGTAAATGGAAAGGAACGCGAGGACGCAGAGCAGCATGAACATGCTCGCCTGCACGTCCGTCCGGATGACCTGCGAGTACTCCACGTGAAGCGCGTTCACCGCAAGGATTGCCGCTGCGATGAGACCCGGGCGGGACCCCCACAACCGTCGCCCTATAAGGTAGGTCAGAAATACGCAGGCGATCCCGCAGGCGACGATGAACAGTCGTGCGGGAAGAAACACGATCGAGGGGTCGGCAAACACCGCTGCGGCAAAACCCTCCGCTCCGTCGAACTTGCCGGTCATCATGCCGACCACGCCGACCGCCGCGATCACCAGCGCGAGGCAA
>Ga0182738_1005552_pt1 | contig 13393 bp, 8 predicted proteins | sample eDN5th30CBELigMG_FD_128876 | JGI IMG/M metagenome (GOLD analysis project Ga0182738, IMG submission 128876) | Enriched Miracle-Growth compost microbial communities from Emeryville, California, USA - eDNA 5th pass 30_C BE-Lig MG (version 2)... ...
GAGAAAGGTGGTACATATGGAGCATAACAACGCGTTACATCGTCGGAATAAACTGCTTGTTAATATTGTATGGGGAATGCTTGCTCTAGGAATTGTCGTAAATTTATTGACTGGTGCTGGAATGGATTCTAACATCGCGCTAGCAAGTGTAGGTATTGTTACCTGCGGAGTTGCAACGCTTATGACTTATAAACGCTGGGCAGAACGGTATGTCATGTACGTTATTTCCTCAATTATTACGCTACTGACAGTCTTATTAATATATACAGGTCCAGTTATTACGACCTACTTTTTAGTTTATGTTAACCTGACGATTATGACATTGTATTCGAGTTTTCGCGCAATTATGTTTTCAACTGTACTAGGAGCAGCGACAACAGCTTTTCTGCTAAATAGTCAATTTAAAGATGAGTTGTTCGGTAATAATGCTCCGCTAACGATATGCTTATATCTTGGCTTGATAGCAGTTCCGCTACTGGTATCTAGTAGATTCAGTGAGCAGCTGCAGAAGGAAGCTGCAACACAACGCGAGCAGGCAGAAGTAGAACGTGATCGCAATAAAGCGGTTGTCGACCAAGCATCCGAATCATTAGTCGTATTAAATACTTTTAGCTCAGGGCTAAAATCCAATGTTCAATCTACAAGTCAAATTTCTGCATCGGTTACTACCTCATTTAATGATATTGCAGTAAGTATGGGAGAACAAACCTCAAGTGTCACACAAATTAGTGAGTCAATTCAGATCATCGAGAATGGTATCGCGGATCTGGTGCAGCGCGCTTCAGATATGCGTGTTTTATCGGGCAACTCTTCACAACTAGCAGCATCAGGCAGCCATGAAGCACAATTGTTAATCGAACAGATGGATCGTATGAATGAAAGCATCAATGCAGCGGTATCCATTATGAACGATTTAAAAGAGCAAAGCGTTCAAATCGGAGATATTGTTTCGACAATTCGCAATATTTCAAGTCAGACTAATTTACTAGCACTTAATGCAGCTATTGAAGCTGCTCATGCTGGTGAAGCTGGTCGTGGATTTGCAGTTGTAGCCAATGAAATTCGTAAGCTTGCGGAAACTTCTGGTCAATCGACTGAGGAGATTAGTCGTATTCTAGAGACGATTCAGGATCAAACCAATGAAGCTGCGAAGCGAATCGGACTTGGTCAGGAAATCGTTGTAGTAAGTGGTCAAACCGCTGAGCAGATGGCGGAGAAGCTAAGTGATTTGAGTGGCAATTCTCAGAATCTAGTAGAACAAGCGGCTGAAGTTGAGCAGTCATCAGGTTCAGTATATGGTGAGTACAGTAAAATAGCCGATGAAATGGTTACTGTCGCATCAATTACAGAAGAAAATACAGCATCCGTACAAGAAATTGCTGCAAGCTTGGTAACGCAAGATAAGCAGTTCCGTGACATCGTAGATAGCTTCAACCAGTTAGATAAGCTTGCTTCTGAGATGAAGAATTTAACGGAACGTAAGTGAGTATAGGATTAGATATAAGCTTGTAAATAAACAAAAGCTATACCGTGCAGCTAAGGCTGCTAGGTATAGCTTTTTTGTTTTATATCGTAAGCGCAAAAAGCTGATGAAACAGAAGAGCATTATCAAAAAGCTTAGAGCCTCGGTGCAGGAATATAAGCTAGTGATGGCGATGCTGGAAGTGACGTTTAACGACACTAATCCTCAGCACAAGCGTTATAAGGAGCTTGCTGCTAATTTATTTGTCAATCATCTTTACCGACGCTCTCTAGTGTTTGTTGGTATAAATCATCGATCACTAGCATTGGCTCTTTAATTGACTTTAGCAAAGCTTCTAAATCAACCGATTCATCCTCTAACATTTCACTAATCGCTCGATAAATGCTAATAACCGCATTCATCTTCTCATACTCTTCATCACTAACAACATAAGCTTGTTGTTCAAGAAACTTATCAGTCATACCCTGAATAAAACCATTCACTCGAAATAAGCTGTATTGTATCAAGCTCCAATCTGTTTCCTTGTCGCCCGTATACATAGTGGAAATAATAGAAGTGTAGTTATCAATATTTCTACTTTCTTCGTTAACTATCCGCCAATTGGTAAATAGCTCTTCCTTTACTTCTTCACTCGATTCAGCTTTTTCAAGGGGCAACTCAACAAATGAGCTTAATCTATCAGCTAAATTATCGCCAATATCTGAGATGATGGATAACATTTGATAATTTCGATCGATGCTTTGACGTATATAGTGCCTATACTCTAGCTGAATATACAGACTGTAAATGATGTATACACCTATACCTAGAGCAATAATCCATTTCATACACTTGATCAAATTCCTCTTACTCATAACCATCTCCTAATAACTGAATTTTTGGTATCAAGAGTAAGTATTCGATGTTGGACGTCTTAGCTCCTTGTTATACGTGAAAAACGACGGAGGAGAAAAGTGGCTGAGCGAAGCGAGCCAAATGAAAAAAAATTGCAGTCTAGCCTGAATCCGCTACAGCGGAGCAAAAACAAAACCCCGCACAAGTCGTTCCCAGTGAAAGAACGATTGTGCGGGGTTATTCTTCGAAGCGAGGCAATAAATCAGTAAAGCAGTTACCGCTGAAAACACATCAGCGGAGGAGAAAAGTGAATGAGCTAAGCGAAGCGCGTCACCTTTAACATGGCGCTGCTAACCAATAATCTAATCGGAAAGCAGCGTCATTTAAACCGTGACTGGCGAATCACTTTACTCCGCAGCGCTGCAAATCACAACTCTCTGCTTTTTAGATATAAATGCCGAGCGAGATTACATGTTCGCAATCATTTGACGAAGTACAGTTTGTAGAATACCGCCGTTATGGTAGTAGTCAACGTCAACTAGAGAATCTAGACGAACGATTGCAGAGAACTCGAAGCTAGTACCGTCTTCACGAGTTGCAATAACTTTAACCTCTTGACCTGGTTGTACATCGTTAGATAGACCAAGAATGTCAAATGTTTCGCGACCAGTAATGCCTAGAGTCTTCCAGCTTTCACCTGCTTTGAATTGCAATGGAAGCACGCCCATACCTACAAGGTTAGAACGGTGAATACGCTCGAAGCTTTCTGCGATAACTGCTTTAACACCTAGAAGGTACGTACCTTTAGCTGCCCAGTCACGAGAAGAACCAGTACCGTATTCTTTACCAGCAATAACAACTAGGTTTTTGCCATCAGCTTGATACTTCATGGAAGCATCATAGATTGACATAACTTCGTTTTCTGGAAGATAAGTTGTAACGCCGCCCTCAGTACCAGGAGCAACTGCGTTACGGATACGGATATTTGCAAATGTACCACGCATCATAACTTCATGGTTACCACGACGAGAGCCGTAAGAGTTGAAGTCTTTGCGTTCTACACCGTTTTCGATCAAGTATTTACCACCAGGGCTGTTAACTGTAATGTTACCTGCAGGAGAGATATGGTCTGTTGTTACAGAATCTCCCATTAGGGCAAGCACGTTAGCACCTGTAATATCAGCGATATCAGCTAGGCCGTCACCAAGGTTAGAGAAGAATGGTGGGTTTTGGATGTACGTAGACTTCGCATCCCACTCATAGCTTTCACCTTCTGGTACGTCGATTGCGTTCCAACGCTCATTTTGCGTAAATACGTTAGCGTATTTATCATTGAACATGTCAGGATTCAAGGAAGCAGAAACCGCTTCTTTAATCTCTGCATTTGTTGGCCAGATGTCTTTCAAGAATACTGGCTCGCCTTGTTGGTCGTAGCCGATTGGCTCACTAGCAAGGTCGATATTAACAGTTCCCGCAAGTGCATAAGCAACAACAAGCGGTGGAGAAGCAAGATAGTTTGCTTTAACTTGAGCATGCACACGACCTTCGAAGTTACGGTTACCAGAGATAACTGCAGCAACTGTCAAGTCGTTGTCAGCGATCGCTTGGCTAACTTCTTCAGGAAGTGGACCGGAGTTACCGATACATGTTGCACAACCGTAACCAGCTACGTGGAAGCCAAGTGCTTCAAGCGGCTCGATAAGGTTAGCTTTTTTCAAGTACTCAGTAACAACTAGAGAACCTGGAGTAAGTGAGCTTTTTACGTAAGCAGGCTTAACAAGTCCACGCTCAACCGCTTTTTTCGCAACTAGACCAGCACCTAGCATAACGCTTGGGTTAGAAGTGTTCGTACAGCTCGTAATCGCTGCAATAACAACCGCACCAGTTTTAAGCTCAGTTTGCTCACCTTTTGGATGAGTAACAGGAACGCTTTGTGCGATTTTTTCTTCAGATAGACCGTAGCCACCTTTATCGACTGGCTTGCGAATAATATCGTTAAATTCTTTCTTCATATTCGTAAGCTCAACTCGGTCTTGCGGACGCTTAGGACCTGCAAGAGAAGGTACGATTGTAGAAAGATCAAGCTCAAGAATATCTGTAAATACAGGATCTGGCGTTTCGTCTGTACGGAACATATCCTGTGCTTTGTAGTAAGCTTCAACAAGGGCAACTTGCTCTTCAGAGCGACCAGTTGAACGAAGGAAGGACAATGCTTCATCGTCAACAGGGAAGAAACCAATTGTTGCACCATATTCAGGTGCCATGTTCGCAACAGTTGCGCGGTCTGGCAATGAAATATTAGAAAGACCAGGACCAAAGAACTCAACGAATTTACCAACAACGCCTTTTTTACGAAGCATTTCAGTAACTGTAAGTGCTAGGTCAGTTGCAGTTGCGCCTTCAGCAAGGCTACCAGTTAGTTTAAAGCCGATAACCTCAGGCATTACGAAGTATAGAGGTTGTCCAAGCATGCCTGCTTCTGCCTCGATACCACCAACACCCCAACCAACAACACCAAGACCGTTGATCATTGTTGTATGAGAGTCAGTACCTACAAGAGAGTCAGGATATACAACTGTTTCACCGTCAACTGTTTTAGTAGCTGCAACGGATGCAAGATACTCAAGGTTAACTTGGTGAACGATACCAGTTCCAGGAGGAACCGCACGGAAGTTATCAAATGCAGTTTGTGCCCAACGTAGGAAGCGGTAACGCTCTTCATTGCGCTCAAACTCAACTTTTGTATTGTATTCAAGAGCTTCAGGTGTACCGAAAGCATCAACCATTACAGAGTGGTCGATAACAAGGTCAACTGGCACAAGCGGGTTGATTTTTTTAGGGTCGCCGCCTGCTTTTTTCACTGTGTCACGCATTGCTGCTAGGTCAACAACAACCGGTACGCCAGTAAAATCCTGAAGCACGATACGTGCAGGAATGAATGGAATTTCTTTGTCTTCGCGACCATTAGCCCAGTTAGCTAATTGCTTAACATGCTCAGGCGTAATTGCGCGACCGTCGAATTGACGTACTGCTGCTTCAAGAAGCACTTTGATCGAGAATGGCAGCTTAGAAATATCAGCAAAGCCTTGTTTCTCTAGTCCACCAAGGTGATAGTACGCATACTCTTTGCCACCAGACTGCAGTGTGGAACGAACAGAATATTCGTTTTGTGTAGCCATTATGAAGTCTCCTTTATTCAAAAAAATTTACAGTTTCATTAGGTGAAACCGTATTTCAAAAAAAACTCTATACCTATAGTATAGCGGCAAAGATGCATGGTCGTAAAGTCATTTTGAAAGCTTTCTCATAAATGTTTATGGAAATGACAAATGAAGCAAATCTACATGAATACGATAGCGTGTGCATATAATGAATCAGTTATTCCAATACGGAGAAAAATGGACAGCTTATTTGATGGTGATAGGGCTTGGATATGACAAGCTTAGAGATGTTAGCGGACGCACAACATGATCTTGCATTGTATCAATGAGTAAATATATTTAAGTCAATTGATACGTAGGAGGATATGCTTTCGGAAGCACTCTTCATGCAAAAGGAAGTAATCCACAAAGTTACCATGTAGGAGGTAAGCTATGAGTAAATCTGCGGCAAATGTGAAGCGAAGAAGAAAAAGAATGAAGGTAAGGCAGCAGGCAACAGTCCTTGGAGCTCAGCATTTAACGATGCGTTCCAATAAGGGACAAGGGGAAGTTCACGCTAGCTGGGGCAAGGAAGAGCTTCATAAGCAAACGACATCTAGAAAAGGACCTAATTTGCGCACATCTCAGCAAAATAAAGCTTCCAAAGAGGATAAGGCGGTAGTAAAAGCAGCGGTAACTCCAGTTACAAATAACGCACAGAAGGAGAAAAACAAAGGCTGGAAGCTTACCTTGCAGCAGTATATTACAATGATTAATCAGGCGGAAATCGAGCAGCATGGTCAAAGAGTTAGTGAATGCACCGCAGACGAGCTGCATAATAAGCGGCTGCAGGAACGCTTGCATAGGCAGCGTGAGCGAGATTCCTTCCGCAGTGCTCAAATTGCAGGAAGTGAGATGAAGGCAGAAATTTTAAGTGTAAGCGAGCTAGAGCAGGAAGTCATTATTAATGTAAAGTTTCATCTTACACGTAAAATATCTCAGGATGGTAAGCAATATGTAGAGGAACGTACTGATCAAGAGCGTCTCTGGCTCAGTAAAGACGGTCAGAATTGGCAAATTACGAGAGTAGAGCCAATCGTACCTGAGCGTAAACCGCGCTATGGAGGAAATGCACAGGACTGGCCGCTACAGTATGAGGGGACAGAAGAAGAGGAGCCGCTCGTAACAAGACCGTACTTGAATCCAGATCTGATGTCGAGCTTTCGCTACATACGAGCTACCAATCGCTATCTTCGTGAGCAGGCAGTTGCCTATGCGGATACATGGTGGAATAAGCCTAATCCTAACTACGAGGAGTTTGAAGCGAATTGCACCAACTACGTTTCCCAATGTCTCTTTGCAGGTAAAGCACCAATGCTCTATACTAATAGGAGAGATAGTGGATGGTGGTACAAGGGTAGAGGACAGAAGGGTAAGGAATGGTGGAGCTATAGCTGGGCAGTATCGCGTTCGTTAGCCGCTTTTCTTTCCAAGGAGCGCAGCTCAGGGCTGCGGGCAACGGAAGTGGAACGGGCGGATCAGTTACAGCTAGGTGATGTCATTGTTTATGATTGGAACGGCACGAACAGCTTTCAGCATACAACGATTGTTACAGCATTCGATAGCAAAGGTCAGCCGCTTGTAAATGCCAATACGAATGCAAGTAGGCATCGTTATTGGGACTATCAGGATTCCTATGCATGGACACCGAATACACGTTATCGCTTCTTTCATATTAGTGATTTGATGTAATTTTGTCTGTATACTTTTTTCATTCACGGATCGCACTTATTGACCATAACGCTTTAGAAGCTGGAAAGGTATTAGGAGGAACAAGCAATGGGAAGCAAAATTAGAGTAGGCCTTGTATACGGTGGCAAGTCTGGTGAGCATGAGGTTTCGTTGTCTACTGCATTTGCTGTATCTAAGGAATTTGATTATAGCAAGTACGAGATTAAACCTTTTTATATTACAAAGCAAGGACAATGGCTGGCAGGAGCCACGCTAGTAGAAGCGCCTCAGAAGGCTGAGGACTTAAGACTTGTTGGAGATTCTTCAGGGCAAGGAACTACACATGCAGCTTTATTTTCGATTTTTGCTGCACTAGACGGTATTAAGCATGAGGAACAGATCGATGTGATGTTCCCATTATTGCACGGCACTTTCGGTGAGGACGGCACAATCCAAGGTTTGTTTGAAATGGCCAATATCCCATATGTCGGCGCAGGCGTACTTGCTTCCTCCGTTGGCATGGATAAAGTATTTATGAAAAAGGCATTCGCTGATGCAGGATTGCCACAATGTGTATTCCGCTACGTTACGAAGAGCGATTGGTTAAAGCAGCAAGAATTTTACTTAATGGAATGTGAAATTGCACTTGGCTATCCTTGCTTTGTCAAGCCAGCTAATCTTGGCTCCAGTGTAGGGGTATCCAAAGCTAACAATCGTCAGGAGCTTATTGATGCGATTCAATATGCATTCCGTTATGATCGCAAGGTCATTATTGAAGAATTTATTGATGGACGCGAGGTCGAGGTTGCAGTCCTAGGCAATGAAGAGCCTAAGGCATCGATTGCAGGTGAAATTATTTCGTCTAACGATTTTTACGACTATAAAGCGAAATATATCGACGGGAAGTCAACGATGGCTATTCCAGCTCCAATTACGGAGGAGCAAATGAATGAAGTGAGAGAGATGGCTACTCGTGCCTTTCTCGCACTTGATGGCTCAGGCTTATCTCGTATTGACTTCTTCTTGGAGCGCACGACAGGCAAATGGTATATTAACGAAGCGAATACATTGCCAGGCTTTACTCCGTTTAGCATGTACCCATTGCTATGGCGTGAAACTGGCTTAAGCTACAAGGATTTGCTTGATGAGCTGCTTGCTCTCGCATTTGCTCGTCATGCAGAGAAACAGCAGTTACAATTTACAGTAGATGAATAAAAAATGGTTGGAATATGCTGGGGTGACGTTAGCTTTGTTACCACAGCATATTTTTTTATGTACATAAATCTAAAAAGTTATGGATTGTGCATAATTGCGTTTCAGCTTATAATGAAAAGGTAAATATTACTTATTATTACATAAGCCCATTGGATTTAAAGTGCAATGAGGAACAGACACTAAGTCAGCTTAGAATATGCAGATGTGAAAGAGGTGCAAGATGAGTATTTTGACACGGATGTTGCTTATTGATCATTCTATCGTGTTTCGTGAAATGTTAAGGAAGCGCTTTCTTAATGATCCCCATATTAATATGCTTCCTGCAGCGAGTGATCCTTTTGATGCTTTACATAAGGTAAACAAATATCGTCCGGATGTAATTATCTGTGCGAATGAGCTACCTTACTTAACTGGCAATGAACTGATTGAAAAGCATCTTGGCAAGTACAACATTCCAATTATTGCGATGAGTGTTAAAGAAGAATCAAAGGATGCTGCGTTGCAAGCCGGCGCAAAACATTTTGTTGTTAAGCCGAGCGATGCAACTCACGATCAAGGCTTGGCGTTTATGAACATGCTGTTATCGTTAGTGATGCAGCTTAGACAGCAAGATCTCCTAGAGCAGTCGCAACAACCGATTCGTCAAAGCTACTATTATCAACGATATCGTTCACATCGTAGCAAAGTGATAGCTATTGGTGCATCAACACAAAAAGACGATGCTATTGTTGAGGTATTAAGCAGTTTACCTAGTAATAGTCCACCAGTGCTACTTATGCACGATACATCGTATGGTGAATCCAATTCGTTAGTAGAACGCCTTAAAGCTGCATGCACGATGTCAGTTAAGGAAGCCGACGTTGGGGAATGCTTGCAAATAGGTACAATTATGGTTGCAGCTAGTGATCGCTCCTTACGCTTACAAAGTGATCAGCATTATTATTATGTCACCGAGGCAAAGGGTCATGAAAGGCTGCCGATGGATAGCTTTTTTGATTCAGTTGCAGCAACGATGGGTAGTGATGCAATCGGTATATTGATAGCTGGATCTCAGGATGATGGCGTGTCTGGATTGCAAAATTTGGGACGTACAGGAGCACGTGTGTTTATTCGTAAGGATAAGGATATGAGGGCAGAGCAAGAGGAACGTATTAACGTAAAAAATGAGTCAGCTCTTGTCGCTGCTATTCATTCCTCGGACGCGCTTACTAAGCAGTTGCTGTATTCGATATAAAATTTAGAAGCCATGTGAACGCATGTATTGCGAAGCATGGCTTCTTCCTACATATTAAGCTGGTGTAGATTACCTTAGTTATGGAAAGGTGAAGGTGAATTAGGGTATACTAAACAAGATTGTTGATATGATGATTGCGAGGGATAACAATGGGATTTCAAACGGAATTTAACTCTGTATGTAAATTTAAATCTGAGCAAGAGCTTTATGAATTGTTAGAGTACGGAAAGGGTAAGATGGTAAAGAAAGGATTCCGTGTCTACCCAACAGGACAAAAAGTAATTGCCTATACACCATCGAATGAAGCAATTGCGATTGTACGTATCTCTGCTTCAATTGCGGAAATTAATTTCCAAGGTGAAGAAGTTACTCAAGTAGAAATGGAGCTAATTCGTAAATTAACAGAGCAAGAAGCGGCTATTCAAACTGCACTTGCACACGAAATGTTTTTTGGAGAACAATAGATGACAATAATTCGGTTTGGCTTCGTTGCGATGAGTCTTGAGCTTAAGGATTCATCACCATCTAAAACAATGACCTATGCAAGCTTCTCTAAGCTAGCTGATCAGGAAGCTGCATTAAATCGCTTAGTGCAAATTGCTGAAACCAATTTGCATAATACGCTGCGTATACTAAAGCATTGTTATGCGAACGATGTTATGATGTATCGTATGTCCTCTAAACTTATTCCACTTGCAACACATGTTGCACTAGAGGATTGGAATCCATATCCTCACCTATCTGCAGCTTTTCAGGCTATTGGTCAATTCGTTAAGGAAAAGAGTATGCGTGTCTCACTGCACCCTGATCACTTTTGTGTATTCAGTACACCGCGTGAAGAGGTGCTGCGTAATTCCATTAAAGATCTTGACTATCATGTGAATATGCTTGAAGCGATGGACTTGGATGAACGCAGTAAATGCAATATACATATGGGTGGTGCTTATGGTGATAAAGAAGTGGCTGCAGAGCGCTTCGTAAAGCAATTTAGCAGCTTACCAGACAGATTAAAGCATCGCATTACGCTGGAAAACGACGACAAAACCTTCAATGTCGCAGAGACGCTAGCCGCAGCGGAAGAAGTAGGTGTACCAATGGTGCTTGATATTCATCATTACGCTGTCAACGACGGTGGAATATCCCAGCAACAGCTAATCGAGGACTATTGGCCGCGAATTGTGGCGACTTGGGAGAGAGAACGTCAGCGGTTGTCGTTAACAGAAGCTCAGCTGCCTGTAAAAATACACGCATCTAGTCCGAAGAGTGTGACTGATCCAAGGGGACATGCAGATTATGTTGAGCTTGGACCATTGCTGCAATTTTTAGAGGGAGCAAAGCAATATACGGCAGCCATTGATTGTATGCTGGAAGCGAAAGCGAAGGATTTTGCCTTGTTTGAATTAATGAAGGCGATGGGGGAACAAGCCAAGCACCAAAATAATATTTCCATATTAAGCCAAGGGACAATTGAGTTAAGCTAAGCGCTGACGTTGTCCTCGCGGCAAGGAATATACTGTAAGCGTTTTAAAATATAGTTACCGTTTGTGCGTTCAATCACTGCAATAGATTAGCCATTCATGAAACAATGTTTGATGGTTAGGATGATTTGTACTAATATGAAAGAAGAAATGGTAAGCTGGCATTATAGATTATTCAGAGAATGGCTATTTGATTGGATTGAAAAGGAAGGTGATAGAGCATGAACGAGGAGAAAACATCCTCCATAGTAGGCGGAAAAAGCTTCACCGCTGTGGCGATTAATTGTGCTGCCAAGGCTGGTGAATGGGTGAAGACGAAGCTAGGAACGGTAGAGCAGCCCCATCTAAAAGTATCTGTCTCCGATCTCGTAACGGATATTGATAAAGGCTCAGAGCGATTAATTCGCAATTTAATAAATACACATTTTCCACATCATGCATTTCTCGGAGAGGAAGGCGTAGAGCCTGGTGCTGCTGCATCCTCTCAAGCGATTGCCGATGTTAAGGACTCAGAATATTTATGGATTGTCGATCCGATTGATGGCACAACGAACTTTGTTCATGGTTTTCCGTTTTTTTGTGTGTCGATTGCGTTAGCGTATCGGGGAGAGGTTATTGTCGGAGTGATTTATGATCCTGTCTCGGACGAGCTGTTTGTCGCTGAGAAAGGAAAGGGTGCTTATGTTCACGGGAAGCGACTTTCCGTGTCGAAGGAACAAACATTATCGCAAAGCTTACTAGCTACTGGTTTTCCACCAGACCAAGCTTATGCCTTACCATTGAATTTGAAAAGTATTGGACAAATTGCTCCTAAAGTTCGTAACATTCGAGCGGCAGGATCGGCTGCGCTACATCTTGCACATTTAGCTGCAGGAAGATTGACGGGTTTTTGGGAATATAATCTGAATAGCTGGGATTTGGCAGCAGGCTCTCTCATTTTACAGGAAGCTGGCGGTAGCATTACCGATATGGAAGGACGTCCTTACCAGTTAGAGGTGCGTAACGTTGTTGCGACGAATGGCCATATACATCACGAATTACTTCAAGAGCTTCAAGAGGTTAACCTTAAGTCTATTAACTAGTAATCATGGGGAAGGAGCAATCATTGGATGATTCGTAAAAGTATCGTAAGAAAAATGGTGCTAGGTATTACGATCGCATCAACAATTACGTATGCAACAAGTGCTTTCTTTTTATTAGTGTTATCGAAAGCGAACATCTTTTCTAATATTCCTACTTGGCTGTTTGTCGTTGGAACACTCGCTGTTGGGGTGTTTTGGACGGGGCTGTTCGGATATTTTGCAACCAAATGGATGCTTAAGCCATTATTAAAAGTAACAAGTACTGTAACGGAAGCTGCAACTGGAAACTTGAAGGTTGAAGCGATCGAAGTGAAAACTACAGACGAGATGTACCTACTTGCTCAAGCGGTTAACGGTATGCTGTCAAGATTCCGCACGATTGTTAATAGTATTAAAGACAACTCCTCACTAACTGATAAGCATATTCAGGAGCTGCAAGGAGCTGTTAATCAGACGGCTGTTCAGCTAGAAGGGCTTGCTGTTCAATCTGAGCAAATTACTTCTGGTACAACGATGCAGGCTAGCTCTACCAATCTACTACATTCCTCATCTGATGAATTATATCAAGCTGCATTACTTATGCAGGAGGAAGCAGCAGAAGCGAAGCATCGTACTGAGCAAATGAATCAAGCAGCAACGCAAAGTGAAGAGGTATTCCATTCTCTTGTTGATGGTATGCGTAAGCTAGAAAACTTAAACCGAGATTCCTTAGAAACCATTCAGCAGCTAAGTCAGCTTGCAGAAGAGATCGGCAATATCTCTAGCGTTGTCGGCGGTATTGCAGATCAGACGCATTTGCTGGCGCTTAATGCTGCGATTGAAGCAGCACGTGCTGGTGAGGAAGGTAGAGGTTTCGTTGTAGTCGCACAGGAAGTCAAGTCACTTGCAGATAGCAGTGGTAATGCGGTAGACGAAATCCGCCATCTTATTGAGCAGGTACAGCAAGGCGTTATGGCTGCTGTCCAGTTCATCACTTCACAATATGAGCTTTCTAGTCAAGAAGCAAGTAATGGTGAGCGCTTTGCTAAAGCGTTCCATGAGGTGAAGGAAGAAGCAACAACGGTTGCAGATACAGTAGAGAAGATGGTTAATCTGCTTGCCGCTCAGGCGAAGCAAGCGGAGCAATCACGTGAGCAAAGCAGTAGAGTTGCCCAAGTTGCTGAGAACATTCGTGAAGGCGCACAAAGCGTCTACGA
>Ga0182738_1005553_pt1 | contig 13393 bp, 7 predicted proteins | sample eDN5th30CBELigMG_FD_128876 | JGI IMG/M metagenome (GOLD analysis project Ga0182738, IMG submission 128876) | Enriched Miracle-Growth compost microbial communities from Emeryville, California, USA - eDNA 5th pass 30_C BE-Lig MG (version 2)... ...
AATTTCCGCGGTCTGGCTGAACACGGCCTTCTCCGGCCCTCAGCTGCGGGAAGTGATCGAGCGGGAGGAGGTCGATCTGCTCGTCCACGACGAGGAGTTCGGGGAACTGGTCGAAGGGATGCCGTTGCCCGGCGGCCTGCTCGCCTGTGGTAGCGAGCCGGGTGCTCCGAACCGGATCGAGGATCTGATCGACCGTGCGGACCCGGGCCGCCCGCCGGTTCCCGACCGGCCAGGCCGGATCGTCCTTTTGACCAGCGGCACCACGGGCACGCCCAAAGGAGCGCCGCGGACCGAGCCGAAATCCCTGTCCATTCCGGGAGCGGTGCTGGAACGGATGCCGATGGGGGTGCGCGAGGCGACGATCGTCGCTCCACCTGTCTTCCACGGAACCGGCCTGATGCTCTCGCTTCTCTCGATCGGTCTCGGGTCGAGACTGGTGCTACGGCGCCGATTCGACGCCACCGTCCTGTTGGACGACATCGAACGGCATCGGGTGACCACGATCTGCGTCGTTCCGATCATGCTCCAACGGATACTTGCGGTGGACGATGGGGTCGAACGCGACACCGGTTCGCTCAAGGCCATCTTCTGCGCCGGGTCCCAACTTCCCGGTGAGGTCGCGACCCGGACCCTCGACCGTTTCGGGGATGTGCTCTACAACCTCTACGGATCGACCGAAGTGTCGGTCGCGACCCTCGCTACACCAGCCGACCTGCAGGATGACCCGACCTGCGTTGGCCGTCCGGCTCTGGGGGCCAAGGTCAGGATCTTCGACGAGGACGGCAAGCCGGTGCCACAGGGCGAAGTCGGCACGATCTACGTCGGGGCTGTTTCACCGTTCGAGGGATACACGGGTGGAGGCGGCAAGCCGGTGCTCGACGGCCTGATGGCCAGCGGTGACGTCGGCCACTTCGATGCTGCGGGCCGGCTTCACATCGACGGCCGCGACGACGAGATGATCGTTTCGGGTGGCGAGAACGTGTTTTCCGCACGAGGTAGAGGAGGTTCTCTCCTCGCATCCGGCGGTCGGTGAAACGGTGGTGGTCGGGGTCGACGACGAGGAGTTTGGTCAGCGGCTCCGGGCATTCGTCGTGCCGGCGGCGAGCCACGAGGTCACGGCCGAGGACCTGCGCGCCTATGTCAAGGCGAACCTGGCTCGGTTCAAGGTCCCGCGTGACGTCATCTTCCTCGACGAATTGCCGCGTAACCCGGCCGGCAAGGTGCTGAAGCGGCACTTGTCCGCGGACTGAACCGGCCGGGCGTCCTAAGAAAGGATTTTCGCGAGACGCCGGCGGATCTTGATCCACCTCTTGTTCAAGGTCTTGTCACTGACGCCGTGGCTGATGCGCATCATGGACAGCCCCCGGATCGTGGCCAGGATGTAGATCATGTCGTCGTTGAAATCGGGCCGGTCGGCCACCGGGCCGAGAGCTACCTGCGATTCCCGCACGATCGCAACCCCTACGTCCCTTTCGATCTTGAACAGGTTGTCGCGCATCTCCTCGTCGGTTCGCGAGGCGACCCATAGTTCAAGCAACGCATCGAAGGCCTCGCCCTGATGCTCCTCCCAGAGGGCGTCGAGACCTTCTTCGACCGTGATCGTCTTGCCGCCGAACCGCTCTCTGACCGCGGCAAGCCGGAGCTCTGCCAGATGGGTCACGGCGGCACTGATCAGGTCAGCTCGGCTGCGGAAATATGGGGTCTGGGCACCCCGCGAAACGCCGGCCAACTCGGCGATCCGGCCAGTCGTCGTGCCCGCGTAGCCGTAGGTGACCAGGGACTCCACCGTCGCGTCCAACAGGGCCGCCCGGGTTTCGGCGCGGCGTTCGGCTTGGGTGCGGGGACGAGGGCGGGCAGAAGCCATGCTGGGACGATATCGGCCTAAAAAATCGGCATATGAGTAGATAACTGCAGGACTGCATGGTATGAAGTCGATATGAGAGGGATGCGGCAGTCGAACTTCGTGTCGGCAGTGCTGGCGGGCGCGGTCGTGCTCGCGCTGGTCCTCGTCGTGCCGCGAGGCGCCTCGGCGGGGCAGGCCAGGAGTTTCGGCTTGCCCAGCCCCTTGGTCGACATCAACGCGCCGGGTGGGAGGCTCGCGGACGGACGCACCGCGCCCAAGGTCAACGTGTATCTGCCAGATGGCTTCAACCGGAAATCAAAGAAGGGCTATCCGGTCCTCTACCTGTTGCACGGGGCCAATGGCGGCACCGACTCCTGGATCCCCACGTTCGAGCGGTTCTTCGAGAACTTCAAAGGGATCGTCGTCGCTCCTGACGGCGGCGTCTTCGGGATGTACGTGAACTGGTGGAACGGGGGAAAGAGGGCAGGGCCCGCCTGGGCGAGTTACCACCTCGGAGTGCTGCGCAGGGAGATCGAGCGGCGCTACCCGATCCGCAAGGGGAGAAGGTGGCATGCGATCGGCGGTATCTCGATGGGCGGCCAGGGCACCCTGCGGTACGCCGCGATGCTCCCCGGCTACTTCGGGGCCGCGGTCGGCCTCTCACCGGCGGTGCCCGACATGCAGTCGCAGGCCGCTCAGATCGGCATCAACGTCCTGCCTCTCGCCGGTGGTGCCGAGGGCGTCAGCTACGACGCCGTATTCGGCCCTCCAGACGGCTACTGGGCCGAAGGCAACAGCCCGATGGCCCTCGCCCCGAACTTCGGTCACACCCGGATCTACGTGACGGCTGGCGACGGCACCAACTGCCCGCAGGATCCGGAGACCCCCAACCTCTCCCTGGATGCTCTCACCGAGTCCCAGATCAGCGCCCAGATCGAGCCTTTCGCCGACGCGGTGCGGGCCCGGGGCGCGGACGTGACGGCGGTGATCACCTGCGGGGTGCACACCTTCGGGGTCTGGGACCGAGCGATCGTCGCGGCCCGCAAGTGGGGGTTCTTCCGGCCCGTGGCCGAACATCCCGTCAAGTGGGCCTACCGCACGGTCGCCACCAGCGGCGAGATGTGGGGATTCCACTTCCGCTTCGCGAAGCCCTCGACCGTCGTCGCCGGTCTCCGGAGGAATGGCAAGCGACTCGCCGCGAGCGGGAGCGGTCGGGTCCGCCTGACCGGGCTCAAGTGCCGCCTCAACCTGAAGTTACCTTTCAAGGTGAAGCTCGGCCGGAAATGTAATCCGGTCGGCAAGCGCTGAGCCGGCGCCGCCGACCCGCATCAGTCGACGCGGGATACCGAGATGCGGAGGTTGCGCCCGTCGATCGCGACCTCAGGGGTGCCCGGGGCGGCCGCCTCGGCCGTATCGCCACCGAGCTCGATCGAGCGGGCGAGCACCTCGCCGGTCAGGTAACCCTCGTGAGCGGCAGCCGCTTCGAGCAGCTCGCCGTCGCCAGCTAGCGAGAGCGCGATCCGATCGGTGATCTCCAGCCCGGCCTCCTTGCGGGCGTTCTGGACCGCGTGGACGATCTCACGGGCCAGGCCTTCACGAATCAGCTCCTCGTCGAGTTCCAGCGCGAGAGCGACGGCGTGCCCTGATTCGGCCTCCACCTGATAGCCCTCCAGCGGCTCCATGTTGAGCAGCAGGTCGTCGGCGGTCAGGGTGTGGTCCTTGCCGTCGATCGAGATTCCGATCTCGCCGCCGGCCTCGATCGTCTCGGCGACGTGATTGGGGTCGAGCCCGGCGACCGCGGCCGATACCTGCGGCATCGATTTGCCGAAGCGGGGGCCGAGGGTGCGGAAGTTGGGCTTGACCAGGTAACTGACCAGATCGGATTGGTCGGTCACGAACTCGAGTTCCTTCACGTTGAGCTCGCTCTTGATCAGCTCCGCCTGGGTCGAGATCGCCTCGCGTTCGGCATCGGTGGCGACGACCACCGCCCGGGCCAGCGGCTGGCGGACCTTGGCCTTGGCCTGGGCGCGAGAGGCGCGACCCAGCTCGACCGTCTGGCGGGTCGCGGCCATCGCCGCTTCCAGCTCTCGGTCGCGCAGTGCGTCCGCCGCGGTCGGGAAATCGCGCAGGTGGACCGAATCCGGCAGGGGGCCGAACTCGCCGTCGGCGCCGCCGACCAGGTTCTGGTGGATCTCCTCGGCGATGAAGGGCGTGAAGGGAGCGAGCAGCGCGGCGATCTCGACCAGGCAGTGGCGGAGGGTCGCGAAGGCGGCCGGGTCGCCCTCCCAGAAGCGGCGGCGGGAGAGCCGCACATACCAGTTGGAGAGCTCTTCGACGTAGCCGGCGATTGCCCGGCCGGCCGCCGTGCAGTCGAACTCGTCCATCTTCGCGCCGACTTCCTCGACCGTCGCTTGCAGGCGGGAAACCGCCCAACGGTCGAGGTCGGTCGGCTCCGCGGCCGGATCGGGTGCGGCCGAGGCCTCGATGCTCTCGGCGTTGGCGTAGAGCACCCAGAACGAGTACGTGTTCCAGAGGGTGAGTAGGAAGCTCCGCATCGCCTCGGAGATCGCGTCGGTCGAGAAGCGGTACCCGGCCCAGGGTTGCTGGGCGGTGAAGAGGTACCAGCGGAAGGCATCGGCGCCGAACTGGTCGAGAACCTCCCAGGGCGACACCACATTGCCCTTCGACTTCGACATCTTCTGGCCCTCACCGTCGAGGATCAGCCCGAGGCAGACACAGTTCTTGTAGCTGGGCTGCTCGAAGAGCAGCGTGGACTCGGCCAGCAGCGTGTAGAACCAGCCGCGGGTCTGGTCGATCGCCTCGCAGATGTAGTCGGCCGGGAACCTTTCCTCGAACTCCTCCTTACCCTCGAACGGGTAGTGGAACTGGGCGAAGGGCATCGCGCCCGAGTCGTACCAGGTGTCGATCACGCTGACCACCCGCTTCATCTCGCCCTTGCCGCAGTCGCAGGCCCAGGTGACGTCGTCGATATACGGGCGGTGCAGGTCTTCGGGAACGGATCCCGCCTTCCCTTCCAGGTCGGCGATCGAGCCCGCGCAGAACGATTCTTCACAGCCCGGATCCGAGCATTCCCAGATCGGCAGCGGGGTACCCCAGTAACGATCCCGGGAGAGCGCCCAGTCGACGTTGTTCTCCAGCCATCGGCCGAAGCGCCCCTCCTTGATGTGCTCGGGATGCCAGCCGATGGTCTCGTTGCCGGCGAGCATCGCGTCGCGGGCCTCGGAGGTCTTGATGTACCAGCTTGCCTTGGCGTAATAGAGCAGCGGAGTGCCGCAGCGCCAGCAGTGCGGGTAGGAGTGCTCGTAGTCGCTTGACCGGAAAAGCCGGCCTGACGCCCGCAGATGCTCGATCAGCCGTTCGGTGACTTCGGGATCCTTGACGAACTCACCGGCGAATCCGCTCACACGCTCGTCGAAACGGCCATCGAGACCGACCGGGTTGAACAGCGCGCCCTCTGGTCCGCGGCTCGAGGGGTCGTAGAGGCCGTTGGTGATCGCCGCCCGGTAGTCGTCCTCGCCGAAGGCGGGAGCGATGTGAACGAGGCCGGTGCCGTCGTCGGTGGTGACGAAGTCCCCGGTGATCACTTCGAAGCGGCCGGAGTTCTCGGTCATGCCCGGGAAAGGCTCTTCGTACTTGCGGCCGATCAGGTCGGCCCCCTTGAAGGTCCGGTCGGCTCTCACTCCTTCACCGAGGACCTTCTCGATCAGGGTCTCGGCGAGGATCAGGTTCTCACCCTCGAAGTCGACCTCGGCGTAGGTCACGTCCGGGGCGACCGCGACCGCGTAGTTGCCCGGCAGGGTCCAGGGCGTGGTCGTCCAGATCAGCAGCGAGGCATCGCGGTCCACGAGCGGAAGGCGCACGTAGACCGAGGGATCGACCACGTCCTTGTAGCCCTGCGCTACCTCATGCGAGGAGAGCGCGGTGCCACAGCGGGGGCAGTAGGGCGAGACCCGGTGGCCCTCGTAAAGACGATCCGACTCGTAAAGCTCCTTCAGCGACCACCAGACCGACTCGATGTAGCTGTTGTCCATGGTCACATAGGGATCGTCGAGGTCGATCCAGAAGCCGATCCGGTCGGTCAGCCGGTTCCATTCCTCGACGTAGGTGAAGACCGACTCGCGGCAGAGCCGGTTGAACTCCTCGATCCCGTACTCCTCGATCTCTCGTTTGGAGGAGATGCCGAGCTGCTTCTCGACCTCCAGCTCGACCGGGAGGCCGTGACAGTCCCAGCCCGCCTTCCGGGGCACCCGGTAACCGCGCATCGCCCGGTATCGGGGGTAGATGTCTTTGAAGACGCGGCTCAGAACGTGATGGGAACCGGGCCGGCCATTGGCTGTCGGAGGTCCCTCGTAAAACGACCAGACCTCGGCCCCCGCGCGCTGCTCGAGCTGTCGTTCGAAAACCCTGTCCTGCTTCCAGCCGGCATTGATCCTCTCTTCCATCGCGGGAAAGGACTGCTTGGGATCTACCGGCCGAAAAGACGACATGAGCAGGGGAGTTTATGAACTGGACGCCGCGTCCGAGTCTGAGGCGGTGCGGATGCCTGGCGACCGGGTTGGGGTGGGTCTCAAGCGTGGCAGCGCATTCGGAAGGGCACGGACTCGAAACCACCCTGTGGCGGCAGTGCCCGGACCGGACCCCGGGCGGGGTCGGGTTCCAGGGCGGAGCTGGCAGCAAGCAGTTCTTCGACCGCGACCCGAAGCTCGAGCGTGGCGAGGCCGCGGCCGGGGCAGACGTGAGGTCCGATGCCGTAGACGAGATTGTGGGCGGCGTTCTCGACCGGCCGGAACGCCTCGGTATCCCCGAATGCCGCGGGGTCCCGATTGGCCTCGGCCCAGCACAGCCGCACCCGCTCGCCGGCCCGCAGCTCGCGGCTACCGATCTCGACCGGGCAGCTGGTGACCCGTCGGCTTGCCGTGAAGGGATCGTCGATCCGGAGCAGCTCATCGATCTCCCGGTCCATCGCCTCGGGCGCCAGATCGCCGCGCCAGCGTTCCTGCAGCTCGGGGTCCCTCGCCAGGCGCTCGACCACCACTCCGAGACAGGACGCGATCGTGCCGAGATCCCCAGCCGTCCGGTTGCGGAGGATGCTGACCACTTCCTCCATGGTGAGTGGCCGGCCATCGATCTTTTCCGCGATCAGCTCGTCGGTCACTTCTCGCGGCCCGGCCTCGTCGGGTCTGGGGCGGTTCTCGACCAGGGCGCGGACGATCCGGTCGAACCGCTCCGCGACCGCCGCCTGTAGTTCGGGCTGGCCGGAACGCGCCGCGGCACGTTTCTCCGCCATCCAATCGAGCAACTGACTCTCGGCGTCGGAGGTCCAGCCCAGCCAGGCGCTCTGAGCGCGGACCGCGAATGGGCTGCCGAGTTCCGCGACCGCATCGATCGTGCGGTCGCGGGGCAGGGATTCGATCAACCGACCCGCGATCTCCCGGAACCGTCGCTCGAGACCGGCGACTCGTTCCGGACTCATGTACCGCTCGACCAGTTTCCGGTAGCGAGCATGCTCCTCGCCATCCATCCCGTTAGGCACGTTCAAGTGGCGTGAGACCCGGCTGGAGAAACGTTCCGGGTCGAGCGCGGCAGCGACCACCTCCGCATGCCGCCGGAGGTCGTTCTGGTTCATCCTGGCGAGGATATTTCCGAAAACCCGCCGCAGATCGCGGATTTTCCACACGCGGCCTGCGGATTTCTACCGGCTGCCCGCCCCCGGAGGTGTTCTACAGTGGTGCGATGGACTCGATCGAGTTGAGGGGCAAGGTCGTGCTGATCACCGGCGGGGCGCGGGGAATCGGCTTTGAAACCGGCCGGCTGGCTCGCGAGCGGGGCGCCTCGGTGGCGCTGGTCGACCTCGATGCCGAAGTGGTCGAGGAGTCGGCCAAGGTACTGGGTGGTGATTCGATCGGGGTCGCCGCGGACGTGACCGACCTGGAGCAGATGGAAGCTGCGGTGGCCAAGATCGTCGAGCGGCTCGGGAGGGTGGATGTGGTCATCGCGAGCGCCGGCATCACCCCGCCGAAGACCACCGCTCGGGCGATCGATCCCGCGGTCTGGGAGAAGGTCGTCGAAGTGAACGTGCTCGGCGTCTTCAACACCGTCAAGGCCGCGGTCGAGCAGGTGATTGCGAATCGCGGCCACATGGTCCTGATCGCCTCGGTCTACGCCCACGTGAACGGGGTGCTCAACACCTCTTACGCGGTTTCCAAGGCCGGGGTCGAGGCACTCGGACGGGCTCTGCGCTCCGAGCTGGAGCCGCATGGCGCCAGCGCCGGGGTGGCCTATTTCGGCTACGTCGAGACTGACCTGATCAACGAAGTCTTCGGGGATGAGCTGGCCGACCGTTTCCGCGAGAAGATCGCTCCCTCGTTCCTGACCCAGAAGATGCCGGTCCGCCAGGTGGCGGAGGCGCTGATCGACGGGATCGGGCGGCGAGAGCCGCGGATCATCGAACCGGCCGCCTGGCGCCCGCCGCTCTACATGAGGGGACAGGTCGGGCCGTTCAACGACCGGCAGCTCGAACGCAACCCGGAGGTCGGCGAGTTCATCCGCGAGTTCGAGCGGCGCGACATCGGTGAACACGCGGCTCCCCCGCACCCGCCGGTCCAAGCCGGAATCCCCTACAACCTGGGCGGCAAGGTCGTACTTGTCACCGGTGCCGCCAAGGGGATCGGCTTCGAGATCGCCCGGCAGGCCCACGGCCGCGGCGCTTCGGTTGCGCTGCTCGACCTCGAGCGGACGGAAGCAGAAGCCGCGGCGGCCAAGATCGGCCCGCGGGCGGCCGGGTTCGGCGCCGACGTGACCGTGGACCAGGATCTGGAGAAGGCCTTCGCCGCCGCCCGCGAGCGGTTCGGTCAGATCGATGTGGTCGTGGCCAACGCCGGAATCGGCCCCGCGCAGGTCGTCCCGATACGGGCCCAGGATCCAGCCGAGTGGACCCGGGTCTATGAGGTCGACCTGTTCGGCGTCTGGCGGACGGTGAGGGCCGGCCTTGAGGACGCCATCGCCAGCGGCGGCCAGTTCGTCCTGGTCTCTTCGTCCTACGCCTTCACCAACGGCTTGATGAACTCGGCCTACGCAACCGCCAAGGCCGGGGTCGAAGCTCTCGGCCGCGGGCTCCGCACCGAACTGACCCCGGTCGGGGCCAGCGCGACGGTCGCCTACTTCGGCTGGATCGACACCGACTTGGTCAGCGACGCCTTCGCCGACCCGCTGGTCGACCGGGTGCGGAAAGATGTCCTACCCGGCTGGATGACCCGCCGGGTGCCGGTGTCAAAGGCCGGCAGGGTGGTGATCAAGGCCCTTGAGCGGCGCGCGCCGCGAGCGATCGCGCCGGCCGAGTGGAACGGCCTCTTCTACGCTCGCGGCATCTTCGGACCTATGTTCGACAAACGAGCCGATGAGGACCAGGCGCTCGCCCAGATCATCACCGAAGCCGAAGCCCGCCAGCGCGACTAGCTCGCGCTCAGCGGCGGTGCTTCCTTTTCTTCTTCAGCTTCTTCACGGTCAGCACGGACTTGGCCTTGAGCTTCTTGTAGCTGGCCGTAATCGTGGCCTTGCCTCTGGCTTTCCGGGTCGCCTTGACCGTCACGGTCGTCTTGCCCTTGCCGGTGAGCTTGACCAGAACCGACTTAGGCACCTTTACCTGCTTGTTCGATGACCTGAGCTTGATCCGGAACTGGTTCGGCCCGAGGCCGGGCTTCACCTTTACGCTGACCTTCAGCTTCAGTTTCTTGCCGGCCTTGATCTTCGCCTTCTTCGGGCTGATCACCACGGCCTTCACTTCCGTCATCGGATCGACGATGACGCAGTTCGGTGGGACCCCGGTCTGGCCGTCGGGGCAATCGCCCCACATGCAATGGGGCGGGGTGCCGATCTGACCGTCCAGACAGTTGATCGGGACGCAGTCGTCCGGGGCAATCCCGGTCTGTCCCTCCGGGCATTCCTGCTCCGCGCAGCGCGGGGTGCCGTCGGGACTGGCGATGCCGTTCTCGCAGAGGTACTTGGCCAGGGTCAGCGGTGAGGGCGTGTTGTAAGAGTCGGCGCCGTCGGAGATCAGCTTCGCGTAGAACTCGTCGGTGTCCTGGAGTGGGTCGTGGTCTGAACCCCAGACGAAGATCTTGTAACCGTCATAGTCGGCGAAGGGCTTGAGGAGGGGGACCGTCCGAACCCAGGTGGTTCCACCGAGCTTGTACTGATCGGGTGGCTCCAGCGCGACCGGGCGGGGGCTGATCTCGCCGCCGTTGATGTAGCCGAGTAGCGCACTCTGACTGCCGCTGTAAGACTTGTGCTGGGGCCGGGCGGCATGCATGGCGTCCAGCATCTCCTGGCCGAAGGAGTTGATGATCACGTTCTCGTCATGGCCCGGATGGCTGGCGAGGACATCGGCGAACGTCTCGGCCGTCTCCTCGATGTCGACGCCGGCGACCTGCTTCAGCTCGATGTTGATCGGCGTGTCGGGGAAGGCGTCGAGCACCTCGTCGAAGGTCGGGATCTTGAAGTCGTTGCGAGTGAACCCTTCGGGGGGCGGGTTGTCGTCACCGGTGCTGGTTGCGATGCCACGGAACGGCGGTTCGACGTCGCTCGAGCTACCGTGCGGCTTCCACTTGTAGGCGAAGTCCAGGGTCTTCAGTTCGGCCAGGGTCAAGTCGTTGATGTCGTGCCGGCCCTCGAACATGTCGTTGGTCAGGTTCGAGTTGTTGCGCGCATCGAGGTCGTGACTCAGCACGATCTTGTGGTCGGCCGTCACGTACGCATCCATGTCGATCATGTCGGCGCCGTTGGCCATCGCCGACTTGTAGGCGAAAAGCGTGTTCGGCGGGAAGTTCCATTCGCCACCCTGATGGGCCATCAGGATGAAGCCCTTGTCCTGCCAGTAGTCGGTCGGCGGCGGCAACGGATCGCGGTCCGGCGCCGCGGCGGCGGTCGAAGAGAAAAATGCGACGGCCAGGACGGCGGTCATCGCGGCAAGAACGAACTTCCTCAGCATCTCTACCCCTGTCTCAAGCGGCTGGGACCTGGCCGCCGGTCTCGTTGCTCCCTGCCAAAGGATTCTAGGGAATGCCTCTGAAACTCCGGTGGTTTACTACCTGGGGCAGCGCTAATCCCCTGAAATCAAGGCCGGGTGGCTTCTTCGAGCAGGTAGATGAAGGAGCCGTAGGGTTCACCGGTCGCTCGTTCGAGGCCGACCTCACAGGTGCGGTTCGAGGAGATGTAGCGGTCGGTCGGAGCGGCCGCCTTTACCTCTTTGGCCTCGATCTTCGTGGCGCTCGCGGTCAGCTCCGGATGGAGCATGCCTCGATCGCCCGCGAAGCCGCAGCAGGTGGCGGTGTTCGGCACTTCGACCCGTTCCGCCACTGCTCCGGCGATCCGGGTGAGCGCGCGTTCGAGACCCATGTGGCGTCCAGAGCAGGTCGGGTGGACCGTGACCGACTCGGCCTTGCTGGTCACCGCGAGGCCGGGCAGGAGGTACTCCTCGGCCCATCGGACCGAGTCGAGAATCGTCAGGTCAGCGTGACGGGCGGCATTCGCCTCGGTGAGGACGCCTTCGCCGAAGTCCAGCAGGCCATGGCCGCATGAAGAAGCGTCGATCACCAAGGGCAGGGTGCCGCCGCCGGTCCATCCCCAGATCCGCTCGACGGTCTGGTTCGCCTTGAACTGATGGGCGTTCTTGTATCCCTTCGAGCTCCACGGGACCGAGCAGCAGGTGCCGGTGATGTCGGGCGGGATCCAGACGGGCTTGCCGGCCCGGGCCGAGACCTCGACCATCGCCTGTGGCAGGCTCATTCCGGGATCATCTTTCGAGCGGCCGAAGATCCGGTTGATGCAGGCCGGCATGTACACCGCGGCGGCGCCGTCCGAGCTGGTCGCGGGCATCTCCGGGGAGGCGGCCGGCGGCATCTTCTCGCCCCACTCCGGGACCAGGTCGGCGCTGATCGCCTTGCGGGCGGCCCGGGTCAGACCCCGCATCGCCCCATCCGAGGTGACGGTCGAGACGGCGTTGCCGAACTTGAGTCCGGTCCGAGCCAGCTTCTCGATCCGATCCCAACGCCTGGCCGCGCGCAGGGCCATCCGTTCAGCCGCCGGGGTGTGCTGCTCGGTCCGGAAGTCCTTGATGAACTTGCCGGTGTCGATCCCGACCGGACAGACCAGCAGGCAGGAGCCGTCATTGGCACAGGTCTCGATCGCGTCGTACTCGAACTCCTCGAGCAGAGCGTTCAGAACTGGGGTGTCGCCCCCTTGGCGGACCATCTCGCGCCGCAGCACGATTCGCTGGCGGGGCGTGGTGGTCAGGTTGCGGCTCGGGCAGACCGGTTCGCAGAAGCCACACTCGACGCAGGGGTTCGCCTCCTCCTCGATCTGCGGGGTGGTCTTGAGGTTCTGCAGGTGGGCTTGCTCGTCCCGGGTCAGGATCGCACCCGGATTGAGTGCATTCTCCGGGTCGGCCAACTGCTTGGCCCGCCACATGAGATCAACCGCCTGCTCGCCCCATTCCCGGATCACGTAGGGCGCCATGTTGATCCCCGTACCGTGCTCGGCCTTGAGCGCCCCGTCGTAGCGGTCGCAGATCATCTCGACCAGCGCGTTCATGAAGGTCTCGTAGCGCTCGGTGTCCTCCGGCTTGGAGAAGTCCGGGGTGAGCATGAAGTGCAGGTTGCCGGCCGACGCGTGGCCGGCCACCCCGGCGAGGAAGCCGTGCTCGGCCAGCATCGTGCGCAGCTCGACCGCCGCTTCGGCGATTCGGGCCGGTGGCACGCAGACATCCTCGATGATCAGTGCGGTGCCGGGCAGGCGCATCTTGCCGATCAGGCCATGCAGCCCTTCGCGCACCTTCCAGTTGATCTCGACCGATTCCTCGTCCCGGACGAAATTGGCCGGCAGGATCAGCTTCTCGGCATCGACGATCTCGAAGGCCTTCGCTTCCTGAGCGTCCAGGCTCGCCTCGTCGGGGCCGCCGAACTCAACCAGCAGCGCGGCCGACTCAGGGTCGAGCTCCTTGAAGTACTCGGGCGCGCCGGGCATGTTCCAGCCCGCGGTGATCAGGGCCGGGGCGACCATCAACTCGACCGCGGTGGCGCCGGCGGCGACCAGCTCGGGCACCGGGTCGACAGCGGTCTGGATGTCGGGAAAATGGAGCCAGGCGGTGGTCGTCACCGCCGGTAGCTCGACCGTGTCGAAGGTGACCGAGGCGACAAAGGCGAGCGTGCCCTCCGAGCCGATGATCAACCGGCGGAAGATCTCGACCGGGGTCTGCCCGTCGAGGAACGCACAGAGCCGGTAGCCGGTGGTGTTCTTGATCTCGAACTTGTGCCGGATCCGTTCGACCAAGGCCTGGTCGGCGAGGATCTCCTCACGGATCTTCATCAGTCCCCGGGCGAGTTCCGGCTCCTTGGCCGCGAAGACCTCCTCGGCGTCTTCGGCTTCGGTGTCGATCAGGGTGCCGGAGGGCAGCACGAAAGTCATGCCGGTGACGGTCGAGTACGAGTCGTAGGTGACGCCGCAGCGCATGCCGCCGGAGTTGTTGTTGACCAC
>Ga0182738_1005554_pt1 | contig 13392 bp, 14 predicted proteins | sample eDN5th30CBELigMG_FD_128876 | JGI IMG/M metagenome (GOLD analysis project Ga0182738, IMG submission 128876) | Enriched Miracle-Growth compost microbial communities from Emeryville, California, USA - eDNA 5th pass 30_C BE-Lig MG (version 2)... ...
CCGACCGTGAGCAGATGCGCCGCGCCTTCCGGACCACGCGCCAGATCTACAACACCCGGCCGATGGCAGATTACATCGCCAGTGAATGTACCCCGGGCGTGCAGTGCCAGAGCGACGAGGAACTCGACGCGTTTATCCGTGCGAGTTGCTACGTGGCGCAGCACCCGGTCGGCACCTGCGCAATCGGTCAGGGGCCCAACGCGGTGGTCGATCCGGAGCTCCGGGTGATCGGGGTCGAGGGCCTGCGCGTCGTCGATGCCTCGGTCATGCCGACGGTGCCGGGCGGCAACACCAACCTGCCAACCATCATGATCGGCGAGAAGGCAGCCGACCTTATTCGGGGCCGATCCCTGCCGCGCGCGGAACTGTCTGAGGCAGCATGAGGACGCCCGAGGAAGAGGCGAACCTCAAGCTGGTCCTCGACATGTTCGAGCACGTCCTGAACCCGATGGATTCAGGCGCGGTCGACCGGTTCATTGCGCCCGACTACATTCAGCACAGTCAGCTGGCCGCGCCTGGGCGCGATGCGCTGAAAGCGTTCCTCGACATGATCAGGGAACAGGCGCCGGAGGCGGTGCACGATATCAAGCGGGCGTTCGTCGATGGTGACCACGTGACGGTTCATTACCACGTACGCCGCTGGCCGGGCGACAACGGCTGGGCCGTGATCGACATTTTCCGCATCGAAAACGGGATGATCGCCGAACACTGGGACGTGATGCAGGACGTCGCCGAAGGCGGGCCAAATCCGATCGGCCCGTTCTGAAGATCATGGAGGGAGAGGGAATGCGTTTCGAAAACAATGCCGTGCTGGTGTTCGGCGGCAACAGCGGCATCGGCCTCGCCAGCGCGAAGGCCTTTGCCGACGAAGGCGCGCGGGTCACGATTACCGGCCGCAACTCACAGACACTCGACGAGGCTGTCGCGGAAATTCCCGGCTCGCACGGCATCGCTGCTGACATTGCCGATCTCGAGGCAACCGATCGCGTGATCGCGGATGTCGAAGCACGTGAGGGCAGGGTCGACGTCCTGTTCATCAACGCGGGCGTGGGCGGTTTCGCGCCGCTTCGGCAGATCACGCCCGAAGACTGGGATCACGTTCATTCGATCAACCTGCGCGGTTGCGTGTTCGCCCTGCAGAAGGCGCTGCGGCTGATGGGCTCGGGCGGTTCGGTCGTCGTGACCGGCTCGATCGGCGCGCATGGCGCGCTTGAGGGCAACGGCACCTATTCCGCCGCGAAGAGCGGGCTCTACATGGCGATGAAAACCTTTGCAAAGGAGCTGGTGGGCGAGGGCATCCGCGTCAACGTTGTCAGCCCCGGCCCGATCGAAACGCCGCTCATCAACCGCAACCCGGGCATGAGCGACGAGGCTGTCGAAGGCCTGCGCCAGATGATGATCCAAAAAATCCCCATGCACCGCATGGGCGAGCCGGAAGAGGTGGCGAAGGCCGTCCTGTTCCTTGCCTCCGACGACGCGAAATTCATCACCGGGGCGAACCTGTTCGTCGACGGTGGCCTATTGGAGCTACGCTGATGCCTGACTTTTCCGATACCACCCCATTCGCAGGGCCTTTCTCGACGATCGACAACCCGCGTCTCGAATTCGTCATGGAAGTGCAGCTTACCTTCCCCGAGGTCCACACAATCGCGCCGCACCCCAATGGCGGGATGCGTACTGCGGTTCTGGTCCAGAGCGGCCATTTCGAGGGGCCGAACCTGAAGGGGCGTGCGGTGCCGGGCTCGGGCGGCGACTACGCCTATTTCCGCCCGGACGACGTGGCGGTGTTCGATGCGCGCTATCTCCTCGAGGAGGATGACGGCACGCCGATCCTCCTCCACAACAAGGGCTACCTGTGGGGACGCAAGCCGGACACGATGGAACGGTTGCGCGACTGGGCGTTCCGCGACGGCAGTCCGATCGAGGCGCAGGAATACTACCTGCGTGGCAATCCGACGTTCGAAGTGCCGGTCGGCAGGCATGACTGGCTGACCAAGCACGTGTTCATCGGCGTGGGCGAGCGCCGCAAGAACGGCAACGTGCTCCGGTACTACGCACTGACCTGACCGCCCTGACGGAAGCTGTAGAAGGAGTGATCGCCTCGCTGGACCTGTGCCGGCGAGCGCGATAGCCTCCCTCTAGCGGCGGCAGACCGCGAGAATGGCAACGGACCGGGGGGAGTATCCATGCCTGCACGTCTTGCGCTTGCTACGTCCATCAGCCTGCTTGCCGTTCTCGATACCTGGCTGTTCGTCGGCCCGCTGGTGATCGCCCTTCCGGCCTTCGTGTGGGTCTCCTTCCTGGCCTGGGGTTGCCACTACCATTGCGGCGGCGGCAGCAAGGGGGCCACAGCCACCATCGCGTGCATGAGCTGGGGCGCTGTCGTAGGGGCTGTCGTCGCGATCCTCGCTACCGGTCCGTTCAGCGGGGCGGGGCAGTTCGGGGCGCCCATCGCCGTCGGGCTCGGGGTCGTAGTTATCTGCCTGAGTTCTGCGGTGAGCCTGCTCTCGGCCATTCCGGCGAGCCTCTACGGGTTTGCCGCCATCGCTGCTCCCATCCTCCTTGGGGGGATGCGCGCGCAGGATGCCATCCTGCCCATGATCTCGGCGATCATCATCGGGACGGTGTTCGGATATGTTTCCGAAACGCTGGCCACCGCGCTGACCAGAAAGCGCGCTCGCTCCGCATAGCGCACATCAGTTCGACGCGCTTACAGCGCCGTCCATCCCGCCCCGCTCCTGCTGGCACGGCCCCTACCGATGGCGACCGGCACGCACTGCTCCCACATGAACCGCATGCCCACGGCGCGTTCATGGAACAACCCGCATAACTGAACGATTAAGGGCTCGATGCGGCTGTCCGCAGGAGAGATATCATGAATACCACCTTCCGTTCACTGTTTGCCTGTGCTGCCGCCGGCGCGCTCGCCGTTTCGCTGGCCGCGTGCGGGCCCGAAGAACAGGAAACCACTTCGTCGCAGATGGCGCTGGCCGATGGCCTGGCGCCCGGCTGGTCCATGATGGACCTCGCCGCCGTCGACCCCGCCGTTTACGAGGGTGCTGACGCGCCTCTTCCGCAGGCGTTGCCGATGGCGGCTTCCTATGACGGTGGCGGCTATGGCTACGCCCCGATGTACGATTACGCGCCGGACGATAGCGACAGCTATTACGAGCCGCTCGACGACAGCTACTACTACGGCGACGGCTATGACGACGGGTACTACTACGACGAGGGGTATTACGACGACGCCTACTACGATGACGGCTACGGCAATGGTGGCCTTCTCGGATTCGGAGGAGACTCCAATGGGCTCGGCTTGCTGGCCGTTGCCGCGGTCCTCGCCGGCGTGCTCGGTGACGCTCCGCCGGACTATGGGTTCGCCTATGACGGCGTGAGCCCATGGGCTTGGGAGACGGGTGACCGCTATTACCGTTACGCCGAACCGGTCTACGGCGGCTATCGCTATTACTATTACGAGCCGGACGCTTATCACCCGTTCTTCGTGAGCGACCCCTACTACAGCTACGGCTATCGCGACGATCGTATCATTGCGATCTACGACCGCGGCGGTCGCCGGATCGATGCGCGCAGGGCGAGGCTACAGCTCCAGGCGGCGAAGTCCTATTACGCCCGCGCCGAGCAACTCCATCGCGCCGCGCAGTACGATCGCTACGGTGTTCCGGCCCCGCTGTGGGAGCGTCAGCGCGACAGGATCACTCGCGACCGCAACGACTGGGTGCAGAAGGCGACCACGCGGCCTGCGGTCCAGCAGTGGGTCGCGCACCATGCGCCCAAGGTCCAGAAGCACTGGGCGAACGAGGCACTCGTCCGTCGCGATGCCGAGCGCCGTTTCGCCGATTGGCAGCGCGCGGATTACCGCACCCCGGCGCCGAAGTTCTACACCCCGCAAGTGCGGCAGGAGCAGGTGAGCAGGATCGCCAACCTGAGGCAGGACCGCGCCAAGGAAATCGCCAACCTCCGCCGCGAACGCACGGAGAAGCAACGCGAAGTCCGTCAGGAAGCCCAGCGGCTTGCCCAGCGAGCGGAGCGTGTGGCGCCGCGCGACAAGCAACAGCCAGCGCGCCAGTCCGTGACCGATCGCTTCCGTGGCGATGATCGACGGGCGGTGGCGGCTGCACCTGTAAACCGCGCGGCGGAACGTGCTTCTGGCAAGCAGGACGCTGCCCGCGCTGCGGTTGCTGCCCGGCGCGATGAGCAGAAGGTCGCGCAGTCGCAGCGTGCCGCGAACCGCGTGGCCAACGAGCGTCGGGAGAACGCGGCAAAAGCCGCGCGCCAGACTGCGCCGGTAAAGGCCGTCGCCCGCCAGGAAGGCAGCCGTTCCGCGGAGGCCCAACGTTCTGCTGCGCAGGCGCGTGCCAAGCAGCAGGAAGCCCAGCAGCGGCAGAAGGCACAGCAACAGGCGCAGGCAGAGCGAGCGAAGCAGACCGCGGCCAAGCAGCAGCAGGAGCGCTCCACTCGTCAAGCGCAGGTTAGGGCGAACGCCGATAAGCAGGAGCGGGCGCGACAGGCGTCGGCCAACTCTGCGCGGCAGGCGGCCGAGCGGCGCGATGCGCAAGCGAAACAGCAGCAGGCCCAGGCCGAACAGCGCCGAAAGGCGCAGGCTGCCGAACGCCAGCAGGCACAACAGCGGCAGCGCGCCCAGGCGGAGCAGAAGCAGCGGGTCCAAGCCGAACAAAAGCAGCGGGCTCAAGCCGACCAGCGCCAAGCGCAGGCGGAGCAGCGCCGGCAGGCCCAGGCTGCCGAGCGGCAGCAAGCCCAACAGCGCCAGCGGGCCGAGGCCGAACAGAAGCAGCGGGCTCAATCCGAGCAACGCCAGCGCGTTCAAGCGGATCAGCGACAACGCGCTCAGGCGGAGCAACGCCAAGCCCAGGCCCAGCAGCGCCAGTCAGCACGCAACGAGGAGCGCCAGCAGGCGCGGCAGGAACGGCAGAATGGCCGCGATGAACGCCGCGCCCAGCGGCGCGGCGGACAAGGCTAGCGGTCAGCCCTTGAGCTTGCTCGTATGGAGCCGCTCACGGTCTACCCATGCGCCGTGGACCTGGCTGCGGAGAGCGACGCCGGTCTTCGCCTTCGCGATCGGCCCATTTTCGACTGCATCGGCTTCGACCACCCAGAGCTCCGACGAGTAGTCGCCGGGCACCTGCTGGCTGGGGTCGGGGTGGTTCGGAACATCGACCACCATCAGCAGCCAGCCGCCGTGTCCGGGCTCCCTGGACGGGACATGCGCGGGTTCGCTGATGGCAGCGCCCGGGGGCACACCCATGAGCTCAACCCGGCCGTTGCCGACCTCGACGCGCACCAAGGCGTTGAAGTTCACGCCCACCGGTCCACCGGGCATCGGCGGCCCGCCGTTGGGGTTCATGCTCAGGTACCAGACATGGTTGTATGGCCGTCCCTGATCGGCGTCCGCGATGCGGGGCAAGTCGCCCGGGGGGCCTAGCGGCCGCTCCTGGATTTGCGGATCGTCCTGCGACATGTCGATTGTCCAGCGCACAAGGGCGCCCTGGATTTCTCGCTGGTCGCGGAAGATGCCGCCCGCCTCGCGCATGAACGAGAAGGCGTTCGTTTCCGTGAGGCACATGTCGATATGGACGAGGTCACCGTCCTCGTAGGCGTTGACTTCGTGGAACACGTGGACGCCCTTCGGCCCCTTGATCCACTTCATCTCCTCGACCTTGCCGTAACGCGGCATGATCGCAATCCAGCTCTCGAGATCCTGCTGGTGCGCCCAGTGTGCGCCACCGGCCTTGAGCCGTTCCAGGTCCGCCGTCGTCGGGAAGATCGGCCAGATGGCATATTTCTCGGTGATCACGAAGTCGTGAATGGTCGCGCAGTAGGGCTGCTGGAACCACTGTTCCGAGACGAGGTTGCCGTCCCTGTCGGCGATACAATAAGCCACATCGAGGCTGCACAGGCCGCCGGCCTCGTAGCCGAAGAAGAACAGCTCACCGGTAACCGGGTCCACGCGCGGGTGAGCGGTGAAAGTTTCCGACTTGAGCGAGCCATAATAGTCCCACTTTCCGGCAGTCTCGAGCGTGTGGGGATTGATCTCGTAGGCGCGGCCATCCTCCTTGGTCATGAACAGGCGTCCGCCGTGCCAGACGGGGGTGGTATTCGCGACCGTGCGGTCGACGCCAGCCACGCTGGGGTCATCCGTGAAGGGGTTACGATAGCGCCCGAACAAGGCCCGCCGGGCCTTCTTCTCCGCGAGGTAACGCTCGGTCTCGACGTAGCGGATGTCGAAATCGACCGCACCGTTCTCGATGTTGAAACGCGCGATCATGCCGTCGGCATTGAGCGCCACGTCATCCTCGTACATAGGGACGTGCGCGTTGTCCGGGACTGCGCGAAAGAACGCGCCCTCGACCTCGGGGGGGATTGAACCTTCTACCGGCAGGTTTCGGATGGATAATTCCATCCGCCGTGGTTGGTTCGAGCCAATAAAATGAATGGTCTGTGGAAAGGCACCCACGACATCGTTCTCCCGTTCTTTCGCCCGATTCTTTGGGCTAACGCTAACGGATGTTACTATTTACGCCAAGCGGGTTGAGAGGCATTGACCTTGGTCAATCGGCGGAGGGATCGACGCAGTGAGAATGAAACAGGGTGACGATGCGGCAGACCGGCTTGCCCATGCCAAGGGCGACAGGCCCGCGATGCTCCACCAGTTGCTCAAGCTGACCAACCGGTTGATGGCGCCGTTCTCGACGCATCTGGCGCATCGCTACCGGATCAGCCTGAACGAGTTCCGCCTGCTGATGGTGATCGGCGCGCTGGGCCGCACTGCCAGCCACGAGCTTGCGGAACTGACCGGTGTGAACGTCATGAGCGTCAGCCGCGCGGTGGCCACTCTCGAGCGGCATGGCCGGCTCGAGATCAAGCCGGATCCTTCCAATCGCCGGCGCAAGTGGCTGACGCTGACGGAAGAAGGGCAGCGGCTCTACGCCGCCATGTACCCGCAGAGCGAGAAGGTGGCCAATTACCTGTTCTCCGAGCTGTCGGAGCAGGAGATCAACCAGCTCGACCGCATCGTCGAGCGGCTTATCAGCACCCTCGAAGCCAAGGACGCGGACGGGAACTCCCTGTTCCTCGAGATGACCAAACCCGAGGGCGACAGCTAGGCGGACGCTTCCTCGCTCTGCCTCACCTTGAGTGCGGCAGGCAGTGCGAAACAGGTGAGGACGCAAAGCGCCGCAGGGATTGCGGCGGCGAAGAAGAACGTTCCAGGGCCGGCCTTTGCGCTCAGGATAGCTTGGCCGAGCAACGGTCCGCAGAACGCCGAGATTCGCGCCACCAGCACGCCCATGCCGATAGCCGAAGATAGCTGACGGGCGGTGAACAGGTAGGCGCAGAGGGCTGGAAGGACCATCGCACCTCCCGAGGCGCCACCCACGCCGACCATGAGCAACAAGGTCGATTGGGTCGCACCGGAAGTGCCGAGGGCGACGATTGCGAAGCAGGCCGCCATCGCGCCGAACATCAACATCAGGGTGGGGGCAGGGCGCCAGCGGTCGATTCCGAGACTCGCCGCGACCCCGATGCCTATCCCGGCAAACTGGACGATCCCGAAAACGAATGCCGCCTGGTCCATGGTGAAATTGGCCAGCGGAAGGACGACGGGAAGCCATGAGGTCAGCAGGTAAAGGTTGAGCGCGTTGAGCGAGAGCAACGTGGCGAACACCGCGAAGGGGAACAGCCAGGGTTTCCGGAAAAGCTCGATCTGGGGGACCTTCGGGGCGTCCCCTTTCGCTTGGGTCACCGCCTCCGGGGGGCCGGAGGCGAGCAGGTAACCGAGCAACAAGGCCAACGCCGCGGCCAGCAAGCCGGGGACCACAAACAGGCCATGCCATCCGGCAATTGCGACAACCGAAGGCGCCATGAAACCAGCCGCGCCCAGCCCGAGCGGAATGCCTGCCGACACCACGGCCATGATCGTTGCGCGCAGCCCCGCCGGTGCGAGTTCGGCTGACAAGGCGCTTACATTGGCCAGACAGGCGCCGAAGGCGAGTCCCGTGAGGAATCTCCAGATGAGGAAAGCGGTGATCGTGCTCGCCGTAGTGGTGGCGAGCGTCGCTATTGCAACGCCAAGGCATCCGAACACGATCAGCGGACGCCGCCCGACTCGGTCGCCCAAGGGAGCGAGGGTCGCGCCGCCGATCCCGATCCCTATAAGCAGGGCTGTAAACACGAGGCCGAACGAAGTGGGCGCGAGCCCGAGGGCGCCTTCCAGCCGCGGGACGGCAAGCGACATCGCCGCGATGTCGTTCCCTTCCATTACGAACACCAAGGCGAGAAGGACCAATGCCGCAACGCGACGGCCCCCGCTCAGTCCGGCGCTCATGCGCGAGCGTCCCACGGGCTTGGCATGTGATAGGGAACGGTGATGAAGTTCGCCTCGATCTGTTCGATCGCACCATCGCGAATTTTGAAGGCTTCGGCGAGATAGAATGTGTGCGGCCGGCGGATCGGGCTGGTGACCTTGGTCCCGTCGGTCAGCTCGTATTCGCCGAGCACGCCACGGTGATCGATGAAGCCGAAGGCGAGAACGATACCCCGCTCCTCGTCCACCAGCGGGAAGCGGCGGCCGCGCAGGCGGTCGTCATAGCGGTAGTTGCCTTGCCGGAACTGCTCCTCGCAGGGGAGGTGCGCGACCGGCACGAAGAACTCGGGATTGCTGGTGGTCTGCACACCGTTTTCGATGCGGGTGCAGTGGGGATGGAACTTCGTGTGAATCGTTCCATCGTTCAGTTGGAGCGTGGAGAAATAACCGTCCGAGAGCGCGATGAGTTCTGCCCGGCTGGAGCGCGAAGCCTCGGGGACGATCTCTTCCATCACGGGCTTGCGTTCGAACTTGGGGTTCGGGAACACCAGCGCCTCGTCCTTCTGGCGCACGAGAAGCAGTTCGGCTTCCGCGATGGCCCCGTCACGCACGCCCAAGCGGATGGTGCAGCCCGAGACGTCGCCGCTTTCCTCGACGGTGGTGAAGAGCCCGACCTGGCCCGTCTCTACATCCGCGAAGCGCAGGTCATAGGGCCCAAGCCCGGTTATCGTGGCCCACAACCCGTCGCCGGCTTCCAGCGCGACGTTGTTTTCGGTCAGCAGCGCATCGCTTGCCCATTCGATACGCGTCGCATCATGCGCGAGCATGGCCTCGCAATAGCGGTCCAGCGTCGCGTACAGCTCATCACGTGTTGCCAAGTCTCTCTCCCTAGCTTGACTCGTCGCCGTGCTAGCTGAAAAGTAACGACCGTTAAAGTTATATGGGAGAGGGTGGTGGAGCCGAGAGGCAAGGTGGCAGTCGTCACCGGCGGCAACTCCGGACTGGGAGAAGCAGCCGCGGTGGCACTCGCGAAGGCCGGCGCCACCGTCATGACGTGCGATGTCTCCGGCGCCGCTCCAGCAGGCGAAACCATCCTGTGCGACGTCACCGACCCTGACAATATCGCTGTCGCCGTGGAGCAGGTGGTCCGGCATCACGGCCGAATCGACATCCTGGTCAACAATGCCGGCATCGGCGGCGTTTCTCCGATCGCGACGGAAGATGGGCCGATCGACCTCGCTTCGTTTCGCCGGATAATCGAGGTCAACCTGATCGGCGCGACCGCCGTGGCAGGTGCAGTGGCCCATCGCATGATCGGGAACGCGCCGGCCGGCCCGGACGGAGAGCGCGGCGTGATCGTCAACACCTGCTCGATCGCCAGCTTCGAAGGCCAGGAAGGCATGAGCGCCTATACGGCGGCCAAGTCGGCGCTCGCTGCGCTGACTCTGGTGTGGGCGCGAGACCTGTCGCGCCACGGCATCCGGGTCAATGGCATTGCGCCCGGCCTGATGGACACGCCGATGGTCGCCGGCCTGCCGCCTGAGTTCCTCGCCGAGCTGACCAGCGATTGCGAGTTCCCGAAGCGCGCGGGCAGGGCTGAGGAGTTCGGCGCGGTGGTTGAGTTTCTCGTTCGTACGCCGCTGATCAATGGCGAGGTTATCCGGCTTGATGCGGGCGCTCGCCCGCCAGCGCGCATGTCTATGGAAGGTTACTGATATATGGCCGATGCACCTGTCCCTCCTCGCCTCAGCGCGGCCCAACTGGGCGAAGCGCAAAAGGCGCTGGAAACCGCGCTGGGCGCGTCGAAGGTGTTCTTCACCGAGCTCGATCGCACCAGCTACCAGGACAAGTTCGCGATTGATGACAGCCGCCATCATCCGGCAGGCGCGATCTCGCCGGAGACGGTGGAGGAAGTGCAGGCGGCGATCCGCGTCGCCAACCAGTACAAGCTGCCGGTCTGGCCGATCAGCCGCGGCAAGAACCTGGGATACGGCGGTTCCGCGCCGCTGCTCGCTGGCAGCGTGGCCATGGACCTCAGCCGGATGAAGAAGATCGAGTTCGACGAGCAGTTCGGCGTCGTCACGCTCGAGCCCGGCGTCGGGTTCTACGATCTCTACGACTACATCCAGGCGAACAACCTGCCATTCTGGCTTTCAACCCCAGGCAACTCATGGGGCTCCGTGATCGGCAACGCCTTGGATCGCGGCGTCGGCTACACCCCTTATGGCGAGAACACGAAGAGCCTGTGCGGGCTCGAGGTCGTGCTGCCGACCGGCGAGGTGGTTCGCACCGGCATGGGCGCGTTCACCAACGCGCCAACTTGGGGCACCTATCCCTTCGGGTTCGGGCCGGCGTGGGACCAGATGTTCGTCCAGTCGAACTTCGGCGTCGTCACCAAGGCCAACATGTGGCTGATGCCGGAGCCGGAAAGCCTCATGGGCATGGACGTCGAGTTCGACCGGCCGGAGGACCTGAAAGCGATGGTCGACGTGATCGGCCCGCTACGGCGCGAAAGGGTGCTCACGCAAAGCCCCAGCATCGGCAACTGGCTGCGCGCCGCGGCGATTCTCACCACGCGTGACGAATGGACCGACCAGCCCGGCGCACTCAGCGACAGCGTGATCGACGCGATCCGCAAGCGCTTCAACATCGGATGGTGGGGCGTCTCGCTGCGGCTCTACGGGCGCGAGGAGGTCAACAAAGCCGCCTACAAGGTGCTTGAGGATGCCATGAAGGCAATCAACCCGATGTTCATCAAGCCGACGAGCTGGGTGAAGGGGGAGCCGATGGAATACTCGGGCTGGACCGGCACCCCCGTCACGTTCCCGATGCAGAACGTCAACTGGTACGGCGGGCGCGGCGGGCACATCGGGTTCTCACCGATCATCCCGCAGGATGGCGATGCGGCGCTCGCGCAGTTCAAGCGCACTTATTCCCGCTATCAGGAGTATGGCCTCGATTATCAGGGCAGCTTCGCGTTCGGGGAACGGCACCTGACCAACGTCAACGCGATGATCTTCGACAAGGACAGCCCCGAGATGATGGCGAAGATCGACCGGTTCTTCCGCCACCTCGTCGCCGACGCGAAGGAGCAAGGTTACGGCGAGTATCGCACGCACCTCGATTACATGGACCTCGTGGCGGACACCTATGACTGGAACGGTGGCGCGCTGCGGAAACTCAACGAGACGGTGAAGGACGCGCTCGATCCGAACGGCATTCTCGCGCCGGGGAAGAGCGGCATCTGGCCACGGGACTTGCGGCAGGAGCGCGGCAAATGAGGACCTCTGCGATTATCATTGGCGTGGCCGTTGCCGCGCTGACGGCTGGTGTCGGGATTGCGCAGGGGCCGCCGCCTGCACCCAAGCCTGAAACTGTTGCAAGCCGCCCCGAGGCGACCGGTGGCCAGAAGCTCTATCTTGAGCACTGTGCGATGTGCCACGTCGAGAACGGCATGGGCACCGGACTTCTCGCCCGGCGGGTCGATGAGCCCTTGCTCGAGAAGCGGAAGGGCCTTGGCGCACGATACGTCATCGCTGCTGTCCGCACCGGCATTGGCAATATGCCCGCAGTTCCGCGCGGTGAACTGAGCGATGCGGACCTCCAGGCGATTGCCGACTATCTCGCCGCGGGGCCGCACTCATGATCGTCGCAACGCGTAGGAGCGTCGTTGCCGGCGCGTTGGCGCTGCCGATGGCGGCGCGTGCCTCCGGATTTACCTTGAGGGCGCGAAGCGGGGCTGTCCTGCTCCACGATCCCGCGCTCGAAGCCGGACGCAGTTTCGCCGAGGCGGGCAGGTCTGCCGGGGCGAAAGTGCTGGCTATCGAGGGCGACCGCATTCGCTTCGCCCGCGAGGTTTTTGCAGCCCGGCCGGCCTACGTCGTGGGGCTCAGCCGGCAGGCGGATGCAGTGCTGATCGAGGATGTAGCCCGCGAGTTCGGGTATCGCCGGGAGGCCTTGTCGGCCTCCGGCGTTGCCCTGGAATGGCGCTTCATCCCGTTCCGCTAAGCGAGCCCGTCAGCGCTTGATGCGCAGGCTTTCCGGCCGCTTGCGTGGCACCCAGTGTCCGCGGCCGGGGAAGTTCTTCAGCACCTCGCCATCCCACAGGCGCACGAGGCGGCGCTTGAAGCGCCACTGCCCGTCCGTGTCCTTCACCGCGATATCGTCATACCAGCCGGTGAAGCGCAGCAGGAACGGGGGCTCTCCCTCGCACTCGGTAACGAACGCGAAGCTGCGCAACTTCACGCTGCCGTCCTGCTGCGGGAAATACTGCACCTGCGTGACGTGATGCTGGCGCCCGGGGAAGCCGGGCGCGTTGGCGTAGTGGTTCATCAGCCCGCGGATGCCGTCATGGCCTTCCCAGATATCGGGATCTTCGAAGACCTCTTCACTCATCAGGCAGTCCTCGGTGAAGCACCGGACCAGCGCCTCGGCGTCTCCGGTATCAAGCGCCCAGCTATAGGCGGAGATCAGGTCCTGAAGGGCAATGCGGTCTTCGATGGCAAGCGTCATGATTCTCTCCCGTTGTTGCCTCAATCGTAACACTCGTTATGATTGTTCGCCAAGCGGGAGAGAGAATTGACCAAGATTATCGTTACCGGGGCGTCGGGCCAGTTCGGCCGCGCCGCTGCTGAGAAATTGCTGGAAATCTGCGCGGCGGAGGACCTGATTTTCCTCTCGCGGACCACCGAAACGCTGGCGGATTTCGCCGCGCGTGGTGCGGCCGTGCGCCGTGCGGATTTCGACGACCCTTCGAGCCTGTCTTCGGCGATGGAGGGCGGCGAGAAGATGCTGCTGATCTCCACTGTCCGCGTCGGCTCACGTGTTGAGCAGCACACCGCCGCTGTCGAAGCCGCGGTGGCGCAAGGGGTGAAACACGTCGTCTACACTTCGCTGCTGGGTGTGCGGACGCCCGGCAACCCATCGGTCGAGGGTTACGATCACATCGCCACGGAGCAGATGATCGAGGCGTCGGGCGCGGCGTGGACCCATTTGCGCAACAGCCTATATGCCGAGGCCGTTGCCACCGCGATGGCGATCCCGGCGCTCCA
>Ga0182738_1005555_pt1 | contig 13392 bp, 10 predicted proteins | sample eDN5th30CBELigMG_FD_128876 | JGI IMG/M metagenome (GOLD analysis project Ga0182738, IMG submission 128876) | Enriched Miracle-Growth compost microbial communities from Emeryville, California, USA - eDNA 5th pass 30_C BE-Lig MG (version 2)... ...
AGGTTTACTAAACATTATTTTTATCATACCTCTTTTTAGCAAGTTAGAAAACACTAATTTTCATCCATCAGAAGAAGATATCGGGAGTATTTAGGGGGGATTTTTCGTTAGATTGTGCTAGAAAGACATTGTTTTATTTTATTAGTGACAATCATAAAGAACCGTAGTAACAAGGTGGGATTATAGTGCTAATCATTCTCCTCAAGATATCACCGTTACATCCATAAAAAATGGAAGCGAATATAGTCTAAAGTATTGCATTCAACACCTATATACTATTTTATGTATAATTTTCGCATGAATTTTATTTGTGATGAAAAGAGTGGAAATAAATGTATGATATTACTATTGGATTAACTTACGATAGGCCTTTAAAACTGGATAATACATTTAAATATGACTTTGTCAGTTTTGATTTAGAACCTGAATGGGGGAACGGACCTTTAAATGGAAGTGTCTTTGTTTTTGAGAACAAGAGGTAGCTGGGAATGTTTTAATTGATTTAATTGACCATTTGAACGTTAATGCTTTTGACATAGCACTAACGTTCGAATGGTCACTCCCATATTCTCATACATTAAAGATGGATAATTTTAATTGAACAAAACACATTTTCTATTACAAATAAAATTTGAATACAAGCTCTAAAAAAAACTAAATAATATAGAGTTTCAGGCTGTAATCAAAGAGCAAAAATATGAAGTAAAAAGAGATATAAGAGAAGAACAGATTCTAATTGATTTAAAAGAAATAAAATACCTATTGTTTACGAAATATCATAAAGACATTGCTAATAGGGTCCTAACAACAAAAAGCAGAAAACATACGCTAAGCAAAATTCAGTAAGTAAATTGTTAAGATTCCACTTATGCTAAGATAATATTAACGTTATTAATAAGGACGGTTACTCTAATTTTCACTTAATAGAACTCTTTCACATTAACCAGAATTTCTTGCTCGTTCTATCAATTGTAACAATTCACCGTTTGGACCATTAAATAAAATCATAAGACCACCTTCAAGTGTTGATTGTGGTTGATTTGATAAAAATTTGATTCCTTTTTTCTCATAATAGGTAATTGCTCGATTAATATCCTCTACTGTAAAAGCAAGGTGGTTAACAATCCCACTTTTGTTATATTCACCAATAGGATCAATATCTTGTATTAGCTCAATTTCCACACTAGGCTGTTCTTCCAGATATAAAAATGCCATCTCCCTTTTTTTAGTAGAACCTCGAAGTCGAACCTTAAATCCAAATAAATCTGCGTAATATTGAATAGCATCATCCATATTAGTTACAATGATAGCTATATGTTCCATTTTTTTAATCATTTATATCCTTCCTTTGTTCCATCTTATATTCACTACACATTCCACATTTAAGCTTATGCTTATTGCACCCTAAAAGGAAGCCATATACCACTTACTCCAATATCTTGTATAAAGTGAAAACTAATTTATAAATTTAAATAATCTACGCTATATAAAAGGTGTTTTCTTTAAGAAAAAAGGAAAAACATTCAGACCCCCCTCGAGCTTTTTTATAGGAGCCTGAATGGAGAATTTAATTATTCTTTGGAGTGGCGGTTGTTGATCGGTTAACATATTCCATTTTAAATACTACATCTTTTTTTCTAATTTGTTTTCCTTGAAGCATACTCATCAATATTGAAGTAGATCTCTTCCCAATACCTACTAGATCGACATGAACAGACGATAAAGATGGTGTTATAAAATTGGAAATAGGAACATCATCTGCACCAACTACTGATAGATCCTCAGGCACCGATAACCCGATCTTTGTAGCTGCTTTAATAACACCTATCGCCAAATAGTCTGAAGAGCAGACAACCCCTGTAATTTTTCTATGATCATTTAAAAATGAAGCCATCACTTCTGTTGCCTTACCCCCATCAAATTCATCGATTTCAATAACATTTTCAGCAGAATACTCTAAACCCAGTTCGAGTAGTGTTCTTTTGTACCCATTTAAACACCTAATACTATGCATGGAACTAATCGGTCCGTTAATAATCCCAATGTTTCGATGTCCGAGTTGATAAAGAGCTGTCACTGCTTGCCTTATTCCATCTTCATCGTCTGGACGGACACAAGGAAATGGAGAGTCTTCTAAATAACTGCCGACTACAACCATAGGTAATCTAATACTTTTTAGCCATTCTAAGCTTAGTTCCTCATTTCTGGGTGAAAAAAGAATGGCACCATCTACAGATTGAGTTTCTAACAGTCGTTTTTGCTGTAGAGAAGTAAATGACATTAGCATATTATAATCGGTTTGATCAAAACCTTTTGCTATACCTTCTAAAATCGTTGAAAAAAATGGATTATTAAGAATAAACGATCCTCTTGGAACCACAACTGCAATATTTCCTGTTGTTCGTTTTGCTAGTCCTCTTGCACTGATGTTCGGTCGGTAATCCAATTCCTCGATTACTTTACGGATTCGTTCCTCTGTTTCCGCGCTAACACCTGGCTTACCACTTAATACTCGTGATACAGAAGCTGTTGATACATTAGCCTTAATTGCCACATCTTTTATACGTACACTCATTACATACCTCCGTGAATCCAACATAATAGGTATACCTATTATAATATAGACCCACCTAAATACTAAATACTAGTAATGAAATCTCTCAATCCCATTGCAACATTTAACATCATTTTTTTAGTTAGCCTTAACGAATTCTCTCTTCCTTTATAAGTAAATGAAAAATCAAGATTGGGATGTTCATTCATTTTGCTAAAGTTGGGCAACTAATCCGGCAAACCCATCATACGTGCCATCAATACCTTGAATTAATTTATAGGTGTAGAGTATTAAGCGTCAATAACATTATCCTGAATTAATTATTTAATTTGGAATAACTGATTACGTAACGGCACAGGAATTTGTAAGCGTTTGCATTTTTCCAATAGTAATATATGCTATTATTTTTCAAATGGATTTGGTGTATATAAATTTCCTTTTAATACTCGTAATACTACTAAAACGGATAATGATAGTGAATCCAGCACATTCAAACAAGTGAAAAATTCACACTAATTTCTTAATAAGTTCAATTAAAGCAAAGATTGTTAACAATAAAGCAAATACATAACTTACAATCATACAAATTTTTAAAATTATCGGTTGTTTATATCCTTTATTAATGTCTTTTCTGAACAATAATAAACACATAAACAAACCTGCTACAGGAGTGGCTACTGCTGTTGCTATGTTAGCTATGTAGATTAATTGAACTGGAGATCCCCCATAGCTAAAGCTCACAATTGCTGAAACAGCCAATACGATCAAAGAACCCCATTTTATACTTTTTTCTTCTAGACCTGTAGGTTTGTTAAAGCCGGCATTTAAAAGTACAACTGCACGATGAGTATTTCCTAGCAATGATGAAAAAGCTGCTGCTAACAACGCAATTCCCATTATATATTTTGCCGCACTACCCATGAAAGGAACCAGCATATCAGCCATTTGAGCAGGTGAACTAATAGAAATTTGTTGTGGGTTTAAGACAATTGCTCCTACAAGGACAATCGCTCCACTAACAAGGATTACACCAAGGATGTGCGCAATCGAATCAGTAAGCATCGCTCCATTAAAAAGATCTTCTTTTTTCCATTTTTTCTCTCCACTTAAATAAGTTCCATAAAGACCTGTATTAATAGAAGCATTAGTGCTAATAAACCCTAAGGCCATCACCAAACTTCCTACTGGAAAATACCAATTTGTAAGCCCTTTAGCAACACTGCTTACATCAGGCCCACCTGTTTTAAACAATGTTGCATAAAAAGTAAGAATCAAACCTAAAATACAAACCATTGATACTTTTTCGACTTTTGAATATACGCCTTTTGAAAAATAACAATAAACCAACACACAAAGCATCAAGACCGCGCCTAACTTCCAATTAATCCCAAAAATCAAATTAACCCCAGCGCCAGTCCCTGATATATTTCCTATTGTAAAGAACACACACGAAAGAAAGGTGGCTATTCCTACAATTTTCGCAGCTAAAGGACCATAATAATGTCGAATTGCATGAATTGATGGCATACCAGTTAAAAGGGTAATTCGATATGTGGTTAATAAGAAGGAAACTCCCATAAAAATTATCGGAATTAGTATCCAGAGTAAAGAATAACCATATTGAGCTCCTAACATGGCAGCTGTGGTAATAGCACCTGGGCCAATTACTACACCTGTTAATATAATTCCGGGGCCAATACGTTTTATTAATTCTTTAAAAGGGAGCTTCTCCACATTGAATTCGGCAGATATCTCTTTTGTAGCAATACTACTTTTATTCATTTACTATACCATTCCTTTCGTTTTGCTCAAGGTACTTAACGTAATGGAATAGGATTTTCCTGAGCGTTATTTAGGATAACCCTATGGGCATAAGGATACCAATAACGGAAAAATGATGTAAATAGCTTTATGATTTATGTAATCATGTTTTTGTTGTTGGGAGCTCTATGGCATATCTTGCTATTAAACAGCTGCGTAATTTTATACGTTATTCCTTATGTCATGTATAATAATTATCTTTAAAATTGTTTAACTGTGTTTAACGTTCACTTGGAAATTTCGGATTCTGTGGGAAAAATTCTATTAACTTTACAGATGTAAGAATACGCTTCTGAAGTAGAACTCATATTGACAGGTTTATTATACAAGGACAGGCAGAAAATTAATTAAATGACACTATGAAAATATTCATTCTCAAAAGTTTTTTAAAAAAATAGTACTTTTTCTTGCCGGATCCTACACAAAATAATCAACTTAAACTTTACTATTCAATCCTTCAAGAACATTTCTTTCATATCGAGTTATCTTAAATAGATCTTTTATGTATCTATTTCTGAAAGATAAGCATTTATACCCCTTAAAGGACTTATTCCAATTAATAATGTGCGTTTCGGCAAGAAAAAGTAAGTCAGAACTTTGAGAATGCAATTTATATTGAAACCTCTTATTTATTAAAAGCTATGCATATAATCTTGGAAACTACTAATTAATTCACATTGGTAAATTGCTAATCATACTGAATAAGAAATTGAAGAATACTCATCCATCTTGGACATATTGAGCAAGTTTTTCTTGTGCTTACTTGATCCACCAAAATAAATTTTCTTATGCCTTTACTTCTTTCTCAATTAAGCCTACTTTTTGTAATCCTTGACGAATTTCCTCTTTTTCCATTTCTGTTAAAGGTAAAACTGGACGTCTAGCAAGAGAGCTACTAATTAGTCCGCGTTGATACATAGCTTCCTTCATACGTAAATGAGAAGTCGAGGATGGTTCATCCATTTTATATACAGCATGTTTTAATTCAAAGATACGGTCATAAACAGCATTGGCAGCAACTAAATCTTGATTTTTAACACATTTCACTAATTCTGCAATTAAATCGGGTACAAAACAACCAAAACCAACAAGTGCTCCATCAATACCTTGAATTAATGTAGGGAGTAGATATTCATCATGACAAGTTAAAAGTGAAACATCTGGTGCATGCTTCTTCAATTCTCTGACGTCTACTTCATATTGGGCCATATCTCTTTGACCTACTTTGATGGAGACAACATTGGGAATTTCGGCCATTTCTAACAACTGACTAGTTGTATAAGAGGATTTTGTCCAAGTTGGATATTGATGAACAACGATAGAAATGTTAATTGCTTCTGCAACATCTTTAAAAAACTGAACCGTTGATTCGGGTTGCATACCAAATCTTAACCATGAATGTGGAGGCATTAGAAGAATTCCACTTCCACCTGCACTTTCAACAGCTTGAGCATGTTTAATAGCTTCAATTGTTCCCTCAGCAGACACTCCAGAAATTACAGGTATACGACCTTTTAATTCATCAGCAGCTATTCGCACAGCCTCCGCACGTTCTTCAGGAAGTAGTGTCATAATTTCTCCAGTATGTCCGTTTACAACTATACCATTGACTCCCTCGTGACTTGCCACCCATCGAACTAATGCACGAAATCCCTCTTCATCGATAGAATAATCGTCCTTAAATGGGATAAGAACTGCCGGAAATACACCGCTCCACTTTGCTTTGTTTTTCACATTCATTACCTCCTAAATTTATAGTAACCGCTTACGTAATTTATCTTAATGTGGAAGCGCTTAAAAGTCAATATATTTATTGTATTTTGAATTAGTTGATAATTTAAACAGGATTAAATTACAGTATTTAGGGGATTTTATATGAATAACAGCTTTTTTCACCTGATCATTTATAGTAACCGGTTACGTTAATTTCAGCTAAATTCAAGCTAAAGTGTGTACTTGAAAACTAAATATATAGCAAATCTAAATAACTCACCTTTCGCATACCAAATTAGACAGGTAAGCTCTGATATAACTAGGAAGACTTGCAATCCATTGTGATAGTTGATTTTTAAGTAATTGTTGTGTTTGTTTATTTGTTTTCTTCAAGACATCTTGAAGAAGCTCGATTAATTGCTGCAATGTGAGAGCCCAATCAAGTTCATTTACTTCGTCACAAAGGTCATAAAATAAACCACCTAGTGTGCGCTCATCTATGTGGCAACGATTTTGCTACGAGAGAAGGATATATCTAGTAAAAACAATCGTTGTATGGCTAATAAGTAAGTCGTACGAGCGTCCTTGAAACTCTTTTCGTAAATGAAGGAGCTATTTCGTTGTCTTAAAGAACACTTCAATATTCCAACGGATGCCGTAAATACGGACAATTTCTTGTTCGGAGAGTGTGCAATCCGTGCTTAGAATGGCAAGCCATTCACTCTTCTTATTACGATTTTGAACGAACACGGCTTTAACGGGTGCACTGTTTGTCATCGTCCTCGTGATCGAACGAAGAAGCCCTTTCTTTCCTTGAAGTGGTGACGCTAACCGATAGAGTTCTTTTAATGAAACCATTTGACCATTAATTTGATAACGTTTCTCACGCTTTCAAGCTTAGACACTCTCTCTTTTCCTTTCTACACTTAAACACTTATCACCAGCAATCCCGCTTCTCACTAAAAAAAGAACGACGTTGCCAAAATAGGCTCAGTCGTTCTTTTTTTATTAATTTGCACCTGTCAATGACCATTTATATAGTTCATTATGGAAACCGAAAATCTTTGGTCCTCCAAATGCTACATCTTTCGATACCGCTGCAAAGTCATAGTCAGAATATAATGTAAAGACTGGTAGCTCTTCACTCCAAATTGCTTGAAGTTCATTATAAATCTGTTTACGTTTTTCTGTATCTGGTTCTTGTTTTCCTTTTTCAAGTAATTCGTCTACCTTTGGATTGTTATACTTCGTGTAGTTACTTGATCCACTAGAAGCATATATCGTTGTTAAATCTGGATCAATTGTATTAGTGAAACCAATTAACATTAAATCATAATCTCCCGCTTTCGCTTTTGACATAATAGTTGGGAAATCATACGTAGTCGTATTAAGCTTTAAGCCAACCGCTTTTAGATTTTCTGCAATAATATTTGCTGATTGCTCACGTACTTTGTTTCCGATTGGTACAACGAATTCAATCGTCTTATCGAAATCCCATCCGGCTTCTTCTAATAGTTGCTTCGCCTTTTCTGGATCATATGTGTATGTTTCTAAATCTTTATCAAGGTAAGGACTGATAGACGTATATGGTCCATCTATAATTTCTCCTTCCCCTTTCAGCAATTGATCAACAATCTTTTGACGGTCGATTGCATATGCAATTGCCTGTCTCACTTTTTGGTCTGACATTGTTTCCATATTAAAACTCATGTTTTGATATCCATACGTTTTCTCTGTTTTTGTGGTTACATTATCAAAGCCTTCTACTGTTTCAAAATCTTGAACTGCTATTTTCCCAATACCTCCGGCTGCATTCATATGAATTTCCCCTGTTTGTAATTGAGCTACAAGGTTAGCAGCTGGCATGATTTTCACGAATAATTTATCTAATTCTACTTCTCCTAAATAGTAGTCATCATTTTTCGCATATTCGATATACTGATCTTTCGCATACTTAACAAATTTGAAAGGTCCATTTGTTACAGTTGGACTCATCATGAAAGGATCTTTTTGTAAATTTTCTGGTGCTACGTCCTTTAATATGTGTTCTGGTAGAATCATAAATTTTGATCCTAACTGTTCTTTTACCATATTCGGATCAACAGGTTCCTTTGTTTTAAATTGAATTGTCTTATCGTCAACAATCGTTAAAGAAGGTATTTCTGTTACACCGTCTGGAAGTTTTCCATTTACCGTTAACCCGTCTAATTGGGTTAAATAAGCTCCAACAGCTGTTTCGGTCTTTGGATTGGCAACTAAATTCAAAGTAAAAGCAACGTCTGCTGAGGTAACTGGCGTGCCATCTGACCAATTTGCATCCTTATTAATCTTTATTGTAAATGTTTGATTATCCTCTGTCTCAAACGATTCTGCTAGTTTTGGTGTGAATTCTAGTGGTGCCGTCATTTCTAGGAAAGTATCAAACATAAACTTTTCTAACCATGCTGCTGCAATATCAGAAGAGTTTATTGGATTAAAGCTTACTGGAGCATTTACTAGGCCGAGATACATCGTATTTTCTTTTGAGCCTCCACTTGTTGATGCTGTATTATTTGCACCAGCACATGCTGAAAGCAACAATAATATTACAATGGAAAACATGCTAAATATTGTTTTGAATTTTTTCATGATTTTTCCCCCGTCTATTTTCTATAATGTTAGTAAATAACAAACTCCATTATTTAAGGCTCTTCGGATCCATTGCATCCCTTAATCCATCTCCCATAAAGTTAATAGATAAAACGGCAAGTAATATCATTACTCCAGGAGGAATCCATAACCAGGGCTGCGTTGCTAGTACTGTAATAGATTGAGCTTCGTTTAACATATTTCCCCAGCTTGCTGTTGGAGGCTGAACGCCCATTCCAAGAAAACTAAGGGAGGCTTCCATAATAATGGCAGAAGCAATACCAAATGTAGCATTTACTAAAATAGGTGCAATACAGTTTGGTAGAATATGCTGAAATACAATTTTAGGCGTTGAATAGCCTAGGGCAACCCCCGCTTTTACATAATCCATTTCTTTAATTGTTAGTACACACCCTCTTACTAATCTGGCGATTGACGGCCAACCAAGCAAGCCCAATACCAAAATAACGTTAAAAAGACTAGGTCCCATTATACTTACAAGGACTAAAATAACCATTAAATACGGAAATGACATAAATATATCTGTAATACGCATGATGACCATGTCTACCCATTTTCCAAAGTATCCTGCAATCGCTCCTAGAATGGTACCAATGGCAACATAGATTGCAACTGCCCCTACTCCTACTGATAAGGAAACTCTAGCAGCATATAATAGGCGACTAAACAAATCTCTGCCCACTTCATCTGTACCAAGGATATTCACAGCAGAAGGAGGTGCTGCAAATTCTCCATCTACCGAATATGGATTATGTGGTGCAATTACTGGAGCAAAGACTGCAATCAAAACCATTAATGAAAAAATAATCAGCCCACCAACTGCTAGCTTATGTTTAAAAAAACGCTTTGTAATTAGTTTCAGGTAGCTTTCTTCATTCCCCAACTGTTCTTGAACAGGAATCACCACATTATTTACTGGTAAATCCGTATCCATTTTCACATTAGGAATACTCATGTTCACTCCCCCTTAGTTATACTTTATTCTTGGATCCACAACAGCATATAAAATATCAGTAATCAAATTAGAGAAGAGTACAGCAAGTGCTGCGATAAAATTTATCGCCATTAATGTTGGATAGTCCCGTGATGAAATGGACTGAATCGTTAATTGCCCTAAACCAGGCCATTGAAAAATTTGCTCTGTTACTACTGCCCCACCAATTAAAATCGGTATCTCCATCCCAATAATAGTAATAATAGGAATAAGCGCATTTTTTAATCCATGTTTGTTGGTAACGATAAATTCCTTTAATCCCTTCGCTCGAGCAGTCCGCAAATAATCCTGCCCCAATACTTCTAGCATGCTACTTCTTACATAACGGACTGTACTTCCTGCAATGGCAGTCCCTAATATAGCTGCTGGCATAATAAGGTGAAATAATGTATCAGCAAATCCACCGTTGCTACCAAGTGTAAACATCCCACCTGTAGGTAAAATATTTAAAACGAGAGCAAAAACATAAATACTTCCTAATCCTAAGAAAAAGTTAGGAATAGATACACCTAAAAAGGAAAAGGTAGTTGTTAAATAATCAATCCAAGAATACTGCTTGGTGGCACTTAAAATTCCAATTGGTATGGCAATGATATAAGCAATAATTAAGGCAGTGCTCATAAGAAGTAAGGTTGGCCCAACTCTATTTAGCACTAAATCCAATACGGGTTCATACGTTGTATAAGAAAATCCAAAATCCCCTTGAAGAAGATTTCCGAGCCATCTAAAGTACTGAATGTAAATAGGATCATTAAGTCCCAATGCTTCTTTCTTCGCATCGATATCTGCCTGGGTTGTATCTGGATTAATATACATATCCACAGGGTTACCTGGAGCTAGGTTAATAATGAAAAAGTTAAAAACAGTTACTCCCAGCAACACTGGAATGGCAATTAATAATCTCCTAATAATATATTGAAACAATCAAATCTCCCTCCTTTAATTTAGTGGAAAATGACAGGCGACTGAATGATCTGTAGCATTCAATAGCGGCTCCTTCTCCTTACAAATAGCTTGAGCCATTGGACATCTTGTATGGAATCTACAGCCCTTTGGTGGATTTGCTGGACTTGGAACATCTCCTTCCACGACAATCCTTTCTCTATTTCGAAGATGGGGATTAGGGATAGGATAAGCACTTAACAATACTTTCGTATAGGGGTGCTTGGGATTTTTAAAGATTTCTTCTGTTTTTCCAATTTCAACGATTTTTCCTAGATACATAACAGCTATTCGATCACTTATATATTTAACTGCTCCTAAGCCATGCGCGATAAATAAATAGGTTAAGTTAAATTCCTTTTGCAAATCTTTTAATAGATTTAACACCTGTGCTTGAATAGAAACGTCCAATGCCGACACTGGTTCATCACAAACAATCAACTTCGGATTTAGCATAAGCGCTCTAGCGATACCAACCCTTTGTCTTTGACCACCAGAAAATTCATGAGGATATCTGCTTTTATGAAATTTAGTTAATCCTACTATTTCAAGTATTTGATCTACCTTTTTGTTTGCCTCTTCTTTCGTGGCAAGTCGATGGGCAATTAATGGTTCTGCCAATAAATCGCCTATTCGCTTACGTGGATTAAGAGAAGAATAGGGATCCTGAAAGATTATTTGCATCTCCGTCCTAATTTTTCTTAATTCCTTATGCTGAATTGTCGCCATATCCTTTCCTTCAAATAACACTTTTCCGTCTGTCGGTGGATCAAGCTTTACGATTGCTCTTCCTGTAGTGGATTTCCCACAACCAGACTCCCCGACTAGGGAAATGGTTTCACCAGGATAAATCGAAAAATTAAGCCCATCCACCGCTTTGACATGTCCAACTGTTTTCGATAAAATCCCCTTCTTAATTGGATAGTATTTCTTTAGGTTTTGAATTTCTACTAACGGTTGTGATTGTTGTTTGAATATTCCGTCTTTTATAGGCAAAGTTTCTATGCTCATACAGTAACCTCCCTCTCTTCATTTGACATACTCTCTTGCTGTTTTTCCTCATATAGCCAACAACGAACTTTATGATTTCGTTTATTGTCTATGCTAATATGGGGAGGTTTTTCGGCAATGCATTTTTCAGTCACGTAAGGACATCGTGTGTGAAACCTACAGCCTTTAGGCATTTGCTGCAATGTTGGAACAGAACCGGGAATGGAATATAGTTTTTCCTGAGCATCATACTCTAGGTGTGGGATAGAGTCGATTAAGCCTTTCGTGTAAGGATGCTTCGGCTCATCAAATAGAGTAAAGACATCTGCTTCTTCTACTACTTGTCCCGCATACATGACAATTACTTTATCTGCCATTTCTGCAATTACACCTAAGTCATGTGTAATCATCATAATAGCTGTCTCTGACTCATTTTTTAAGCTTTTCATTAATTCAAGAATCTGTGCCTGTATCGTTACATCTAATGCAGTAGTTGGCTCATCTGCAATTAACAGCTTAGGTTTACAAGATAGCGCCATCGCTATCATTACCCTTTGTCGCATTCCTCCAGAAAGCGCATGTGGATATTCATCTATAATTACCTCCGCTCTCGGAATACCTACTTTCTTAAGCATTTCTACCGCATAGCTTTTAGCTTTCTTAGCATTTAAACCCATATGTAAACGAATCAATTCCACCATTTGATTACCAATTGTAAAAACTGGATTTAAAGAGGTCATCGGTTCTTGAAAAATCATAGATATTTCATTTCCTCTAACCTTACGCATTTCTGCTTCGGTTAATTTTGTTAAATCATTTCCATTCAGATTAATCGAACCGTTTTTGATATATCCATGTTTTCCTAGCAACCTCATAATGGATAAAGAAGTTACACTTTTACCACATCCAGACTCTCCCACAATACCAATGGTTTCACCTGGTTGAAGCTGAAATGAAACCTCCTCTACCGACACAACCTCTCCCTTATCCGTCCGAAAAGCCGTTTGCAGTTTATCCACTTCTAAAATATTCTCCCCCATACTTCCCCTCCTAAATATAAAGCGTAAGCGCCTTGCTTATCAGCGTACAAACTGGAAGAACACCGACTGAGATAAAGGAAACACAGTGAACGACAGTGAACTGATGTTGACTTATCGTAGGGAGGTGATCAGAAGTTTGCTAGCTGATAGGCGCTGGAGCTAGATTGGTCTCTAACTTAGAATCCTAATCCCTGTTATTTCGTAAAGCGTAAGCGCCTGGTTATCAGCGTACAAACTGGAAGAACACGTTCTTTCGATAAAGGAAACACAGTGAACGTTAGTGAACTGATGTTGACTACGCAAAAGAGGTGATCAGAAGTTTGCTAGCTGATAGGCGCATACTACTTAGAGAATGCTAGAATCTAATTCTAGTTTTATATAGTAGAACTATTTACTAAGGCCTCCGTCTTTTCTGCATTCGTATAATAATCTACCAAGCTTAAAAATATTTTAGCTGTATGAAGCAATGCCCTTTCATCAAAAGTGAATTTTGGATGATGATGAGGATACACAGCATCAATTTCTTCATTTCGAGCTCCAACCGAAAAGAAACATCCAGGACGATTTTGCAGATAGTAAGAAAAATCTTCTCCACCCATGCCTGGTTTTTCTATTTTTACAAGCTTGCTTTCTGGTAAGACGTCGATCAAACACTTTTCTAAAATATTCGTTTCATCTGCTGTATTAAC
>Ga0182738_1005556_pt1 | contig 13391 bp, 7 predicted proteins | sample eDN5th30CBELigMG_FD_128876 | JGI IMG/M metagenome (GOLD analysis project Ga0182738, IMG submission 128876) | Enriched Miracle-Growth compost microbial communities from Emeryville, California, USA - eDNA 5th pass 30_C BE-Lig MG (version 2)... ...
AGCTTCGTTTTTGGGAGCCTTTTCGTAGACAAAAGAAGTTTCTTGAGGATTCATATCACGATAACTTCTTTCAGCAGTGTGAGATCTACGAAGATTACGAGGAACTTGGATGAATTGGTAAGCAGTAGAACCACCAGAAGCAGTAGCTATAGGAGAGGAGATTAGCTAAAGGAGAAGGGGATAGATTACTGTTTAAAGCGGAGGTGTAAGGTTGGAAGGGTTTACCAGAGAGGGCAGACATTGAAGAGAGAGATGGGACTTAATTTAATTTTCGTTACTTTAAATTTGTATTGTTTAGATATTAAGATTAGGTTTAGATGTTGTGTTGTCAAGACTAATTGAATAGAAAATTAAACCTGGTTCAAAATAAAATCTTTCCAACTAAAAGAAGAGTAATAAATTTTAAGGGGTAATTGGAAGTCATTGTGAAGAGAATTTTTAGAAGCCAAAGTTTATAAAAGATTTGTCAATTATATAGAAAAATTTGATACTGTGTTTTGACATTAAAATCGTGAAAGATTTCAGGAGTTTGAAGGTAAGCTATGAAGTCGGCATTGAGGGCCTAAAAGTATTTCTCTTGAGAAATTAGAGACACTTGAATAAGTAAATTAAATCCTGACAGCAGAAATCAAAAGGCTTTTTTGTGAACATCACGTATGAGAGATGTTACTGTTTTGGTGCCTCAGATAGATCTTTTGAGGTTTTTGGACTGTGGCAGAATTTTTAATAGTTTCAATAATTTATAAAACTTTTTTTAATGTTTATGAGCAAACTTTCTTTCAATAAAATAACATGCTAACCTTGATAAAGCTCTTCGATTTGACTGGAAGGAGTTGATTCGTAAAAATCCTCCAAAAATATGAGAAAAGAGTTGTCAAAAGAGACAGAGAATAGACGCATATAAAATCTCATGATCAAAAAGAGAATCCTAACAATTATCTATTTGCTCGAATGAAGAAATAGCCTAAGTAGCTTTTAGAGAACGGATTGGTTGCAAAAGCCTTTTTCTACCTTCTCCTGTTCGAGGGATGCTAGATGAATATTTCTCTAGAGCATAAACAAGAAAATAACGAGGAAAATTGTTATCTTTATAACTTGGATGGGAGAAAGAATACGTTATGGATAGGCAAGATTCGAATTACGACGTTTTATTATTAAGCACTGCAGGAAAAGAAAAATTAAAGGATAGATTGACAAGATAGTCCCTGATTTTTTTGTGAAACTTAACAATAATAATGACGAATAATATCTTTATAAAAATAGAAAAGTCCCTCAAAATTTTCAAGTTTAATTCTGATGAGTACAAAATAGCTTTTCATTTTTTAAAGGAAACCTAGACTCGGGCTTCTCTCTCCAAAGGTTTCACTTTTGAGACGTTTTTGTTGAGATCTTACTTACAATAATTACGATATTTAAATTCCAATTTTATATTATAACAAATGGGACAATACTATTCTGTTCCTGCCGAAATGCCTCCACCAAAGGAAGCTCCACCTGCTCTCAATCTCCAAGATGACGATCCTGCAAGAGCACTCTTGAAGCGCGTTATTCAAGATAAAGCTGATCTTTTTGACATTGAATATATCGAGCAAGACCAAGGATTAGACGTTTTTGAAATTGAAAGTTCTAGCGATAAAACCAGGATCACTCTTCGTGGTAACAACGGAGTTTCTGTCGCCTCGGCTCTTAATCACTACCTTAAAACCTACTGCAATTGTGATATCACCTGGAATGGCACCAATATTACAATCCCAAATCCATTACCAGTAGTCCCAAACAAAATTCACATTACTTCTCCCTATAAGTACAGATACTATTTAAATTACTGCACATTCTGTTACTCAGCAACATGGTGGGACTGGGAAAGATGGCAATGGGAAATCGACTGGATGGCAATGAACGGCATTAATATGCCTTTGGCTATGACTGGAGAAGAAGCTATTTGGCAAGAAGTCTACAAAGGAATGGGATTCACCAACGATGATCTCAAGTCTTTCTTCTCAGGGCCTGCTTATTTTGCTTGGCTTTATATGGGAAATCTTGATGGATGGGGTGGTCCTTTGCCTCAAGCCTGGATCGATACGCATAAAGTTTTACAAAGACAAATTGTTCAACGTGAAAGATCACTGGGAATGAAGACAGTTTTGCCAGCTTTTACTGGGCATGTTCCTCCATCGTTCCCTGCAAAATATCCCAATGCCAAAGTGAAGAAGACAAACTGGGGTTCAGGATTTGCTGATGTGTATATTTTGGATCCTGATGATCCTCTTTTTACGACTATTGGTGGATTATTCTTGACAGCCCAAACAAAAGAATATGGCACTGATCATTTCTACTCAGCAGATACTTTCAATGAAAATGTCCCACCAACCAACGATCCTGCTTATCTCAAGCAGATCAGCGGTGAGGTTTACAAATCAATGACAGACACTGATCCTGATGCTGTATGGGTCATGCAAGGCTGGATGTTCCACTACAATAGCGACTTCTGGAAAGCTCCTCAAATTGAAGGTCTTTTGAGTGCTGTTCCTGATGATAAAATGATCATCCTGGATTTGTATAGTGAAGAATATCCTGTCTGGAAACAAACTGAAGCTTATTATGGCAAACAATGGATCTGGAACATGCTTCAGAATTTCGGAGGAAGAGTTGCCATGTTTGGCCGTATGTCTAATGTGGCTCAAGACCCTGCTGCTGCCTTAACCGATCCTACCTCAAAAAATCTCGTCGGTATTGGACTGACTCCTGAAGCTATTGAGCAAAATCCAGCTGTCTTTGAGTTGATGTTGGAGAATGTGTGGTCAAAGTCTCCTATTGACATTGATAGCTGGTTGAAAGGGTATATAATAAGACGTTATGGAGGGAATAATGATGCTCTGGTGACAGCTTGGGGCATATTGAAGAATACTGTTTATAGTGGAGGGCTTACTGAAGGAGGTGCAGGAACAATAATTTGTGCAAGACCAACGTTTGATAAAGATGGATATAGAGTGTTTACAGAGATAAATTACGATCCACTTCAGTTAGTTCAGGTGTGGAAAACATTTGTTAGTTTATCAGCAGCCTTTACAAAGAGTGAGGGATATCGATATGATCTTGTTGATATCACTCGCCAGGTTCTTGCTAATTACGCAAATCAGCTCCAACAACAGTTTGCTGCTGCTTATCAGAAGAAAGACATGGATACTTTTAATAAATTAACGGCAGAATTTTTGAGCTTGATTGATGATTTGGAGAAGTTGTTGGCGACTCACACAAACTTTTTGCTTGGAAAATGGATTTCTGATGCTAGAAAGTGGGGAATGACGACTGAAGAGCAAAATCTTTATGAATTTAACGCAAGAGATCTTGTGACTCTCTGGGGGGATAAAGATAGCCCTTTGCATGAATACTCAAATCGTCAATGGTCAGGTCTTATGAAGGACTTTTATAAGCCAAGATGGCAAAAATTCTTTGATTCTGTAAAGAGTGGAAAGTTGGATTCATTTGATGATGATATCAAGGTTTGGGAATGGAATTGGGTCAATTCTGTGAACGGAGGTTATTCCCCAACTCCTGTTGGAAATTCATTTGTGATCGTTGGCGAGTTGTATGTCAAATATTATTCGAAGATTGTCTCGGGTGAAGTGAGCGATCAAGATGATTCTTATGAAATAATTATGTAATGTTGAGGAGTGAGAAGATATAGATAAGGTTTACATCTAATACTTGTTTTAAAAAAATTCAAGTGAAACTGTTTGGGAAAAAATTTTTTTCAAGATAAATTTTATGATCTCTTTAAAATTTGAGGAATCTCTTGAAGAATCGAGATCCAAAGAGGTTTGACGAAAAGTGAAAATTTTTTCTTTGAAAATTCTCTTCAAAAAAATTTTTTCTTTGACTTTCCAATAAAAAAATTCAATTTTTCTTTGTGTTTCTAAATAAATCAGGATGATTTTCGGAAAGTAGACATGAATTTTGATTATGAAAATTTCTTCATGAAGAAAAAGTAAGGGTCAACAACTACGAGAGTATTCCCCTCCAAGTGATAATATTACAAAATTAAATCTATTTTTAATATCTCATATCATATTATACAGTGTTATTATGGGACCGCGATACTCTGTTCCTTTTGACATGCCTCCAGCAAACGAAGAAAACGATACCATTCCCCCAAAGGATGATGACCCTGCCAGAGCTCTCATAAAGCGCATCATTAAAGACAAAGCTGATCTTGTCGATATCGAATACATTGAACAAGACAAAGGTTTAGACGTTTTTGAAATTGAAAGTACGAGCGAAAACACCAGAATCACTCTTCGTGGCAACAATGGAGTCTCTATTGCGTCAGCTTTGAACCACTACCTTAAGTTCTACTGCAATTGTGACATCACTTGGAATGGGACAAATCTGAATCTGCCAAGCACCCTCCCTGTCGTCTCAGAAAAAATCCACATAACTTCGCCTTACAAATACAGATATTATCTGAACTATTGCACATTCTGCTACTCAATGACTTGGTGGGACTGGGAAAGATGGCAATGGGAGATCGATTGGATGGCTATGAATGGCATCAATATGCCTTTGGCAATCACAGGAGAGGAGGCAATTTGGCAGAAAGTTTACTCAGGAATGGGATTCACTGACCAAGATCTCAAGTCATTCTTCTCAGGACCTGCTTATTTTGCGTGGTTATACATGGGAAATCTTGATGGATGGGGTGGACCATTACCACAAAACTGGATCGATACACATAAGATTTTGCAAAAGCAAATTCTTGAGCGTGAGAGATCTCTTGGAATGAAGGCAGTTTTGCCAGCCTTTACTGGACATGTGCCCCCATCATTCCCTGCCAAGTTCCCCAATGCAAAAGTGAAAAAGACTCAGTGGAATGGGTTTGCTGATGTGTATATTTTAGATCCTGATGATCCTCTTTTTGCAACCATTGGTGAGCTTTTCCTCAAAGCTCAGACTGAAGAATACGGGACCGATCATTTTTACTCTTCAGACACATTTAATGAAAATGAACCCCCTTCTAATGATCCTGCTTATTTGAAACAAGTAAGTGCGGGAATCTATAAAACATTGACAGATGTCGATCCTGACGCAGTGTGGGTCATGCAAGGTTGGTTATTCCACTCTGATAGCAAATTCTGGCAACCTGCACAGGTTGAAGCATTACTGAGTCCTGTTCCAAATGACAGAATGATCATTTTAGACTTATTCAGTGAAGAGTTCCCTGTTTGGCAACAAACTAAAGCTTTTTACGGCAAACAATGGGTCTGGAATATGCTTCAAAACTTCGGAGGAAGATGCGCTATGTTTGGCCGCATGTCTAATGTGGCTCAAGACCCTGCTGCGGCTTTCGCTGACCCTACCTCAGGAAGCCTTGTTGGCGTTGGACTGACTCCTGAGGCTATTGAGCAAAACCCAGCTGTATTTGAGTTAATGATGGAGAATGTGTGGTCAAAGGGCACTATTGATATTGATAATTGGCTTAAAGGGTATATTTTGAGAAGATATGGAGGCAGTAATGACGCCTTGATAGCAGCTTGGGGCGTTCTGAAGAACACTGTTTACAGCGGAGGCCAAACTTCAGGCGGGGCTGGGACTATAATTTGTGCGAGACCTACATTTGATAAGGATGGGAATAGAGTTTTCACAGAGATAAATTATGATCCTATTCAACTTGTAAATGTATGGAAAACTTTTGTTAGTTCATCTGTGAGCTTCCTAAAGAGCGAAGGATATCGATATGACCTTGTTGATATCACTCGCCAGGTTCTTGCTAATTACTCAAATCAGCTCCAACAACAGTTTGCTGCTGCTTATCAGAGCAAAGATATGGACCTGTATAATAAACTGACAGCTGAATTTTTGGATTTGATTGATGATTTGGACAAGCTGTTGGCAACTCATTCAAGCTTTTTGCTTGGAAAATGGATTAATGATGCGAGAAACTGGGGAATGACGACTGAAGAGCAAAACCTTTATGAATTTAACGCAAGAGATTTGATTACTCTTTGGGGAGATAAAGACAATATTCTTCACGAATATTCAAACCGGCAATGGTCTGGATTGGTGTCCAGCTTCTACAAGCCTAGATGGCAAACATTCTTTGATTATGTAAAGAATGGGAAGATTGCTTCATTTGAGGATGATATCAAGGTTTGGGAATGGAATTGGGTCAATTCTGTGAATGGAGGCTTTTCTCCTACTCCAAAAGGCGACTCGTTTGTGATTGTTGGAGAATTGTTTGCTAAATATTATGGAAAGATTTTTGCAAGTCTTACCTTGAAAAAATCTACTTTGGGTGATGATTATGAAATTTTATATTCAAAGTTATCTCACTAACAATAATAATACTTATCTATCTAACTAATCTACTGGGAAAAGTGTTTGAAGTAAAATTCTCAGAAAATTTTTATAACAAAAAAACTACACATAACACAAGACATTTCTTTTATAAATATTATTACAGTATCAACATAACTGATTTAAAAGTTATTCAAAACTCTTTCGAGATCTTTTGGTTTCAGAGGCTTTGATAGATGAGCTTTCATTCCAACGTTAAGACACATTTCAATATCATCCTCTCCATCATTCGCTGTTAACGCCACAATTGGCGTCTCTAAAATTTCTCCTTTTTCCATCATCCCAATCAAAGTCCTCGTCGCTTCAAAACCGTCCATAACAGGCATTTGTAAATCCATCAAAATCATCTTGAATCCTCTTCCAAAAATTTCTGCTTCTTCTTGTACCCTTTGTATGGCCTCTTTTCCGTTCAATGCCGTCTTGACATTTAACCCATAATCCTCTATTAACTTTTGCGCGACTAATATATTAAACGGATTATCATCCACGATCAATATATTCTGCTGCCTCAAACTGCTTCTCTTTCTTGCATCTTTCTTAAATAAGCTTGTTCTTGTCCTGAATGACTTCCTCTCCACTCTTGGTATTATCTCTGATTCTGATGTTTCTGATGGAATTCTCGCTACTTCTCCTTCATTTGTCAACAAATTCTTTGCTGCATTCTCCGATTCATGCGAAAATTTCGAGAAATTGTGAGGACTTGCTACTTCTCCTTCACTCTTAAACACTTCCCAACCATGTACATTCACCCCAGATCCACTCAAATCGACCTGTTCCAATTTAATCAAAGGCGATTGCGCCCCTCCTCCTAACCCCAAACTATGTTGGCCTTCCAAAAGTCTCAAAGTAGGTGCTGAAGCAAAATTTGATCTGAGCGCTATACTTCTTACTGATGTCGAATATGGTGTCATTTTGTCTCCCATAACTATATCTTCATCGATACTGGACCCAACCACGGAGATAGAGCCACCTCGATCTCGAAGATTTTGAACAAGGTTCTGAGAAATACTGAAAGAAAAAGTACTTCCTTCGTTATATTTGCTTTCAATTTCGAGCCCTTTGCTAGTATCTTTATTGGCATCGAGCATTCTAGCAAGACTATGAGAGATTGCGAGACCTAGACCGATGCCTTCAGTATTATCACCATGTAAATCTTCAATTCGCCCAAATATCTTGAGAAGCCTCTCGCGATCTTTTCTGCCTATGCCGATTCCTGAATCCTTCACACTGAATAAGATTTTATCGGGAGATTGTGGGTCACTCTGGACGTGTAAAATTACGCCTCCTTTATAAGTAAATTTGACAGCGTTGAAGGTGAGGTTGATGAGAATTTCACTGAGTCTCACTTTATCACTATGGATCCATTCAGGAATGTCATCATCTATTTTGATTTCAAGTGTTATTCCCTTTTTCTTACATTGGTATCCAAACAATATCCGGATATCTTCAAGAATGTGTCTGATATTCATTTTTTCGACAAAAATTCGTAGTTTATTCCTGCGGATAAGATGGAGATCTAGGATAGAGTTGACAATATTTAGCAAGAGATTTGCATTGTTCTGACATACGTCAATCATTTCTTCAAAATTTTTATCCATAACCTGCCTTTTCATTATATGGATCATCCCAAGGATTCCATTTAAAGGTGTTTTTAGCTCGTGTGAGACTGTCGCCAGCATTTTGTCCTTTTGTGAATTAGCCAGTTTTAACGAGATAATGGTTTCTTGGTGTGTGATGTCATTAATCAATAAAGCAATAGCATCTTTATTGTCCCATGTGACATTGAAAATTTTCACTTCGAAGAGTTTCTTTACGCCTTCCTGCACAGCATTTGCTTGTAAGACAACAGTGCTTGAATCAAACAAATGATTATTTATTCCCCTTTGCAGAAACTCCTGTAAATCTATAGATTGCATATCTTTAAGGCAACTTGCGAGAGTTTCAGTAACAAGCTGATTATTAGTAGGATCTTCTTCCACAAACAGATTTTTCAAGAAATCTCCAAATTGTTGTGAGAATGAGCTGATGGCTTGTTGACAAGCTTGATTAACGAATAGTTTTGCTAGAGTGAGTTTATCGAGTATGAGAAGGCTATCTGGCAAATGTTCTCCAAGAAAAGATTTGAACTTGAGGAATCGTTTGCGTTGACTGGCAGCTTGTAAAAAGAGACTTCTTTCATTCTTTTCTTGAAGAAATCGGCTGTAGAAATTGAGAATATCGAGGATAAGATTGATAATCCAAGCTGAAGTAGCATCGTGACCGACAGCGCTAAAATAGAAAAACACGCTTTTCAGTATAAAGATTGAGATAGAAAAGACCACAACCAAGCGAAATCTGGTGAAATGGGCCATAATCACATTTTGCCACATTGCAAAAGAATATCCAATAAGAAAAATTAGATTGTTACTCAAATGTCTTTGGGGTCTTGAGATGTCATAGAAGCCAAATCCGAGCCATATAATGGAATAGACAACGACAAAGTACTCAAAACCTCGCTTAAATTTGATTCTAATTATGATTGAAAGAAAAAACAGCCCAATCATGGAGAGGGCGCTGTATTTCAATCTGTTTTCATGATGTATGAAGCCAACGACAGCGTAAAAGATGTTGGCAAAGAACATAATGCCAAGGTATGACTATAGTTTAAGGTTAGAAATATCAAAATAGAGTAATGAATGAGTACAAAGTGGAAGTGGGAGAGTCTTTTATCTTTCGCTTCAGAGTATTCATTGGCAAGATTGTAGTCTTGAAACCGGAGCTGGACACAGGAAAGGAGAGTCTTGACAAAGCGTCTTTTCATAAAGGTTGGAGTTTTGATAAGCGTGGAGTTTAATCCAGTATAGCAACAAATTAAATCAATGGACAAATAAATCAGTATACTCAGTTTGACTTCTCGAAAGCATGAAATTTGCTGTGATTTTTTTGTAATTAAGCTTTTTTCGAATTTTTTAAAATAGCAATCAGACCTTGAGAAGTTTTTTTGTGAAAAAACTTGCTAAGATTTTCTTCAAAAATTGTGTGATAAGAAAGATTGAGAGAATGTGCCTGGAATCGGTATGATCTGATGAAGAAAAATAAGGAAAGATAGAGAGGTTTATGGTGGATAAAAATAGGGTTTTTATGAGAATTTTCGAAAGGTTTAAAAATAGCTAAAATGAGGTTCAAACAAAGAGCCTTAATTCTTAAATTCTTTATTCGAATTTGAATTATCAAGGGAGGAGAATCTTATTGTCATTAGTTGAAATTCTCATAAAGAACTTCAGATTGTTGGCTTGATATTAGACGGCTCATAATGAAGGGTGTTTTACGTGAGCTAGTTTTTGAGAAGAGGGGATTAGTTGATGCGTGGCCCTTGTTGAAAAAAATTTGATTTCATCTTTGAAAGTTACATTTCTTTAATTAGAGGTCTTATTTTCAGGATATTGTAAAAATATCAAAGGAAAATTTCGTCCTAAAAATGTATGTGTATAAGGGAGATGATTTTGTGAGAATCTGAAGAGAAAAATTATTCTCAAAAAGAATTGATGATATATGAAGGCATCAAAACCATTATGTCATTTAAAAAATACAGTCAAATATTTGAACAAGCTTTTACACGAGAAAACCTACATTTCTCCATCACTGTTATATTCATGAGCTGCAAACTTCTTATGATATCCTTTAGGCAACTCACTAAAACTGTCATTTCTCACCTTCAAAATAAGTTTATATATTTTTCAACAAAGAATAGTACCTTTCTCGGATTATGGAAGCTACCATTTTTAAACTTTAAATCAAAGAGGGCCTGTGCACCTTTACCAAAAGGCACAAACTTTGGCCCTGAGCGATCTTTATTCTTAATGAAAGGGGGTATATCATCGTCATCCGAATCAGACTCATCCGCATACTTCTTCTTTTTCTTCTTTGCTTCATCTGCATCTTTCTTCATCATCATAAACAGCTTGTTTCCTACTATTGCTTCTATACTCGCTGTTGCAACCTGAGTCTCTCCTCTATTGCTTCTATCTGTCATTGGCGAAGCTATTCAAATAAATTTCAATAGAAATCATCTCTTGTATTACGATTCTCATAAGAACCTTTCAGGCTTCCAAGATTTAGCCCGAATTGTTCTTTAGGAGGAGAGCTTGGAGGAGAGTCCTCATCATCATGATAAGTCATTTTATTCAAGAAATCTTCCAGCCTTGTATTTCTATCAGAAAAGTTGGGTTATTTGGGTATTACTGAGATCATTACCCTTTATGATTGGTGAGTTTTTCTCCAAGGACAGAATTGATAGTTTCATTGAACTCTTTTTTCTTTCGAATTTCGGCAAATTTATGAACAAAGAAGTTCTTTATTTCTTGTTTCACCCATTTTGGTCTCGGATCGTTATGCTCAGTTTCGATTTCATGAATCTTGCTACTTCCAGGATAAACCTAGAGTCTCATAAGGGCTGATAGGGCTGGAATAAGATTACACTGAAGAGTTTTTGAGAATGGGAGATGGAAACAATGGTATCTTTGCGTCCATGAATGAATAGAGCAGGCATTTTACAATGAGAAATACAATCAATTGGCGATACATCACTGTGGAGAGAGATGAAAGAGAGTTTGTCATTGGAAAATATTACTCAAGTTCGAAATCTGCTTTTTTCTTGATAGTTTTACGGACTGAGCCCATGAACATCCCACCGAAAAATGATCCCAAAGTCTTTTGAAAATGAGGGTAATCCTCTGAAATTTCTTATTACTCTATTCTTTAAGGTTTCGATGCAAAGTTGTGGGAGATTTGAAAAGGCAGAATCCAAGCACATGCAAGCAATATTATGATCTTTAGCAGCAAACAATATGCTTGTCACAGCTCCCATACTTCTCCCCCAAAGTCCGATACTATACAAATAGAAATCTAGTCTTTATCAAGTGAAGAAAGTACTCTGAGATGTAATCTTTATTCCTGAGATATTCGACAAGACTCCCCAAGTCATTATTTTCATTATATCCTAATGTCACATAATCTCCTTCAGATAATCCTGACCTAATGGCTTATTAAAGAGACTCTAAATTGGAATAACTACCCAGAAAAGTCAAGAGCAGCGATGATAATATCATGAGGAAGGAGTAAATCGACAATTTCAAGAGCCTCAACTCTACAGGCAGAATTTCCATGACAATATACAACACATGGGAACTGAAAAAGTTCATTATGAGAGTTGAAAGGATTTTCTGTTACTTTTTGTTTGAGAGTACTTGGTGCAAAGAGGCTGCATTTTAGTTTTTGATTTCGAGGATTGGTGATCTGAAAAGAGGAGTTAAGAAAATTTGTCAGAAGAGATAATTCAACTTCAAAATCGATTCTTTGCTTAGGCATTCCATTTAAGTAGAATAGTTTGGGGCCAAGGTCATTAGAAGGGTTATATTCAGCTCTAAGAAAGTATGAGATATCGGGAATTTATGGAAATTGAGTGAAAGGGGGAAGTCGTCAGCGAGAATAAAAAAGGAATAGAATGGATGTACCTTTTGGGTCTAATAATGAAATTCGCTAAGGATTCCATTGTTTGAAAGAAATTTTAATTTATTAAAAAGTTGAGTTTTTCAGCAAAAACAGATGGGATTTTAGTTTTAGTGAATAGATTCAGAGGTAATTTTTTCACGAAAGAGTACTCTTTCTTTATGTATAATATAAAATATTGATATTATTTACAATAAATTTCCTTTTAAATCCGAAATTATTGGATAGCAAATTGGAAGCCACTTTGTTCATCAATAGATAAGTTGACATGTTTTTCATCTTCAGAGAATTCCAGAATATACACATGATCTCCATTCAAATCTCCCTTTTGATAGCTTTGCTTGGGGATTTCGTACATCTTTATATGTTTACTCGACACACCAAACACACTTGTCAAGAATCCTGAAGCTCCTCCGACCTTTTTGAAATTATTTCTATGAAAAATCTTCTTTAATAAATACCTTCCAGATTCTTAAAGATCCTTCTTTATAAGAGAAAGACGCCAGATATTTTCCTGAAGAACTGAATGCAAGGCATGAAACAGGAGCATTATGGCCTTCTAAGGTCTTGAGCTTAACAGCCGTTCTCAAATCATAGATAATTATGCTATTATCCATTGCTCCCAATGCAAATCTCTAATATTGAAAATTGAATAAGAATGATATAAAATGAGGAGCGAACCTGAGTTTGTTGATGGAAAGAGACATTTCCATAAAGTCTAAAGATAGTTTGCAAGGCATGAGAGGCTGCCTTATGAGAGCTTTTACGCAAGACTGGATTATTAGGATCCAAACAGCTTAAATGAAAATGAGATTTTATGAATAGAGAGAAGTTTTTACTAGAGAATGCCTTCAACAAGACGAGGAAGTTCATTGAGGATTTTATTTCTGTATTTTTTGACGTAATTTCTGATGATTTCAATGACGATAGAAGGATAATGAAGATTGAGAGCAATATTCTTGGCTTCCTTGATTGCAAAGAATACAAACTCTTTTTGATAACTATCGCCCAATGATAATAATGCCCTAGTGAGAATTGTTGTTAAGGGTTAACTGTCTCAAAATGAAATCATACTTGAGGGACATTTGTCGAATAAGTCTTCTGATATCAGGAGTTTGTTTATTGATCTCTTCAAGGATTCCTTTGAATTTCTAAAAGAATAAGATTCAATCAAAATATTGAAGTCCATACAGAAGCGATAGGATTAGTGATATTAGTGAGATCTCTTGAGCTTTTGATATTTTCATCAAGTGAGGCGGAATAATGGAAATTGATTATGATAACTTTGAAGAACAGATCTTCCAATTTGGTGATATATTTCTTATACACTGAAATTCCATCAACCAACAGCTTGAGACTGGCAGAGACTGCATAGGGATTATGCAAGCAATAAGGTATACTAAGAGGAGATTAATTAGTGAGAAATCTTTCAAGCCAAAGTTTTACTCGATAACTTTCATGATAGTTTGGAAGCAGAATTCGGCTATTTCACTATGAAGACTGATGAAGATTTTATCATCTTTAGATTCATAGAAGCAGACCCAATAAGA
>Ga0182738_1005557_pt1 | contig 13391 bp, 13 predicted proteins | sample eDN5th30CBELigMG_FD_128876 | JGI IMG/M metagenome (GOLD analysis project Ga0182738, IMG submission 128876) | Enriched Miracle-Growth compost microbial communities from Emeryville, California, USA - eDNA 5th pass 30_C BE-Lig MG (version 2)... ...
AAGGCGCAGGTGGGCGCGGCGCTCGGCGGGCGAGAGGATGCCCAGTTCCGTCGCCTGAGGGCCGCCCAACCCCGGCCCCTCCACCGCCACGCGGCACAGGCCGCACGTGCCGCTGCCGCCGCAGGCGGCGGGAATGGCAATGCCTGCGCCGTGGAGCACGGCGAGAAGCTGGTCGCCACGCGCCGCCGCGATGCGCGCGCCGCCATTGACGATGACGTTCACCGTGCCCTGCGGGATCAGCAGGCCGCGGGCGAAGATGAGCGCCGCCGTCAGGCCGACGATGAGCGCGACGATGAAGAGGGAGCCCAGCGCGATCTCGGTCATTGGGCCGCCATCTGCGCGAAGGAGGAGAAGCCGAGCGACATCATGCCGGTGATGAGGAAGGCGATGCCGAGGCCTCGCAGCCCGGCGGGAAGGTCGGCATAGGCGAGCCGGGCGCGCACCGCGCCGAGCATTACCACGGCCAACGCGAAACCCGCGCCGCTGCCGAGGCCGTAGACCGCTGCCTCGGTGAAATCGTAGCGGCGCTCGACCATGAAGAGGCTGCCGCCGAGGATGGCGCAGTGGATCGTCAGCAGGGGAAGGAAGGCGCCGAAGGCAGCCTGCACCTTCGGCAGATAGCGGTCGAGCACCATTTCGAGAAGCTGCACGCTGCCGGCCACGACACCGATGAAGGTCAAGAGCGACAGGTAGGAAAGGTCGACATCCGGCATGCCGGCCCAGCGCCATGCGCCGGGCGCGAGCACGGCGGAATAGATGAGCTGGTTGAGCGGGACCGTGACGCCCATGACGAGGATGACGGCGACGCCGAGGCCGAAGGCCGTGTCCGGCCGCCGCGACAGCGCCAGAAAGGTGCACAGGCCGAGAAAATAGGTGAGCGGCATGTTCTCCACGAACATCGCCCGCAGGAAGAGCCCGCCGAGATCGCTCATCGGCGGTCCTCCCTGATATCGTGCGGCGGGAAGTCGGGGTCGTCTGCCTGCTCGGGCCAGATGCTGCGCATGGTCCAGACCAGCGCGCCGAGCAGGAAGAAGGCGCTGGGCGCCAGAAGCATGAGGCTGAGCGGCGTGAACCAGCCGCCCTGCTCGGCCAGTGGCAGGACCTGCATGCCGAGCAGCTTGCCGGTGCCGAAAAGCTCACGGCAGGCACCGATCAGGGTGAGCACCAGCCCGTAGCCGAGGCCGCTGCCCAGCGCATCCACCATGGAGGGCAGTGGCGGATTGGTGCGGGCGAAGGATTCGGTGCGGCCGAGTACAATGCAGTTCGTTGCGATCAGGCTGACGAAGACCGAGAGGCGCTGGCTGAGCTCGAAGAACCATGCCTTCAGGCCTTGGTCGATGACGATCACCATCGAGGCGATGATGATGATCTGGACGATGAGGCGGATAGAATTGGGGATATGCCGGCGTATCAGGCTGATGATGCCGGCGGCGAGCACGACCACCACCGTCAGCGAGATCGACATTGTGAGCGCCGTGTCGAGCGAGGTGGTGACGGCCAGTGCCGAGCAGATGCCGAGAATCTGGAGCGTCACCGGATTCTGCCGGATCAGTGGCGCGGTCAGCGTGCTCCAGAGGCTTTCGCTGGCGGCCATGGTCAGAAATCCCCCCGCCGGATGGCCGTCATCAGCGGCCCGTAGCCCTTCGGCCCCACCCAGAAGCGCACCATGCTCGTGATGGCGTTGCTGGTGCGGGTGGCGCCGGTGATGCCGTCCACCTCGTAGTCGCTGCGCGCCGGCCCGCGGGCGACGGCGAAGCGCGCCGCGCCGGTGTCGTCGAAAAGCTGCTTGCCGGCAAAGCTCTGCTGCCAGAGCTGTTCCTCGATGCGCGCGCCGAGCCCCGGCGTCTCCGCCTGTTCGGTGACGGCGATGCCAGCCAGCGTCCGCATGTCGCCGCCGAGCGCTAGCAGGGCCTGAATGCGGCCATTATAGCCGTTGCCGACGACGGGCAGGATGGCGAGCGAGACCTTCTCGCCGCTGCGCAGAAGGTAGATCTGCGCGTAGTTCGGCCGGTTGCCGATGCCGGCGACATCCTCGGTGGGCGACAACGCGGTCCAGTTGGCCTGATCGGAAAGTGCGGCTTCCAGCGTTTCAGGTGTGACATCGGCTGCTGCGGCGCCCCTGTCCAGGTCGATGACCACGGTGGAGAGCGAATCGCCGCCTGCCTCCTCGATGAGGCTGGAGATGCCGGGTACGGCGGCAATCAGCGATTCGAGGCGCGCGCGCTGCTCGGCGGCCCGGTTCTCCGCCTGGATCGGCCGCAGCACGACGGTCGCCGCCGTGACCAGCAGGGCGCAGATCGCGGAGACGAGGAAGGCGACGGCCAGCGTCTTGGCCCGGCTGTCGTTCGGCGTGCGCAGAAAGCGCCGCCAGAGCGCGATCGGGTTGAGGTCAGCCAAGGCGTTTCCTCCGTGCGAGCCACAGGCGCATGGCGATTTCGTCGAAGAGCGGCGCGGCGAGTGAGGCAAGCAGCGCCGCCGAGACAGCGATCTGGACCGGCGCGGCGGCACGCCATCCGAAGGCGAAGACGAGCACGAGCGCGCTGTAGAGCATGCCGTGGAGCCAGCGGCCGAGCCCGGTCGCAGCACTCGTCACCGGTTCGCAGACCAGCAGCGCCAGCACCACGGCAGCCGCCGTGACGACGGGCATCGCAAGGCCGCCGCCATACCAACCAGCGGCCAGAATGACGGCTGCGCCGGCGACGACGCGCCAGGACATGACGCCGGTGAACGCGCCGATGGCGACGACGGCGATCACTGACCAGCCGAGTTGGACCGGCAGCATGGGCCAAGGCGCGGCCGGAAAGCCGAAGCCCAGGAAGGCGATCGTCACCGTCGCCGGATTGACGACATTGCGACCCCAGCCGCCGAAAGCCAGCTCGCCCGCGACCACGCCGAAACTGATGCCGATCAGCATCGGGATTGGACCGAGATCAACTGGCGCAAGCACGGCGATCGCCAGCGCAGTCAAGGCGCCGGCAAACGATGGCGGTTGGGCCCGCGCGAGCATAAAGGCGATATGCCACAGGCCAGCGGCGACGAGCACGAAGGCGAGCCGGATCGCGCCTGCCGCACCCGTCGTCAGAAGCCATGTCACGGCGAGCGGCAGCGCGGCCGCCAGCAGCAGCAGCGCCACGGTCTCGCGATCCCAGATGCCGCGCGTCATGCTTGCTCCTCTGCCTTGATCCGATCGAGCATGGCGCGCAGCAAGGTGGCTATGCGCGGTGAGGCGGCGGTGACATAGTCGGCGAGTGCCATGTCTTCCTCGATCAGCGACAGGGCGCCGAGGCGGAGGGCGCTCTCGGTATCGTTGGCGGCGATCGACCGGACCAGCGGCGCGGCCGGCAGGACGCCGCCGAAGGCTTGGTCGAGGGCTGCGGTGGGGATGATCGGCAGCGGCCGGCTGGAGCGCCTGAGCGCCGCCGAGAACCAGTGCGACATGCCCCGCGGCGCGGCGCCGCTGATCGCCGTCACCTGGCGGCGCCATTGCCCGAGCCAGCGGCCCTCCACGCCGTCGAGCGCAGAGCCGGAGAGCAGGCTGTGCGGCCCTGGTCGGACGATGTCGAAGGTCAGCGCGCGAAGGTCGGCGCCGGGCTGGCAGCGTACGAGACGGGTTTCGCGCAGCGCTGTGCCAGAGACCGACACCAACCGGGTCTCCGGCACCAGCCCCATGGCGAGGAACGCGCCGATGCCGGCGACGTCCTCGGCGTGGATGTCCCATACCGAGCGGCCGATGGCCGCCGGAAAGCGCGTGGCAAGTTGGAAGCCGGCAAGGCCGTGTGGATGAACGGGGTTGATCTTCACCGGGCGGATTCTGTCGTTTTCGCCCCAGATATCGCCTATCCCGCCATCGTGGCACACCATCACCGGTCCGGCGGTCAGCCCGGCGAGCGCGCGCAGGCCACGTGCGAAATCCTCCTCACGGCCATTCAGCGCCAGCCTCGGTGCCGGCGCGTCGGGCCGCGTGTCCGCTGCCATGACGAGGATTGCCGCGGGCTCCTCCGCGGGCAGGGGGATACGGCCAAAGGGGCGCGAGCGGAAACAGGGCCACAGGCCCGCCGCCAGCAGCGCGGCGCGGGTTGCGACTGCATCGCCGCCGCCGCGCGCGGCTGCAATGTCATGTACATGGCGTCCCGCCCCGGGCACATGGAAGAAGACCGCCTGCGAAAGCCGGCGGCCGGGTCCGAGATCGATGGTGGCAATATCACCTGCCACCGGTGCGACGAGGGCGAGCGCAGGGTGCCGGCGCGAACGGAGCACCGGCGCGCCTTGGGCGACCTGCTTGCCAGGGGAGACAAGCACGTCGACGCGAAAATCGTCTTCCGCGCGAGCGAACAGCGCGCTCTGATCGGTGATACGGGTCGGGATGTCGTCGCTCGCGGGTGTTGAAAATCTGTTCGGCACAATTTGTCTGCCTAGAATAACCCTATGACATATACCTGATATTGATCTGGATCAGTATGTCAGACATTGTCACGGTATATGTTACATTGTTGGCGTTACGCTAACAGATGCCAGATGGACCCAGCAAGTTGCGAGGCCAATTGCGACAAATCCTCATCCCGCTCGCGGCACTTTGCGTGCTCCTGCCGGTAACCGGCGCCTTCGTGACGCGTGCAATGGAAGGCCCGGTGCAGCTGGCGCAAGACAGCATGGGGGAAGCGCCTATCTATGTTATGCCCAAGGCAGGGCCGTTCGCGCCCGAACAGGTAGCGATTCCGCAAAGCACCTATATCGCCGCCTGGGCGCGATCGGGGCATTCGGATGCCTCGTCCATATCTTTCTCCTACTGGAACAGCGCCGGCGCCATCCCGCCGGTCTGCGCTGTCTGCCATTCGGGCATCGGCTTCCGCTCCTTCCATGGGCTGGACGGCAGTGCGCCGGACCTTCCCGCAGCACCGGTGCCGGTCGGGGGTGTTGTGGACTGCGAGACCTGCCACAGTCCCGGCTTGGCTGCGATCACCACGATCGCCTTTCCGAGCGGTATCAGCCATCCGGTCAATACCGGCGAGGCGTCCTGCATGACTTGCCACCAGGGCCGCGCCGCCGGCGCGGCGGTTGCGCGCGCGGCTGACGGAAAGGCGGATGATACACCCGATCCGCAACTCGCCTTCGTCAATCCGCATTATGCGACCGCTGCGGGGACCATGCTCGGCGGCTATGGCGGCATAGGTTACCAATATCCAGGGAAGAACTATGCGGGGCGATTCCTACATGCGAAACCGGTCGAGACATGCGCCTCCTGCCACGATCCACACAGCCTGAGCGTCGCCGAGCAAACCTGCCTGACTTGCCACGCCTCCGGCAAGGCAGTCGAGATTCGCATCTCGCGTGTCAGCTTCGATGGCAGCGGCGATTTGAAGAAGGGCATCCGTGCCGACATCTCTGCCAATGCGAGCCAACTCATGGCGATGATCGAGGATTATGCCGCCAGAGTGGTCGGCGTGCCGGTCCTTTATGATGGCAGCCGCCATCCCTATTTCTTCACCGACGCCAATGGCGATGGCGTCGCGGACCAAGCGGACGGGAAGCCGGTCGCCTATGGGGCATGGACGCCTCGAATGCTGAAAGCGGCCTATAATTGGAAGGTTATTGATTCCGACGCCGGCATCCACGTCCACAACCCGCATTACGCACTGGAGCTGCTTTACGATTCCATGGAGGATCTGGCCGGACCGGTCGGCGTAGATTTTGGCGGACTGCGTCTGACGCGAAGGTAAGATTCGGCCTGCATTACCAATTCCAGGCGTCCGGATCGGCGCGATCGGACCGATTGATGATGTTCCGCTCGCTTTGAGAGCTTAACTGGCAATAGCAACGGGCAATTTCGATGGTGGAGCACCCTGTTTGATCGGACAGGTGGCGGATTGCATCAAGCACCACTCTGCGGCGCGAAAAGCACCGGCCGATGTGGAGGCGGTTTTCATTGTCGTCGTCAACCATTTGGGCAGCCAGGCGAGAACCGGTTCCGTTATTGGGCAAGATGCGTTGGGTGTAGTTGCACTTCCGTCCCCCAAACATGCGGTCGGCTGACGGGGCCGCCCACCGGCGGCTCTATCACGGCGTCGTTTCCAGTTGGGCGCGGCGGTGCATTGTACGCGGCTCGGAGCCTGTCCTCGTCCTTTCATAAAGGCGGGATAGATTTTGGTTCGAAGCCCAAGCGCAAGAGGATAGCGACAATGGCGCAAAAGATGAGAGCTGCGGTATTCGTCGAGAAGAACAGGATCGTTCTTGAAGAGAAGCCCGTTCCCGATGTTGGACCGCTTGACGCGTTGATGCGCATCACCACCACCACGATCTGCGGCACAGACGTGCACATTCTCAAGGGTGAGTACCCTGTCGAAAAAGGTCTGACTATCGGTCACGAACCGGTCGGCGTGATCGAAAAGCTGGGCTCAGCGGTTTCCGGCTATCATGAAGGCCAACGGGTCATTGCGGGCGCGATAACCCCGTCCGGCTATTCCTATGCTTGCCTGTGCGGTTGCGCATCACAGGATGGGCCCGGTACCAAGCATGGCTTCAAGCCGATGGGTGGCTGGAAATTCGGCAACACTATCGACGGCTGTCAGGCGGAGTATGTGCTGGTCAAGGATGCAATGGCCAATCTGTGCCCCATTCCCGATCATCTCGACGACGAGGAAGTGCTGATGTGCCCCGACATCATGTCGACCGGCTTTTCCGGCGCCGAAAGGGGCAATGTCACGATCGGTGACACGGTGGTGGTCTTCGCGCTGGGACCCATCGGACTGTGTGCCGTCGCCGGCGCGCGCCTGATGGGCGCAACCACCATCATTGGTGTGGATACGCTGCCGGCCCGTATGGATGTAGCGAAAAGGCTGGGCGCCGACCATGTGGTTGACTTCAGGGCCGGCGATCCGATCGAGCAGATCATGGCGATGACGGACGACCGCGGCGTAGATGTGGCGATCGAGGCGCTGGGCACGCAAGGCACGTTCGAATCCGCCTTGCGGGTTCTGCGGCCGGGCGGAACCCTGTCCAGCCTGGGAGTCTATTCGAGCGATCTGAAGATCCCGCTTGGCGCCTTTACCTCCGGTCTTGGTGATAATCGCATTGTTACCACCCTTTGCCCCGGCGGCAAGGAACGTATGCGCCGCCTGATGGAGGTTTGCGGCTCCGGTCGTCTGGACCTCAAGCCGCTCGTCACTCACCGGTTCAAGCTGGACGATATCGAAGAGGCCTATAATCTGTTCGCCAACCAAAGGGACGGCGTGCTGAAGGTGGCTATCGCGCCCTAAGCGGCGGCACGCAATTGTCGGCTGCTACCGCCGCGGAATTCTCTTCGCGCACGCGTCCGGATAGGCGCTGAGCCCAGAGCCGAGAGCGCGGCAATTCCGACGGATCACCTTTGGCCTATCTCACGAGGGGAAAGTATCGTGACGATACGAAATCTTGAGCATGCTGTTCATCCCAGGGCTATTGCCGTTTTCGGAGCATCGCCTCGCGCAGCTTCGGTCGGTGGCATCTTGCTCCGCAACATCGTCGATGGCGGCTTCGAGGGGGATATCTGGCCGGTGAACCCCAACCACACCGAGATTGGCGGGCGACGATGCTATGGCCGCGCTCAGGACCTCCCCCGTGTCCCGGATCTCGCTGTGATCGCCACGCCCCCCCACACCGTTCCCTCCATAGTCGCCGATCTTGGTGATCTGGGATGCCGCGCCGGTGTGGTCATCACCGCCGGTCTGACCGAGGGCAATGGTCTGCGTCAGGCAATGCTTGATGCGGCCAAGCCGCATCTCTTCCGCATTATTGGACCCAATACGGTGGGGCTGATGATCCCGCCGATCAGACTGAATGCGAGTTTTGCACATATGGCGGCAAAGCCCGGCAACATCGCCCTGCTATCGCAATCGGGCGCGATCGCTACTTCGCTGGTCGACTGGGCGGCAGACAACGATGTCGGCTTCTCACATATCGTATCGCTGGGCGACATGGCCGATGTTGACGTGGCCGACTGGCTCGATTTGCTGGCGGGCGACGCTGGCACACGGGCCATCATCATGTATCTGGAATCCATCACCAACCCGCGCAAGTTCATGTCGGCTGCGCGCGCGGCCGCGCGTATCAAGCCCGTGATCGCGGTTAAAGCAGGCCGCCACGAACTGGCCGCGAAGGCGGCCGCCACCCATACAGGCGCGCTCTCCGGCTCAGACCGCGTGGTTGACGCAGCGCTTTCGCGGGCCGGCATATTGCGGGTCGAGGGGCTTGCCGAACTGTTCGATTCAGCAGAAATCATGGCACGCTTTGCTCCGCTGGAGCGCGCGCGTATCGGCATCATCACCAATGGCGGCGGGGCGGGGGTGCTCGCCGTCGACGAGCTTGCCAATACCGTCGCGTCGCTCGCCGAACTGTCACGGGCCACAATCGAAAAGCTGGATGCCGCGTTACCACCCACCTGGTCACGGGCAAATCCCGTCGACATCATCGGCGATGCGCCGGCCGCGCGCTACAGGTCTGCCGTCGAGATTGTTGCCGCAGACCCCGGCGTGGATGCCGTCATGGTGTTCAACTGTCCCACGGGACTGGTGTCCCCGGCCGATAGCGCGACCGCCGTGGCGACCCTTGCCAGCGACGGCCGGATCGGAGGCAAGCCCGTGCTGACATGCTGGCTGGGCGAGCATACGGCGCGCACGGCCCGGCGCCTCCTTCAGAATGCTGGCCTCGCCAGCTTCGAGACACCGGCCGACGCAGTGCGCGCCATATCCTATCTCGCAGAGTGGTCACGGGTGCAGAGGGCGCTGGCGCGGGTGCCATCGAACCGCAGCGAGGATGTCACCGCCGACCGTGAGATCGTGCGGGGGATCTTCCGCACCGCCGCGGCCGAAGGCAGGCGTATGCTGACCGAGCCGGAAGCAAAGGCGGCGATAGCGGCCTATGGCATTCCGGTTCCCGAAACAGTGATTGCGCGATCGCCGGCGCAGGCAAGGCAGGCTGCGGCAAATCTGCTCGGCAAGTGGCCCGCTGTCGTCGTCAAGCTGCTTTCCAAAGCCATCAGCCATAAGTCCGACATTGGCGGCGTCGTGCTCGGCATCGCAACCGCGGAGCGTGCTGAGGAGGCGGCCAGCTCTATCGAGAGCCGGCTGCGCGAGCGTGCCCCCGATGCCGATATAGAGGGCTATGCAGTACAACCAATGGTGGTGCGCAAGCATGCTCATGAACTAATCCTGGGCATAAGCCGCGATCCGATTTTTGGTCCGACAATCCTATTCGGTGCGGGGGGCACCGCCGTCGAGATTGTGAACGACACCGCGGTCGCGCTACCGCCGCTCGACGACGTGCTGGCTGGCGATCTGATCGCTCGCACCCGCATAGGGCGGCTGCTTGCCGGCTTCCGCGATCAGCCCGCGGCCAATGGCGAGGCAATCGCAGCCGCGCTCAAAGGGCTGTCGCAGATGGTGGTGGACTTTCCCTGCATCGTGGCCGCGGACGTCAATCCACTGCTTGCCGATGCGGACAGCATCATTGCCCTGGATGCGCGCATCGAAATCGACCCGGAGACGATCGAGCAGCCTGGACCGAATCCGGCATTGGTGATCCGCCCATATCCAGAAGAATGGGCAAGAGGATGTCGTGATTAGAAATGTGCCGTATCATCTGAGACCAATCAAGTCGGTCTTATCCGGGTTTCCTGGCAAAGGTGAAGCCCGACGACATAAGGCTGAGGCTCCTCGCTCAGCGCAGGAATTTTCCTGACAATATGCTAAAGCGGCTTACCCAGCTCGATTATGACCGCGATATGGCTTTTGTAGCGCTGGAAGCTGGGGGCGCCCTTGCCGGAGTGGCCCGCTAGTCCTGTGATCCGACAAACACGACCGATGGTCATGACGGCGGTTGCGAGCCACCCTCAGGACCGGCACTGGAACAGTCGTTCCGTGCCGTCCCGAGATACGGCGTAGGATGGTCGTTAGTGCGCTTCAGCGAGCGCGACAGCATCAGGCCCCGCGGGAAACCGAAGCCGACCGCTTGCATCGTGCACGGCACTCCAAACGCCTTCAGCCACATCGCTCTCCCGGGTGGTCAGCGCCGGCGCGGCAAAGCCTTCCATGATCGGCTTGGCGAAATCGGCGTACTCGCCGGGGAGCAGCTGATCGAGCGGTATGATGGTGTTCGCACCGAAGTTCGTAGTCGGCGCGTAGCCGGGCTCGACCAGCTTCACCGCGACATCGAAAAAGGCGAGCTCATGGGCGAGCGAGCCGGTGAAGCCCTCGATTGCCTGTTTGCTCGCGGTATAGGCGGCAGCCAGCGGGAAAGCGCCGAGCGTGACGCTCGAGGTCACGTTGACGATGATACCCGAGCGACGCGCCCGCATCTGCGGGATGACTGCCTGGCACATTGCCATCACGCCGATCGTGTTGGTCTCGAACAGCTGGCGTACCAGCGACATCGGCGTCACCTCGAACGCTCCGACCGCGCCAATGCCAGCATTATTCACCAGCACGTCGACGGGACCAGCAGTCGCAAGCAGCGCCGCGATACTCGCTTCGTCAGTAACGTCGAGCGGCAGAACCTGCAAGCGGCTGGTATCGCCAGCGAAGTCCGCCGCCTCGGGCCGCCGCATCGTGGCGATCACATTCCAACCCTGTGCCAGGAAATGCTCGGCGATGGCCTTGCCATAGCCCGACGAGGTTCCGGTGATGAGGATGGTCTTGGTCATGTCAGTCTCCTTGGTTTCGATGGACCCAGAGATAGACAGACACGGCGATATGATCTATAATTGATCGTGCATATTTAATTATGGATCGTCCAAATGGATCCCATGAGTGACATCATTGCTCTGCTGTGTCCGAACGCAGCCGTCTCGAAGCCCATCTCCGGCAAGGGAGCATGGGGCGTTCGGTATGCCTCCTACGATGCACCGGGCTTCACCATCGTCCTTTCCGGGGAGGCTTGGCTAACCTTTGATATGGAAGAGCCGCTACGTCTGGCGCCCGGCGATTTCCTGTTGCTGCCGACAACCCCGGCCTTCTCGTTGAGCAGCGAGCCGGGCGTGCGGTGCGATCCGGTCGAACCGCGTGCCGAGGCTGTTCGCCACGGTGAAAAGGAAGGCGATCCCGATTTCGTGGCGCTTGGCGGCAGTTTCGCGTTCGAGCGTGTGAACGCGCCGCTTCTTCTCTCACTCCTGCCCAGGCGCATCCATATCCCCGCGTCGGAGGGTAAAGCCACGCGTTTTGGTCGTCTAATCGAACTGCTCACCGAGGAGTGCGCCGCCGATTACCCCGGCAAGGATCTCATCTTGCAGCGGATGCTGGAGGCGTTGCTCATCGAGGCGCTGCGCTGGCAAAGCGTCGGGAAGGACGGAGCGGTCGCGGGGCTCCTGAACGGCATGCGCGACCCGGCGGTCGCCCGCGCCCTGCAGGCCATCCACGCGGATGTGCGCGCCAGTTGGACGGTCGCCGAGCTTGCCAGTATCAGCGGCATGTCGCGGTCAGCGTTCTCGGCCCGCTTTGGTGAGGCTGTGGGCTGCGCGCCCATCGAATATCTGGCGGGCTGGCGTATGGCGCTTGCGAAGGAGGCGCTGGTCAGGGGTGCAAAATCGCTGGACCGGATAGCAGACGAGATCGGCTATGAATCGGCCAGCGCCTTCAGCACGGCGTTTCGCAAGCGGCTGGGCTGTCCCCCGGGCAGATTTGCACGAGAGGCCGTCGCTTAGCCGCCGCCGGCCTGACTCACGAGAGATGGTTTTCGCACAGCCTGCCCCGCAACACCCTTTCTATTGGCCCATGTAACATTCGACCATGCGGTTCTGACGATAAAGGACTTGAAGCATGAAAGCGCCCCCTTTCGGGGGCGCTTTCTATTCCGCGGTTTCGAGTTTTCTCCCGGTCTCGGTTGCCTGCTCGCTGACCGCGCGTTCGGCGGTCTGCACGAGATAGTCAGCGCCCTTGGACGCATAGGCAGCGGCATAGAAAATCGCCCGCTTGTCCTGTTTCAGGCCCTTGAGCCACGCATCGACGTAAGATGCCGACCGATGTTCGGCCGGATAGCCGTAGCGTGCGCACAGGAAGGCCGAACCGAGTTCCGCCACCAGTTCCTCGAATGCATATTTCGCATCGCCGAACCGTCGGCCGCAATCCCGATCGAGGCGGTTCTTGTGGCCTGTGGCGTGGACCAGCTCGTGAAACAGCGTGCCGAAGAACGCCTGGTCGTCGTGGAAACGACCATAAGCCGGCATGTGTATCTCGTCGCGCCGCGGATAGTAGCAGGCCTGGTCGGCACCATAGCTGATGGCGATGCCGCAATCCCGCGTGAATTGGAGCGCGGCATCGAAGGTCTCCTCGCCACGCGCCTCGGGCGGTTGCGATACATAGGCAGCAGGAAGATTTTCCACCTGTGCCGTATTGAACACCCAGAAGGTGCGCAGCACGGGTGTTGTCCTTTCGTCGCCCTCTTGCCGTTCCACGCGCTTCACGAAGGAGATGGGCGTACCTTTTTCCCCCTTTCGCACAGTCGCACCGATTTCCTTGGCCTGCTTGAAGGTGAGCCAGCCCTGGGATGGATACGCCCCTTGCTGGGCAGACATCCACAGGATCAACGTGTTGATGCCGCTATAGGGACGGCCTGTGATCGCATTGCAAGGCAGCATCGGCGTCCCGTCCCATGGCTTCACCCATGGCGGGCTTCCGGCCTCGAGCGCCGCGATGACCTTGTTGGTCACTGACTGGTAGAAAGTATTGCTGAGCATACATGCCTCCATCATCCGGCAGAAGAGCCGCGTAAAAGTCAAAGTAATTACTGACTTTGAAGTGATGAGAGCGTGAGTGTCTCTTTGAAATATTCAGATGTAATAAATGATGGCGGAGATATTGGTCGCCGCACTAAGTATTTATTTTTACAATAGGCGCGAAGATGCCGTGCCGTTCATTTCCATTTTCCACACTTGACGACATCCGGTTCTTGTCGCGGGAGAGAGGTGCGCGGCCCTCTCTCCCAGCAAGTCCCGCTGCACGTATCCCCGGTCTTCGGCAGCTTCGTCCTGCATATCGGGTGATCCCCTCCAGCACTGGCAATCCGCTCATCTGTAAAGCGTGAGATAAACGGGGAGGGCGTGCAGCCGCGACCGGCCAAAGGGTAGCGTTGTGACGTTGCAGCGCCACAACGCAGCTATGTCACAGCTATCCGGCGGCTGTCATGACGCTGGAGGCAGGTCGGATTTTATCCTACTCTATAAGTGGCAAGGAGAGGAAACCGACATGCAGAACGCTGAAGAAGTTAGCGCGACCATGGCACGCGAACAGATGCAGGCGATCCGGGATGTCCGGGATCAGCGCCTATGGCACAGAATTGAGGGTGTGATTTAAGGAGTGTTCGGTTCTCGTCGAAGACGAAGGAACGGACATGAATACGAAGTCGACTGGCGGCAAGCGCTCCGCCGA
>Ga0182738_1005558_pt1 | contig 13390 bp, 10 predicted proteins | sample eDN5th30CBELigMG_FD_128876 | JGI IMG/M metagenome (GOLD analysis project Ga0182738, IMG submission 128876) | Enriched Miracle-Growth compost microbial communities from Emeryville, California, USA - eDNA 5th pass 30_C BE-Lig MG (version 2)... ...
ATAAAACCGGAAAACCCTTTCAAGTTTTTTGGAAAACGCAATGCAATGACTTTTATTCTTTTCGTCTTTCTCAAATTTTGTCTGATTTTGTGAAATATTTTTTCTTCGTTCTAACTTTATGAGCGATGAAGAGACATGAAAAATCTCTTTTGAGTTCATAATTCTTCAAAGAAATTTTTTTTAAAAGGTTTTTTGTTGAAAATTTATTGGATAATTTTTTTTTTAAGAGAAAGAAAGAAAAGGAAAAAAATATTTTGTCACAGTTTTTTGTGAAAAATTACCAAAATCTGGAAATCCGGAACGCCAGACAAAATCCAGACGATTCCAATCTCTCAAATGAAAATGATTCAAAAGGAAAAAAAAAATTCTGAAAAGGTTTCACATTCATTTGCCAATTCAAATAGCTTAAAGAACAATCTCAATCTATTTATTCTTTATTGCAAGGGAAAGAGTTATTCAAGAGTTCATCAGGAGCATATTACCATACTATAAAAGAATTTAGATGTATAGTAATAATTTTCGGTGTATAAAGTTTTGCTACCAAGACTTTTAAAAAGTACAAGAAAATCTCTATCTAATTATTTTTGCAGATGACGATTTGGAATTTTTCATCTTCATAATCGAACTCTTCGTTGGCAATTTGTTCAGAATTCTTGGGTTTGTTATCAAGTGAGAAAAATGGCTTTCTCAAAATGGCTTCGATGAAAGCTCTTTTGGACTCGACAGCGGCCTTAATGAGCTGAGAATCTTGAGCATAATCAACAAAAATGGAGATATCATCATCAGGATTGAGCTTAGACTTCTTTCTGAGTTTTTGCACTCTATTGACGATTTCTCTTGCAATACCCTTTAATCTCATATCCTCGTCTTGGCTGACGTCAAGCAAGATTTTGATTTCAGACTCTCCTCCAAGCTCATGATGTTCAGCGAGATTTTCCTTTTTAAGGATATATTTGATTGACAAATGCTCACTATCCAACTCGTGTCCGTTGATCGTCAACCTGCCTTCTTTCAAGAATTTTGCAGCATCCTTTTCGTTCAATTCTTGTAATTGCTTTCTGAAACCTACACATGGAAATTAGATGATAATACAACGGAATTCAGAAATTTACTATTTGTGTAATCTTTTTGGAGTTTTTGCCCAAGGGCTTTGTGATTAGGAGTGATTTGATATCCAGCATATTTGGTGAATTCAGTTTCAAACAAGATGTCAACAACGTTGATTTCTTCTTGGATGTATCCCAACAAAGGGTCAAGACTCTTGGCGTGATCTTGGGTTTCTGTGATGATAGTCAGAGACTTGACAGGATGTTTGAATGAAATCTTCTTTCTCTCTCTCAAGACTCTGGCATCTTCCAAGATTCCCATCAACAAATCGATGCTTTTTTCAATGTCTTCATCGATCAGATTTGGGTCATGCTCAGGAATTCTGAGGAAGTGGATTGATTGCTCCAAATAAGGGCTTCCCTGAGGGACTCTCTGAAGGAGGTTTTGGTAGATCATTTCGGTGATGAAAGGAACGAATGGGGCCATCAAGATGGTGACATTGATGAGCACATCAAACAAAACGCTGAGTGCGATTTCTTGGTCTTCCTCACCATTATCCCCCTTGAGTCTTCCTCTGTTGAGTCTGACATACCCATTTGTGAGAGAGTCGAGGAACCTTAAAAGCTTGGGGACGACTGTGTAAAGTCTATATGACTCCATTTCCTCTCTGACAAACTTGATCAAATGTTGGCAAGAAGCCATGATCCATCTATCCATGATGTTATCAAGTTTTTCCTTGTTGCGAGCGGTTTGAGCATTGAATGTGAAGGTTTTGTTGTATTTTGTCTCCCATCTTGTAATGTTTTGTAACAGGAATCTGTACACATTGTACCAAGGATTAAAGACGTCTTTCACAATTCCAAACACTCCTTCTTCTTTGAAGCACAAAGTTTCAGCTCTAACCAAGGGGCTGTTCATCAGATACAATCTCAAAGCATCGGCTCCTCTGGTATGGATAATTTTGGTGGGATCGGGGTAGTTTTTGAGTCTCTTGGACATTTTTTTGCCGTCAGAAGCGAGGACAAGCCCGTTAACAATCAAATTTTTGTAGGGATTTTGGTTTCTGATGGCAGAAGAGATGACGTTGAGGGTGTAGAACCATCCTCTGGTTTGATCCAGTCCTTCTCCGATAAAGTCAGCTGGGAACCTTTTTTCAAACTCTTCTTCCTTCATGCTGAAGGGGTAGTGGACCTGGGCGTATGGCATGGAACCACTCTCAAACCAGCAATCAAACACTTCATCTATTCTCTTGAGCATTCCTTTTCCTTGTCTAGATGGGATCTCGATTTTATCAATTGTTTCTTTGTGGAGATCCTTGATGCCCTTGACACCACTGAGAGTTTCGAGTTCCTCGATAGAACCAATGCAAATTTGCTCTTGGAAGTCCTCCGAAACCCAAATTGGGATAGGGTTTCCCCAGAATCTGTTTCTTGAAAAGCACCAGTCCTGGGCGTCTTGGAGCCAGTTGTGGAACCTTTTTTCTTGGGCGAACACAGGGACCCAACGTGCCTTTTTGTTATTTTCAAGAAGGTTCTCCTTAATGGCGGTCACGTCAACGAACCAAGAGGTGACAGCTCGGTAGATAAGAGGCTTTTCAGATCTCCAGCAAAAAGGGTATGAATGCTTAATTTGAGTTTCGTGGATCAATCTGCCCTTCCCTTTGATTTTCTTTAATATTTCTTTTTCAGTGGCTGGGTCTTTGATATATTGACCAGCGAAATCAGAAACGGGGTCTAAAAAGTACCCGCTGGCATCGACGGGTAAGGGGAGTTGATCAGGTTTAACAATTTTATGCTTAAGACAGATGGAATAATCGTCAGCACCAAATCCTGGAGCAGTGTGGACAACGCCGGTACCGGCATCCTCGGTAACATGTTCCCCAAGGAGGACTTTGAAAGCCCCAGTATTTTTATACTCTTGGAAGTAATCAAAAAGTGGAATATACTCTTTGCCTTCTAATGCCGTGCCTTGGAACGTGTCCAGGACTTGGTACTCTTCAGGAGTTTTATAGAGATCCTCCAAGCGACTTTTTGCGAGGATGTAGAGCTCTTCAGTTTTGGTGTCTTTGATTTTGACGTATTCCATATTCGAGTTGACAGACAGGGCAAGGTTGCTGGGAAGGGTCCAGGGAGTGGTAGTCCAGGCGACGAGTTTTGTTTCTGGGTCTTCTACAAGAGGGAATGAAATGTAAACAGAGGGATCTTTAACCTCCTTGAAGTTTTGGGATGCTTCGAAATTTGAGAGGACAGTGGAGCAACCGATAGAGTAAGGCATGATTTTTGCGCCTCTGTAAACAAGACCTTTGTCCCACATTTGCTTGAAGACCCACCAAACGCTTTCCATAAATTGTGGGTCCATGGTTTTATAATCATTATCAAAATCAATCCAACGTCCAAGACGGTTAACAATGTCTCTCCACTCACTGGAGTACTTCATAACAATACTTTTGCATCTCCTGTTATATTCTTCAACTCCAATCTTGGAGAAGGAAAATTAATTGATAAAAATCTGTATACATCATACCTTTAAGACATCATCTCGAGTTCTGATACCGTATTCTTTGTCGATTTCATATTCGATGGGGAGACCATGACAATCCCAGCCAAACTTTCTCTCAACATAATGGCCCGTCTGTGCAGCATAACGTGTCACGACGTCCTAATGAAGAAGAAGTTATGAATTTTAAAGAAAAAGAATAGTATCAAACTTTGATTGTGCCAGCACACAAGTGACCATAATGGGGAAGACCTGTGGCAAAAGGAGGTCCATCATAAAATGTGTATGGAGGTAAATGTTTGGTTTTTTCTAGCTGGAGTTTGAAAGCATCGATTTCTTCCCAATATTTTAGAACTTTTTCTTCTTCTTGAGGAAGATTGAGTTGATCAGGAACTAGGAGATCAGATTCACCAAAGCCGAGGGAAAAATAAAGTTTTACCAGGCTTAAAGGCTCGGGAGAAGAAAGCAGAGCCAAAGTAAAAAAGATTAGCTCTCTTGTTAAGATTTATTTTGCGTAGCATCCTAATAAAAATTTCAATTTATAGCCCTCAATAATTTTATATTTTGTATCTTCTCTATCTTGAACCAGATCTTTTCCCGATCTCTGAGTTTTTTCGTTTCATTTCATTACAAAAGTATTTTTTTTTCTTGAACAAAAATTTATTGGTGTTGGTTGGTATCTTCTCAATTTCTAAATGACAGAAAGGGAGGAATTTCGAAAATTCAATCATCGTATTTTTATTATGTAAATAGGATATTATTGAGATTTTACAGGCAAAAATAGTTGATTAGTTCAAAGAAGCTTCAATTTCCAAGGTTTCGTTTCTTTCTTCGACTAATTCTTGGGTGGTGAGTCTGATCTTTTCTTGTGAGAAGGGGTCAAGTGGTAAATCCTTGACGATTTTGTATGTAAAGTTTTCGGTGGTGACGGGATAAGAGAAGACGAGACCTTCAGGGACTCCGTAGGATCCATCAGAAATGACTCCCATTGAGACATAAGTGCCGGGCTTGGTGCCGTGATACCAATCTCTCAAATGGTCTCTAACAGCGTTGGCGGCGGAAAAGACACTTGATGCTCCTCTGACGTTGATGATTTCGGCACCTCTCTTTTGAACTTTGCTGATAAAATCAATGTTGAGGTAGGCATCGTCGTTAACAACGCTTCTGACGGGCTTTCCTTGGACAGTGGCGTGGTTCACGTCAGGGTATTGGGTAGCGGAGTGGTTACCCCAGATAATAACGTTATTCACGTCAGTCACAGGGACATTAGATCTCAAGGCGATTTGGGCAACAGCTCTGTTTTGATCCAATCTGGTCAAGCAGGAGAAGTTTTCCTTGGGGATGGTGGGAGCATGTCTTTGGAGGATGAGGCAGTTGGTGTTGGCAGGGTTAGCAACAACCAAGCATCTGACAGTCTTTTTGGCGACTTCGTTCAAGGCTTTGCCTTGGGCATTGAAAATTGATCCATTGATCTTTAATAACTCTTTTCTTTCCATACCTTGCTTTCTGGGGAAGCCTCCGACGAAAACGACTAAATCACAGCCCAAAAACATTTCGTGGGGGTTGTCACCATACTTGATATCTTCGACAAGTGGGTAAGCGCAATCTTGGAGTTCCAAAACAACACCCTCGAGCACTTTGATGGCATTGGGAATATCTAGAAGTCTCAATTGAATTTTAACATCAGGTCCAAAGACAGATCCGTTGCAGATCATGGGGACGAGGGAGTAGCCAATTTGTCCAGCAGCTCCGGTAACACAAACACGAAGAGTCTTGGTGGGCTTAGGTTCGTTCAAAAGATCGCCCACAAGGGATTTAACGGTGGTTCCAGAAGTTGTGGCGCTTGCCTTTTGATTCTTGATGAAATAGAGGAGTCTAGAAAGGGAATTATGCATAAAGGCGGAAAAACAAGGCGTACCCAGCACCAGCGACGAGGCCAGCGAGAACACCAGCAGTAGTTTTGTTCAATTTGATGTCAACCATGAGCAGGGAATTCGATTAATAATATAATTGTGATTTGGCCAAATTTGGAAATTAATATAAGCTCTCGACTTTCTGCTTGATCTTAAAGAGAAAAAACCCTAAATTAATTTGTTTAATCCAAAAATTCGATTGTATACAAGAATTCAAGAAAAATCCTCAAGAGCCTATTTTAAGAACATCACATTAGGCGACCAGGCGAGGGGATTATTGAGATTTGATGGATGATGGGACTAAATCTTTCAACGCAGCTAGCTGGTTCAAAAGGAAATAGAAAGATAGATAGTTTATTCAGTATATTTATCTGACTCGAAGTTTATTAAATCATTTACCCGCCTGACCTGATAAAAAAAACTATAGTAATCAGAGAAACAATCTGAAAAGATGAACTTTCAGAAATACATTCTGAGAATTTGAGATGAGAAATTTTGAGAATCGGAAGAATTTAAATTTCGTTCTCGATCAAGATTTTCGAAAGATAATTAATTGTACCTTTCAATTATAACTTTTCCTGATGCCCTAAAATGGCCAAAAAACCTTGTTTTCAGATTTCAAAAGAATTCCAATAAACCTCTTGAAAATGGCATTTTCTTCTGTTCAATTTAATGGTCAAAAATTTCAATTTGAAAATTACAAACTTTTTTGCTTTGCTTTGTTTTGTAATTTACAAAAGAATAAAATAAAATTACTCATGAGAATCAAGAAAAAAGTTTTTTTTTGAGTTTTAGGAAATGAAGGAATTTAGTTTCGATGAAGCAAATTTCCGCTCTTCCAAAAACATTGGTTTTCAGAAAGACCAAAGTTTTGAGAGAAAATGAAAACTCTCAAGAAAGTCTCAAGGAAATAAAGAAATGCAAGAAAGATTTCTGGAAAAATCACAAACATTTTCGTTGGAAAAAATAAAGTTTCCATCCAATCTTCAAGATAAAGATTTCTATTTGAGTATTCTCATACTGAGGTTTTTTATGAATGAATCCTCTAAACAATGACTAATTAATTAAATGTATTTAGAATCAGACAAATTGACAGGATTTGTTAAACTATATGGGAACAAACCCAGCACTCACTGATTCTCAGAAGCAAATTCTTGCTATCAGTAATAATGTGACTTCAGTTGCATCTTTCGTCGCTCTCGTTATCTTTTTTGTGAATATCTCATTTCAGTCTTCTAAAAGAATGAATTTTCCGCTGAAACTGATATGCAATCTCTTTTTTACAGACCTAATTTACAGTATTTCGAATATTCTATCCAACTTTTCTGGAGATAGCACTCTGATATGTGATATAGAAGGAGTCACTCGAAATTTTGGATGCTGGTCGACGGTGGTTTGGGCAACTTGCATTGCATATTCTGCCTATTCAATGACTGTGCAAAATAATATCCGGATTAACAGGCACTACAATAAAATGCTTTTTATCGGATACGTTGCCCCAATATCGATTGCACTTTTGCCAATTCTTCCAATACCAGCCGAATACAAACATAATGGAGCTTATTGCATCCCAGCATTAACTGGAGTGCTCGCAGAATTTCAGGAGCATACAATCATCTTGGAGATTTTGCTGCTTTTAGGATGGGTTTGGATTGGCATTGCAATGACGACCTATTATTATATCCGTCTGTTTTTATATCTGAGAGACTTTGAATTTGGTAGTTCAGTTTTGGAAGTGAAAAAAGTGCTGATTTTCCCAGTGATGATGTTCATCGCTTTCGTTCCAGTCACCATAGACGACTTTGCTCTTTTCCCCGAGTACCATTTCGAACTCGTCCTGGCATTCACCATTTTCCTGCATGGGCTCGGGTTCTTTAATGTAATTGCTTATGGCTATCAAAGGATGCGCTCTAAGAAGGATAGAATTCACAACGGTGCTGGGTATAAACAAGGTCCTCCAAGCGAAGTTGAGTTTGGAAGGCCCCAAAGATTAAGTCACACCAGCAGCAATGATTCAAGCTTTGAATTTAGAATCAGACGAAATAGTTCAAAAACTTCTGAAGAAAATCTCAGAACGGTTCTTAATGAAAATCATTTCCTCTAGAGAGAGAGAGAGAGAGAGAGAGAGAGAGAGAGAGAGAGAGAGAGAGATATTTATTTAATTAGTAAAGACCTTTATTATGTATTTTTAAGAGTTAATCATCCACAATGTAGTTAAAACTGTTCTCATTTCGTTCAATCATTCTCTACATACAGATAACAAAAAGTTTCGTCACTGAAATTTAATAAATTTTGATCCGATTATAAAATTTTAAAGATCGATAGGATTATTTATTCTAAAGAATATCATGGGCACAAATCCAGATTTCACAGAGAGCCAAAAATACGCTCTTTCAGTGACCAACAATATTATATCTGCTTGCTCTTTTATCGCACTTAGCCTCTTCTTGGTTGGCGTGTCATTAAAGAAATACCCCAAAAAGGCCTTTTCCTTGCGATTGCTTTGCAATCTATTTTTTACAGATTTGCTGTTTAGCATTGCCAACTTGCTAAGCAACTTTTCGTACGATGACCCTGTCTTGTGTCAGATTGAAGGAGCGATAAGACATTTTGGATGTTGGTCCACAGTGCTTTGGGCAACCATTATTGCCTATTCTGCTTATTCTCTGACTGTAAATAACGATACAAAGATCGAAGGAAAGTACCTCAAGATGATCTATGTCGGCTATGGGATTCCTGTCGTAATGGCAATCCTGCCCCTTTTCCCTGTTCCTTTTTCTTATAATTATAATGGAGCATATTGCTTATTGACTTATAATGGAGGGGGCACCATGGATGCCAACAAAACAAAATTGACTCAATTTTTCTTGCTGCTTGCTTGGGTTTGGCTTGCGATAATTCTCGCAACCTATTACTATATCCGCATTTTCAATTTTTTGAAAAGACTCCAAATCACTCACCACCTTCTTGAAATTAAAAAGATTCTGGTTTTTCCAGTGCTCCTTTTCTTGGCCTTCATTCCCGTCACAATTGACGACTTTGCATGGTTCCCAAAGCATCACTTTGCCCTCACCATGACAGCGACAGTGCTCCTTCATGGTTTGGGATTGCTGAACGTCTTTGCATACGGCATGCAAAGATTGAGACGGTCTCCAAGAAGGTCCGCAGGCGCTGAAGTTAAAATCGAGGCTAATCAAGTTGCACATGAGCAAAGTGGCTTTGAATTCCAAGGAACTGTCCTAATAAACGCACAAAGTAAATTTTCAATCAATGAAAGAACTGAACGCTTGGATTATACAGAAAATACAGAAGGTAGTCTCAAAGTTGTTCTCATGAATACAACCTTGTAGTTAGGATTAGAGGAGTTTTTTTCGCTCAGCAGACAGAATATTTCTTTTTACCGATCTATTTATTTAAGAAATATATTCAAGTATGTTTTGATTCTTAAAAGAACATTCATTTATTTATTTAACAATACAAAGTCAATAATTGATAGAGAGAGAGAGATTTAGGTTGGCATTATTTCTCCATAAATTAATTTTAGAGAGTGTTTGTCGTTTCAAGGAGGACAATTCTCAAGTTATATTCATTTTTGGTCAAACTGTCCATTCGATCTCGGACGCCATCTTCGTTATCGGTTTCCACGTTTGGGTTGGAAACAACCTCAATGTCTTTATTGTTTTTTTCTTCTTCATTGTCAACAATTTTATTTGCTGAAGACCTCATTCGTTGATAGCCATATGCAAGGACATTCAACAGTCCCAATGCATGTAGTACGATGGTGTAAAAAGCAAGCAAAGGAAAATGAAAGCTGGGGAAGATGACAAGATTATCCAAGGTCATCGGAATGAAAGCTATCAAGAGAAGGACTGGAAAAATCAGGATCTTTTTCACTTCAAGAATAGAAGAGTCGAGCTCAAGGCCCCTCAAGTAAGAGAAAAGTCGAATGTAGTAGTAGGTTGTGAGAAAGATGGCAACCCAAGCCCATCCAAGGAAAAATAAGAATTGAATGACAATCGTTTTTTCAGTTTTCTCTGCAAGGTCGATTCCCGGCGCTGAGTACATTGGTATGCAAAATGCACCATTATAAGTATAATCAATCGGGATGGGGAGAAATGGAACAAGAGAAAACAGCACAGGTACAATGTATCCGATCACAAGCATCGTTCGATACTTTCGAACAATCGAGAAGTCATTCCTTACAGTCAAACAGTAGGCTGAATATGAGATAATAGTTGCCCAAAACACTGAAGCCCAGCATCCAAAGATCCTTAAAATACCTTCGATATTGCAAGCATAGGGATATTGGCGGGAGAGGTTCGGCATCAGGTTTGAAATGCTGTAGATAAAGTCAGAAAAGAAGAGATTGCAAATCAATTTAAGGGGGAAGCTCATTTTTTTTGCCGAAGTAAATGCAATACTTGCAAAGAAGATTATCAAGGCGAGAAATGATCCGATTGAGACAATATTGTTACTGATGGCCAAAAATTCAATTTGGAAACTCGTCAAGGGCGGCTGAGTACCCATTTTATTATCTTGCCACTTTATTTTGTCTCTACACAAATAGTTTTAATCTTAAAGTTGAATAGTAAGAAAACATTTCATCTCATCTCTTCAACAAAAATCCCCCTAATCAATAATATTTTCAGTTTGTTGTCAACGTTATACGGTTGTATTGTAGTTTTGAAAAAAATATCCAAGTTGTTCAAATTGAATCAAAAGGTCAAATAATCATTACTTCTGGGAGTAATTTTTTCGTGAAAGAAATTCGAAAATTTCAAAAATATTCTTTTCAAAAGGATTTTGTCTTTGAGAGCTCCTGGGAAAAACAAATCGAACCAACACTATTCAAGTTTGAACCTTTTTGTTTTTAAATTTATTTTTTTGCAAAAATCTTTTAAAAAAAAGAGTGGTGAAAAGAAAACGCCAAACTCTCAGAATTGAGAGACTTTCAGCCATATGCAAATGACAATTGCAAATTTGTCCAAAGAGTCGTTGACCTCAGATTTTTTTTTGAAAAATAAAAATCATTTGGAATTATTTTGAATTTACTCTTTTTTCAAAAAAAATTTCTTCAACTCTCAATAATTTTTTCTGAGCGAATTTAAAATCGAAACTGAGTTTTTATGGAGAGAGATAATGAATCAAGAGCATACATAGGTCTTAAAGACACGGAGGGAAATTCAGCAATTGAGTTGCTTGAACTGTTTTTTAAGAATATTTCCTAAAGTTTTCCACTAGATAGTTAATCACTATCTCAAAAATGCTGCACTTTTATTTTTTTAATAGAAACTTTCAGAGAGCAATTAATCGTAAATTTCATGGAATTCAATTTACAATTCTCCAGTTTCATCATTAACTGTAAACAAATAAACTTGACAGATAAACAACTGATTTTCGAATAGTTAAAGAGCTCTTATCTGGTTCTGAATTCCTCAAATAATAATTATCATTTATCTTTTATGATTTGAGGCATTGCACATATCCCAGAAGAGTAAAGGTTGAGAGAGTCATAGAGTACCTTTTGACTTTCAATACCTTCTTCTCTCAGGAGTGGTCGCCCTTGAATTCTCTCCCATAACCCAAGATCATCTATACCATTAGCCCTCTCATAATTTGAAATTACTGCTCCAAATAGTCCGAACTCAAAAGAGTATCCTGCTTCCCATTGGTTTTCTTTTCGAGGTGTCAACTCTAAAAAGTTGTTCTGTTCGATTCTAATCAGATGATCAGCATCTACATGAAGTTTAGTGGCAATAATAAAGCTCCTAATGGTTTTCTTAGCCAGCCATAGATTTTTCTGATTGCTATAAAAGTGTTTCTTCACAGCAGTCAAACTCAGATATGTTTGTAAGTCTACTCCAGATATCCCGTAAAAAAAGCAGTTGTCCAACCATCTGATTTTATAAAGGCTCTCTTTCAACAGTTTTAATAATTCATCGAGATTCTGGTCACTTGTATTAGATTGATACTCTCGTAGAAATCCTTTAAATTTTCACGAAAGCCTTGAGTATTATAAATAGCATGGATCAGACTTAAGGCTTCGGAAATAATATAATAAAGTTCCATCTGTACTATCTCTCGAATAACTACAATAATGTCTGTATTTCCTTTCATCAACTGATTTCCTCTGAACACAGCACCCACATTATCATCAAGATAGCTTCGACTATTATTCAAAATTAAAGCTGTAAAGTAAAGTAACTTTTCGAGTGAAGTCTCTTCTTTAGCAATTGCCTCCAACACAATAGATAAGTAACGTTTTGCTGACAATCTTTCTTCTTCGAGCACATCCTCACGAAAGTACAATATGATCAAACGATAAAGAACAACTTGCAAGACATCACTGAAGTAGTCTCGAAAGAGATATCTTGGGGTGCCCTCGAGAGGATCTTTAATCTGAGGAAGCTGTCCTTGGTTCCCTATTGTGGGTGGATGTTGTTGTAGTTGGCAAGCATTCAAAAGAGAAGAAAAGAGCGTGTCAAATGTCTTTTGGGTCGGTGTGGCATCAAAGTTGATCCAGAACTGCTTTACAATTTCTTTGTCTAAGCATTTTGAACCTTGAACTAGGTATTGAGGTTGTCCCCTTTCCATAGTTTGGTGGGATTTTTTTAGAGCATTATAGAATTCAATTTCAGTTAAATTTGTAATTTGGACTTTTATAAGTCAAGTATCCTTGTTTTAATCCCTCAAACTTATTTATTTACAACATTTTCCTGGATAAAAAACTGAAACTATCACCCTCAGGAGAGAAGCCCTACTTTCGCTAGGTGATTTTCATTAGATCTCACCAACAAAAGAAATAATTGATTTTGTTGAGTTGAAGCCAACTTTAAGAGAAGAACACCAATTTTTTCGTTCAGATTCATAGAAATTGGAGGGGGGATTTTTTTTTTCAAAAAAAAAGTTTAAAAATTCATAGAAGAAATTCTTAAGATTGAACCTCAAACTGTTCAAAAATAGAAAGAGAAATTTCTTGATAAAAATTGATTTTTGTTCAAGATATAATATCTTGATGGATAGAGTTCATGGATAGAATTTCAATTTTTCAATGAATCTAACCAATGTCTGAAATCTCAAAAATTGAAGGAAAAGATAAAAATTTTTTGAACTTTTAAATTGGAAATTTGGCGAATGGTAATTTTCGTTGAATTCTGAAAAAAACAAGCATCAAAATATCGCCTCTGACTTTCTTAAAGGATAAAAAAATATTATTGAAGAACTTGATTTTAGCAAGCAGCTCAGAGAGTTCGATTGCTAAGAATAACCAATCTTTTGGGGAACACTAAATTTTGTGTGCGTCTGAAATTATTGCAATTTTGAAAGTTCATGAATCTAATTTATCGCGAGTCAGCGAGTCAGAATGTTTACGAGTCGAAATGACCATGGTTTTCTCGCACAAAAATCCACCCCGAGCAAATTTTTATCCTTGATTTTTTTTTATTTTAAAATTACCTACCCAATCAACAAAATTCTTTCTTCTCATTTTCTTCTGTAAAGTTTTCCAAAGCTGAAAAAATTTTTTTGAGAGAAATATATATCATGTCCAATTTGTTGAAAATGAGGCCCAAGAAAACGTTGAATGTTTGTGTTTTTTTTATCTTTTGAGATTGGATTTTTTTCAAAATGTCCTTTCGATCTTTTCCTTTTTGATATTTTTTTTCTCAATTTGAAAATTTTGAAAAAATAGAACCGAAGAATTCTTAGTAAAAAAAATTTTTAGAGTCCCAAGATTGATGAGAGTTGAGGTTCCCCGAGACGGTTTTCAAAAAAGAAAGGCTTTAGTTGATCCAAGTTTCTTTAAAATTTGGAAGACAAAGGCTCTGAAAAATGGCTTTTCTTCCGACCTTCCCTTAATTTCACTCGCACAATAATCTGAAGGCTCAATTTTCCTCAAATGCCAAGGATTCAATCTCTCAGATTCAAGTGCTCGC
>Ga0182738_1005559_pt1 | contig 13389 bp, 10 predicted proteins | sample eDN5th30CBELigMG_FD_128876 | JGI IMG/M metagenome (GOLD analysis project Ga0182738, IMG submission 128876) | Enriched Miracle-Growth compost microbial communities from Emeryville, California, USA - eDNA 5th pass 30_C BE-Lig MG (version 2)... ...
ATAGAAAAGGGGTTGTCTGTGTTGGAGTTTGAATTTATCCAGCATCATGAAAGTTATATGAAGGAGATTTCAACTGATGTGGAGTATGTGCTTAACCTGGTTTTGAACTCAATCAGACTGAATTATGTGAACCAGCAAGTCTTGAGAATCTCCAATTATATCTGCAACTTCATTTTGGATTTCGAATTTGCAGAGATCTATACGTACGAAGAGAAGTTGAAGAAAGCAATAGCCGGGACCAAAAATCCCACTTTTACCAGCATTGGTATTACAGTGAACCATCCCAAGGTGATTTTGCAAGCAAAGCCAAACTCTGAAGTCTATTTTGAGCTCGATTTGGACTTGCTAAGTATTGCTACTGAAAGATTCCAGAATAAGGAAAGAGTTTTGAAGCCTTTGACGACCTTGGAATACGTTTATTGTGAGAATTACCTCATAACGACTTCTGATATAGTTCTCACAAAGAAATTCAGAGATGGAGGCAGCATCTGGCTGAGCAATCCATTTAAATTGGATCTTGTGTTTGAAAGGTGCATGTGGTATGATGATTATATTTTGGCGAATTATATCAATCAAGAAGACAAGATATCTACAATCGATAACAGCTATAATTTGAAAGGAAAAGCGACTCCAATCTTCTTGAAATTCAATCAAGAGGATTACTTGGACGTTATGGATGCGATAAATTTGAATTTGATTTTTGAAGATATGAAGGATGCTTTGTATCATATCGAGCCTGATAAACGTCCAGAGCTCAAGTATATAAACGTCTCTTCACAAATTAACGTGATGTTCTCATTTGACTACTTGGCAGTGATTGCTATGGATCAGTTAACACACTCGCCATTAGCGAAACTGGTCGCTTTGGATACAGTTTTGGATATTATTTTATATAGAGAAGGTGATAAGGATATCGTGGTAAAGATAAGCAAGTTGAGTGCACATCATTATGAGCAGAATCCAATGAGCGGGCAATATATTGAAAAGACGTTATTGGGGCAGCTTTACAAAGAGAGAGAAACATTGATAAAAGATGAAGATAGTGTAGAAGAGACATTTAATTCGGACTTGATTGAATCAGAGAAGAGAGAATTGGAAAGAGATGTAGACAATTTGATAAAGATAGAGTATAAGATGTATGCGAATCAAGACCGAGATTTGATAATGAATATTCAACAACTCAAGATGATCTTAAATGTGAAAGTTTTGTTGAGATTAAAAGACTTTTTCATGCAAGAAGATGAGACTGAAGAAAATAAGAATGAAGTTCAGTTGGATCTTGGATATAAATCGAAAAACCACTATCGTGGTATCATTGAAAAAGCTGAAATCAGCATCCCCACTAGCATCGATACCGCCTTAATCTTAAGAAGTAAGTGAACTGAATTTGAGAATCTCTTAATTTTCTTTTAAATAGGCTCAATACAATTTGATTTTATACAATATGATGTGACAGATGTCTTAATCCACAGTCAAGATTTCCAGGAATCCTCAGTGATTAACATGAATTTAATCAAGAGTGAGATCTTTGTTTTCAGGGATAAAAGCCGTGACAAGAGCGATGAGATGCAAGGCGTTCAAAAACGAAGCATTATTCTTCCTTTATCTGTCATGTACAAATCCAAAGAATCTTTGTGCTATGAAGCTTCTAACAATAAATTGTTATCCCAGAATGATAATCTTCTTGCTATTGACAAGGTTATCCTGAAAGTTTCATCAACAGATTCAATGGTGATGGCTGCAGCTGGAATTATCCTTGAACAGCAATATGAAAAGTATGAGAAATTGCCTCCTTTTGTACAACAAAGTCGTGAAGTCTTGGCAAAAATGCAGCTTATAACAACCAAAAAAGGCCTTCCTCAAGTCACTATTTTGAGCGAAAAACATAAAGTCGTCCACGACGGTATTCAAATGGTAAGGATTTATTGAGAGAATTTTACCCCTTAACTTCGAAAATTAGAGGGTTATCAATGATTTGAGTGGAGTATCAGTGCCATTGCTAGACTTGAGTTTGCATTCATCACATGATAATGCAGCCTTACAATTTGAGAAATCGCTTCATTTACTTCAAGGAAAGAATATCTTTATGGCGTCTTCGTCGTTTTACAATTCGAAAGTGGGCAAATGGGAGCCTATAATTGAGAAATGGGAGTTTAAACTCGAAACTGAATTCGGTGCTGCAGCTGAATATAACCAAAAGATTGACATTTTGAATGAAAATCAGGACCCTCTCAATATCAATATCTCTGATGAAATGGTGAAAATAATACTGAGAACATGGAGAGAATGGAATGAAAGTTTCAATCAATTCAGAAATCCCTTAAGAAAGCAATCGTTAACCTCAGCTCAAGTTTCTGCCAAATTACACAAAATTTCTCAAGACTTAACCACCCAAGAAATCAGCAACGTCGAACAAGTTTCTCCCTTTACAATCTGGAACGACACTGGCTATCCTCTATATATCGAATCTCATATAGCAGGAGCCCGTATGAAGGGCGTTGCCTGTAAAGACAGACTTGATTTGAGGCCTGGCGAGCAATTGCCTTTGATAGTCGAGATGACAGCAGATAGAATTTTCGAAGCAAGTACAAAGGAGAATATATTGGAAAGATTGAAGGTTTCTGTTAATTTACAACATCCAGTGTATGGGCTGATCGCGATTCCAAACATCGATGTTCATAATTTTGGTGTCAAGAAGCGAAGAATTGAACTGAAAGATATAAAGAAGGTTTGTCCTATTGTGTGTCATGTTTACACTCACAAAAAGAAGAAATTTGTGAGATTTAGCTCACCAATCATTATCGAGAATGGACTTCCAAAGCCCCTTGTGGTCCAGCTTGAAGGCGGAATCGCTCCGGATCAAGATTTGTTGATCATTGAGCCAAATACATCTGTATCGATTCCGTTTGATCAGACGTACAACAATGTTGCATTTGCTTATGATAACGAAGATCCGACCAGAAAGCCTGAGTTTATCAAGCTTGAGAAATTATTCTCAAACACAATGCCAGCAATTTCTATTGGAGAACATCATGCTTTACTACGAAGCAAATTCTGGCCGACTCATGCCAAGATCTTTTTGGAGCCTTTATTGACAATCAAAAATTGCTTGCCATGTCCTGTTAGTTTTGAGATCCTTGGCAAAAAAGGCGCGCAAGAAAAGGAGGTAAACAACAAGTTAGGGCCTCAAGAGAAAATGCAGATCACTGAATTTAGTGGAGATTTCCAAGCCAAGCTTAAGCTTACTGTGGATAAATTCATTACTAATGAATATTACATTCTCCCTGTGGATAACAAACTGACTCAGACAATGTATTTACATAACCACAGAGACAAAGTCCCATTAAACGTCACTGTTATGAAGTCGAATAACGGCACGTATAATATTATGATTTCAGCAAAGACCTTGGTTTTGAATGAGTCAGAAGAAAGCCTGTATTTCCTTGGACATAATGAGACGTCATCTTGGATATCTCCCTTTACAATTCCTTGTGAGAATGGACAGGAAATGGTTCTATTTGACGATATTGCTGCTATGAAGATTAAGCCAAAAGCTGATAAATCGTCAATGTCTGAAGCTATCCCATTAAACCAATTGGGAATGTTTACTGCTGATTGTTACGATAAAGAAAAAGAAAATCTCAATATCGGTGTTCACGTGAGAAATCAGCTCTGCGGTAGGATTATTGTAGAAGATTGCTTGATCTAATTTAAAACAATAGATAAGGCATATAATTTGTTTACAAAGGTGATATCAATTTTGCCAAGATATGTAGTGGTAAATCAGACCTCATACATGATTTCCTTCTATCAAATCGAACTTCCTGATAAACCTACTATCCTTATCCCTGGTGAACGCAGCTCTTTCCACTTCTCCAAAGATTCCAAAGAGTAAGGAAATTTAATGAAGAAATCTATTAAAAGTTCTAGTCGCTTTATAAAGGTTCGAATAAATGGAAGCGAAGATAATCAACAATGGAAAGATTCCGGATCATTGGATGTCTCAGGTCCAGGCAATTTTGATTTTATCATTCAGAATGCTGCCCAGACCCAAGATAAATACTTCAACATCCTCACTTCAATGCAGGATGCTTCATTATTTATCAACCTTCAAGAACTAAATCCTTCTGATACCCTCATACAAGTCAAAAACAGCACTTCTGATGGTGAGATTATCGTCAACCAACAAGGCATTTATGACACAAAATACTCAGTTTTGCCTCACACTACGCTTCCTTTTGCTTGGTTACAGCCTTGTCTTAATAACACAATGGTCTTTAGATTAATTTCTAACAATAAGCACTCACCAGAATTCTCAATAAAATTAGATGAATTGACCAAATCGTTATCAGAAAAGCCTGCTTTTGAAACTGAATATGAGAAGGTGAACTATCGATTCTCATTGAGTGGTAGATCTCGTGTGATTGAATTCTATCCAGCAAAGAAGCAAAAGAAGAAGGATTCAACTCAAGGAAATGGAGAGATTAAACTGTTGTTTAGAGTCTGTTTGCCTTCACTAGGAATTTCTTTGATCTCTACTGCTAGTCAAAAGAAGTGTGAGCTTGCTTATATTAGTCTTACACCTTTGATGTTTGCGATGGTAAATCGTGAAGAAACAAGCACGATCCAATTGAGAATAAAGTCGATAACAATCGATAATAATTTCAACAGAGATGTCCAATATCCTGTCATTATCTTCCCACATAATGCTGCGAAACTTCAAGAACTTGACCTGCCTCATTTCGATTTCATTTGTAAAATCAGAAATAGCAAGAAATCAACAGACGTAACTTGGGATTTTTTCTTTTTAAAACTCATTTTTAACTGATAGATTTTGTATATTCATGATTTCCAATTTTACCTTGCCAAGACCAACATTTGTTTGGATGGACATACAGTGAACGCTATTACTGATTTTGTTCGAAATATCGACAAAAGTCTCGAAAAAGATGTTTATGAAGGAGTCAAATTCGCTGAATTCTTATTCCTCTCTGAAAAAGAAAAAAAGGTACTATGATATTTTTTAAAGTATTTTCTCACCACTAATCTAGAATTTACATAAGAGTTACCATCATCACCATCAGAATGTCTGTATCACATGGAGAAACTTGGATCCAGCTGTTTCTACATCTGACTTTGTGTATTTTGAGAAGCTGGCGATCCAACTATTGATATTCAATATTACCTTTAAGAATCCTCAGTTTGACTTTGGCGGCTCATATTTCTCATCTTACTTGAAAAATGCCCTTGGCAAAGCCCTGGCAAACCTTGACAACGTGCCAATCAAACTTACTGGAATTGATGTGAGATCAATGTATTCCACAAAAGATCAGGCTCTGGATGCTCTTGGTGAACATTACAAGAATCTGCTTAAAGCTTCGATATTCAAGTTGATTTTCTCTGCTAATATTATCGGAAATCCAATCAAGCTATTTGGAAGAATTTCTAACGGTGTGAATGATCTGATTGACAAGCCAGTTCAAGGATTTTTGGAAGGACCTTTACAAGGAGGTATTGGAATTATTGGAGGAGTTGGATCTCTTGCTGCAAAGACTGTTGGTGCTACCTTTAATTCTTTGCATAGTATCACTGATTCCCTTGCTAATGGTCTTTCAAATCTTTCTGGGGTAATTTTTTAGGAGGAATGAACAATTCTAACGATTGAAAATAGGATAAAGAATATATTGAAAAGAGGGAAAAGACGAATGCAAAGAGTAATTCTAATGTGTTGACAGGTTCAGTCCAAGCTGTTAAAAGTATTGGAAAAGGCCTATTTAGCGGAATTACTGGAGTGGTTGAGAAGCCAATATCAGGAGCAAAGAAAGGAGGAGTCGGAGGATTATTTAAAGGAATGTACGTAGGAGCTAAGGGGTTAGCAATCAAGCCAGTTGCTGGGGTGTTGGATGGTGTTTCGAAGTTGACGGAGGGAGTTTCGAACACAATAGATAAAGATACAAGCTTACAAACATCAAGGATGAGATTCCCAAGAGCATTTTATGGAAAGGAGAGAATATTTAAGAGTTATAATATGAGTCACATGTATGTGATGAACTTTTTGATGAATAAGAATCCCAAGAAATATTCGGATTTGACGTTGTTGGAAATAGTTTTCCTTGATCAGAAACAAAAGAATCAGTACTGTTTGGTGTTGACATTAGAAAGAGTGTTTTTGATTTCGATGGAAAAGAAGAGTATTGCTTGGAAGGTCAAGAGTGAAAAGATGAAAGAGAGTTTCAGAAGTGAAGATGGTATTGAGATCATTTTGAAGAAACCAACTAAAGCAATTCCTGTAAGTGAGATTTTTGGGGTTATAATTCACTTTTTTAGCAACAAATTGCGATGATACCGTGTAAAGATAGCAACAAGAAAACTGAGATCTACACTTTGTTACATGCTCTCCATGAAGTCGTTGAAGATACCTTGGAGAAAAAACGAATTCGCGACTAATGTTGATGTTGTTAAGAAATATGTCTTTTTGTTTGCTCTTATTTAATTTATGTTGTTGCCAAGTCACCAATGACTTTTTTTTATTGATATAACAATAGAATTTCTCCTTTAAATTCATTCAAAAAAATTTTGTTTTCACAAGAGAAGCGAAAAATAAGGCAAGGGGAATTTTTTAGCGTAATGTGAAGATATGTAAGGAAAAAATATCAAATAATAGCCGAGAAGTAGTAAGAGTTAAATCTTAAGATTTAAATCTCGATACACAGAAAAAAAAGAAGAATGAAAAAGAAGCTTCCCAAGTTTTTTGATCGTCTCAAGGTGATGCATAACAAAGACTATGCTTCAGCATTCCGCCAACAACCTTACCAGAAATATCTTTTTGATTATACTGTGAATAATCTCTGCGATCATCTGAGTTATGTTCGAAAAGATTTCCACAATGCAGCTTTCATTGGATTTAATCCCGAGACCTTTGTACAAAATCTTCCACACAGTAGTTTTATTGAATAATTCCTTGCTAATGAGTCTAGATGTCACATTGGAGAACTTGATGTTGTGTGATTATTCAATAAAAAATCTTGAAATATCTCTTGATTTAGTCGAGAAATACAAACGAGAAAAAGGGTTAAGTTTCGGAGTCCATCCTATTTGCCTTGAAGAAGAAATTTGGCCTTTGGGGTCTGAGAGTCTTGACCTTGTCGTCTCTTCATTAAGTTTACATTGGACAAATGATGTACAAGTCGCATTAGTCAGAATTTTAGATTCCCTTGTTCCTGATGGAGCTTTAGTTGGTATAATGAATAAGAATTTTTTCATAATGATAATAAAATATAGGGACGATATTTGGAGAGGAGACAGTGCAAGAATTGAGAATAGCATTTACCTTGGCAGAAAATGAGAGAAGTGGAGGTGTGAGTCAACATACATCACCAATGTTTTCAAATGTGGATTTTGGGAATTTATTTACAAGATGCGGATACAATCTCCCAACAATCTATTCAGATAAAATTCAATTGAACTTCAACAATCCCTTTGAGTTGATGCAATTTATACAGAATATTGGAGAGAGTAACGCATTGTTGGAGAATAGAAAAGAAGTGATAAGAGAAGTGGTTTATGCGGCCGCAGCGATATATCAAAACTTGTTTAAATGTCCTAAAGACGAGCAGAAAGTGTTTTCAACGTTTGAGTTTATTAGCTTTTTGGGATGGAAATATCATGAAAGTCAACAAAAGCCAAAGAAGAGAGGCTCAGCTGAGTTCTCCTTGAAAGATTTACAAAAGGAAATTGAAGATAGTATGGAGCCTTCCGCTGGAAAAGTTGAATCTACTATTGGTGCTATTGAGGTTTCAGATTCTGATTCTGAAGATACTGATAAGGGTAAAGGTAAAGGGAAAGAGAATAAATAAATAAATTGAACCTATAGAAACTGTGTATTAGTATGACCAAATACTTTTGTAAATGTTACATAGAAGTTTGTTCTCAAAAGAATTTTAACTAGCCTTAAAATAATTTATCAGATGATGGAATATTCATTTTCGAGTTCTCTCCTGAATCTAAAACAGGGCCAATATTAAGTTTTTCATCTTTTTTAGGAGAGTGAAAAATTTCAGTTTTTCCTTCTAAAAATAGTCATTTTTTCATGATGTTAACACAATGAGATCAATAGGACATCCAGGGAGGAAAAAAGTTTTTAAAATCAAGTTGACACAGAAAAAAAGAAGGAAATTAATTTTTAGTAAGAAGCAAGAAAAAATATATTTTATTGTATTAAGCCAAACAAAAAATTAGCTAAACACAACAAAAGACGTAATTTTGATAACAAGATGGAATTAGTACTTCAATATGTCTTACCATCAATTTTGGGAGATTTCATACAAGGTATAGACAAAAACCACATGAAGACAAACTTCTTTTCCGGAAAAGTGACATTACAAGGAGTGTCACTTAACCCGGGAATCCTGAAAAGTCTAAATCTTCCCACAAAGATCAAGTACTCAAACATTGGCAAGCTTGAGCTGAAAATCCCTTGGGTTCAACGACTTAAACAGCCTATTGAAGTTTATCTTGAGGATCTTCTTGTAATCCTCGAACCAAACTCCTCTTTGGATGATGCTGACATTGTTGAAGAAAGAATAAAATTTTTGGACGCCTTAACAAAAGAATGTCGCAATAAGTTACGAACTCTCAATCAAGATGCCAACAAAGAAGGCAGCTCGATGGACTATTACAAAGTCCTTATCCTTGATAATCTTCAAGTAATTTTTTATTTTTGATTGATGTCGCTAATCTTTATGAATAGGTTACAATAAAGAATATTCATATTCGTTTTGAAAACGAGACAAAAGGATATTCTTTTGGTTTTACATTGGATGAAGTGAACATCCACACAATTAATGAAAAGGGTCAACAAGAGTTTTTAGATAGAACTTTGGAAGATAACAAGATGCTGGATCTTTACAAGAGTCTTTCGATTCGAGATATAAGTTTCTATTGGAATGCAAAGGAGCAAGCCAGCCAGTTTTTTGGAAGTTCTACATATACAGATGACCAGCGTAAAACTTTCTTGAAAGAAAGCATTTTGAAACGAGGCGTAAAGATGTCTGGAGTCCAGCCAATTTTGAGTATTTCGCTTGAAAGCCAGCTGGTATTGAAGAATATTAACAAGGCGGACCAGGAGAAGGAGCCTCGTTATAAATTGGAGATCGATTTGAAGCCGATCAATATCAACCTGGATAATAACCAGGTGAACCAGATGATCGCACTGGTGGACTTTATAACGATAATGGACAGGAAAAGAAGAAGAAAGATTAAACTGCCACAATTAACTGAAGAAGAGAAACAGAATGATAGTATAATTTATCAGAAATGCCTGGCAGAATTTTTGCTTGCAGTGGAAGAACCAGAGTTTACATGGAGCGCTATTTTGGCGAATCCAAAGAAACAGAAAGAAGCTGATGATATTAAAGAGTTTTTAAGAAGAATACCGAATGAGATTTTGGCGTCAACAAGTCGTGAAACTATTCTGAAAGATGAAAAGAGAAGATTATTGTCAAATATGGAGAAGAAGATGAATAAGAAAGGTTGGGGCTTTTGGAGCGGGAATCCAGATTTAAAGGGAGGCCAGGACGAGCTGCAGAAAGTCGAAGGATTCTTTGATGCTTTTATTCAAGAAAATGCGGATAAGATCGGAAAGAATATAATGAAAGGATATTTGTTTAAAGTGAGCTTGAAGATGTCAGAAGCGAGTATATTGTTGATCGATGCCAAGTCCCATAATCAACAAGGCGTCTTGGCGATGGTAAAGAACATGTGGTTGAAACTTCATGTGCATAAATATGAGGACCACGACAAGAATAAGGTTGAATTTGCCTTGCAGGATATGGCACTTTCTTTGCAGAAGAAGAGCACAAATGATAAAGGGAATAAGGAGATTATGATTTTGAACAAATACAACCCATCAGACACCGAGAACCTTGCACAACTCGCAATTGAGATGAAGACTTATTATGAAGGAAGAAGCACCTTTGATGTGCAAGGAAATGCGCGGGGTACCGAGTTCAAATTTATTCCGGAATTAGTGGTGACATTAAAGAAATTCTTTAAATTTGAAAAGACCAAACAAGAAGAGAATTTCGCAGACTATGCTTACGAAAAAATGGCTGATCTGTCCAAGAACGCTCAGGACCAGATCAAGACCATGATCAGTGAATACTCTTCGACTGTATCGATTTCTTTAACATGGGACTCCAGCTACGTGCTTATACCTTTAAATCCCAGCAAGGGAAAGGAGTCGGATTGCTGGCTGGTAAGCTTGAGAGGCGTGAAGGTGTTTACTGACCCGGAGAATACTGACCTGGATGACCATAAGGCGATCATTTATAATACGCTGAAGTATGAATTGGAGAATATTAGCGTGAAATATATGGAGAAAATGTTGTATTATAGTCAGTATAAGAAGGATCCTGCAAGTATTCAAGATGAGAGAAAGACATTCTTCCCGTTGATGGAGGATACAAAGTCAGGAATGGAGTTGAAAGTAATGAGGAAATTCGCAAAGAGGAAGATTGAAGATGAGCCAGAGGTTATGTTGACCTTCTATATCGGAGATATCACTGCAAATTTGAATACATTGCTGTATAAAAAGATGTCAGAGTTGAGAAATTGCTTTGATTTTTCGCAGGAAAAAGATCTGAATGATTATTTAGAAACAGAAAAGAATCAGATTTTGAAGAATAGTGAAGGTTTATTCAAGGTTTATTTCAGAGATTATTATGAGTTGAAGAGCGGCTGGACCGAGTACATCATGGTGGTGTCAGGTTTCTACCTTTATTTCTTTAGAAACCGTGATGATATGGAGGCTGCGAGATATGTCTTTACAAAACTAGCAAAGCTCAAGGTTGAGCGTGACACCTACGATTTCCCTAATATCTTGAAGATAACCAATAAATTCGAGGAGGTGGTTATCGCTTTTGAGAATGAGAATAACTTGAATCGTTTGGTCCAAACTATAGAAAAGAAGAATCAAGCTTATGCAGAGGAAAATCTCACAGTCGAAGTGAATGAAAAGAACGAGAATGGTGAAGTTGATTCAGAGGTTAAGGCTGTTGAGCCTGCGAACCATAAAAGAATTTTGTTCAATTTGAAGGTCGTATTTGAAGGACTGAATTTGAATTTATTCGAAGAATTTAATAAAAGAGTTGATGAGGTGTGTTTCTCAAAATTAAGTATTGAGTATACTTATCGCTGTTATGACCAGGTCATCAATATTAAACTCTTGGATATTTCAATTGCAGATTATTTCTATGAGATCGAGCCTGACCAGCAGCCAACTTTGATCCTCTCTTCAAGGCCTGATATGATGAAATCTTCAGTGAAATCGAAGGAATTGATCAATTTTTATTTGAGATACCTTGATGACAGGCATCCAGAATTCGAAGAAAAGATGAATGAAAAAGAACTTGCAGTCGTCTTCAATACACTTTCGATTAACTATGTTCCTGAAAGAATTTATTTCTTGATGAACTTCTTTACGAAATCTGCTCCCAAAACTGGTGAAGAAGAAAGAGGTAAAGATAGATCACCTGGGTCTCCTCAGAAACATGCTGGAGGAGATGCCAATAAAGGGATCCATTATATCGCTAAGAAGGCTGAGAATAAGAAGGAGATCAAGTTCTTGACAGGCGACATCAAAGTTAATGAGCTTTCAATTACGATGTACAGTCAAGTAACTCACTTGAAAATTGCGAGACTTGGGCTACAGGAGCTGGTTGTAGATATGAATGTTGATAAGGATGCCTCGAGGTATAAAGGATCTTTGAAAAATATTCAAGCATTTGACCTGACGAATTATCAACAAACTCCTGGTGTAACTGAAATAATTCCTTATGAGTTAGTTGGAATTGAAAAGGGACTGTCTTTGCTGGACTTTGAATTTATCCAAAGAGACGAATTATTCTTGAAGCGTGAGGGTTCCAGCATCAGGAATATTTTCAATGTGACAATTAACTCCATCAGAATAAATTATGTGAACCAGCCTGGCATGAGGATAATGAATTATGTGAGTAATTTCATGCTGGATTTCAGCTATGGTGATACTCATACTTACGAAGAGAAAGTAATGGAAGCAATAGAAAAGATCAAACTCCCAAGGTTTTTGGGTCTTAATGTCACCTTAAACAATCCCAAAATCATCATAAGAGCCAAGCCAACGTCCTCAGTGATCTTTGAACTGGACCTTGAGCTTGCTACTGTAACAAATATAAGAGGAGAAAATACGAAAAGAGTGCTTCAGCCAGGTCCTGGCTTTGAATCCGTCTTTGCAGAAACTTACAAAATATCGACTTCTGATATTATTCTGACAAAGAAAATTGTTAATGGAGAAAGTATTCAGATCAGCAGGCCATTTAAATTGGACCTCGACTTTTCAAGGTGTTTGTGGTATGATGATTATATCTTGGCCAATGGAATCAGTCAGGATGACAAGTTTACAACACTGGACAATACTTATTATATTACTGCTGTCCTAACTCCTGTGCTGCTGAAGTTTAACCAAGAGGACTATTTGGATATAATGGATGCAGTGTTTATGAATTTGGCGTTTGATGATTTTAGAGATCCTCAATATCATATAGATTTGACAGCGCTTCCAGAAATGAAGCATACGAATCTTCCAACACCGATAAACTTAACGTTAATAACTGAGTATTTGGGAGGCTTGGCAATGGATCAGACGTTGAATAGTTTGTTGGCAAAGATTGTGGGAGTGTCTGCAGGCTTGAAATTCTATAGAAATAGGACGGGAGATAAGGATATTGAGATATCTTTTAACAAGATGATTGTGAATTATTTCGAGCAGAAATTCGATACCGAGCAATATGTCGAAAAGACTTTGTTAGGACAATCATATTTCGAGAAGGATTTGCCTGTGAAAAATGAAGACAGTGTGAATGAGATTTTCAATCCGGATGCTGTTGCTGAAGAACGAAGAGAATTGGAACAAGATAAAGATTCAATGATCAAGGTTATTTACAAGATGTTTGCCAATAAAGATAGAGATTTAACTTTGAATATTCAACAAATTAAAGTGATTCTCAATCTGGATGTTTTGTTGAGACTCAAAGACTTTTTCCAACTTTGGGGCGAAAAAGAAGAAAATGCCGATCAAATTCAAATTGATTTGGATTATAAATCCAAAAACCAATATCGGGGTACAATCGATAAAGCTGAAATTTCTATCCCTGTCTCTGAAGAAACCACCTTGATCATCAAAGGTAATTGAGGATTTGTTGGGCTTATAACTTAATTTTCATAGGAGCAATGATGTTTGATTGGGTGAAATATGACATTACAGATATCGTGTTACGAAGAAAGGACTTTTTAGAGTCTTCAATGTTCAATTTCAACTTGGTGAAGAACGAAATCTTTGTTTTCCACGAGCAC
>Ga0182738_1005560_pt1 | contig 13389 bp, 16 predicted proteins | sample eDN5th30CBELigMG_FD_128876 | JGI IMG/M metagenome (GOLD analysis project Ga0182738, IMG submission 128876) | Enriched Miracle-Growth compost microbial communities from Emeryville, California, USA - eDNA 5th pass 30_C BE-Lig MG (version 2)... ...
AAGAGTTTTTTCATTTTGAGTAAAGCGTATTTATAGTCTGAATTGTTAGAAATAATTTTTTCTTGTTCTTCTCGAGCTTTCTTGACCTATGGGGTGTTGAAAGAAATAGATATTCAAGAAGTACCTCATTTAAAAGACTATCAAGTTCTTTTTGATGTTTAATATTCTCTTCTTCATGTGTTTTAAGTTCTTTTTCTTTTTCGAATAGCTATTGAGAATAAGTTGATTATTCAAAAAATTATTTGGGTACGATTTTTTGGTAATGGAGGTTGAGTTCTTTGACTGTTTCTCCATGAGTTTGTTTATCAATATCAAAAGCTTGGACTTTGTTTTCCAAGACTTGTATTTTTTCAGTAGTGGTGATATTTTGGCTCCTTTCATAGAATAAATCCTTTTTGAGTTGGTTGAGGTCTTTCTGATGACTTTTAATGGAATCCTCGAGACCTCTGACTTTGTCAGTCATAAACTCTTTGACCATTTTTAAAGTTTCAAGCTGAGCCATGATGTCTTCATTATTGGAACTATGAATTTTTTTATCTTCTAATTTCGAGTCCTGATTTGCTGCCTGAGAGAGGAGAGCATTTGTTTTGGGGATCTTTGTTATTCCTCTCACTGCCAAAAGGATTCTGAGGGTGAAAGGATTGAAAACCATGAGACTGAAGAATTTACAAGTTATGCTCAATTTCATTAGGTCACCGTCTTCAAGATATATCAAGACATTTTTAATGAAAACATGTTTTGGAATTCTAAATATTGCCTGCTTTTTGTTTTGTTCTCTTACAATATAAATATATTCATATTTTGCTCGAAGTTGTTCAATCTGATCGCTCATTTATTGAAATTTTTATTGAGATTTTTTTTATTAATTACACAGGATGGCAGTATTGAGATAATTGTTTAATGAGTGAAGTGTTCATATGAATTCGATGATTAATTGAAAATGCTGTGAACAAGCATACATACATGATAAAAAAATGAAGAATAAATAAAGGTTGATAAAAATTAGACAACAGACGATACTAAATAAAATTGTTGGTTTGAGAACAAACATAATATGCTAAAAAACAACTCTTTATTATTGGAACTCATTATTATGTTGACTGGATAAAAATAGTATATTTAAGTTGAACTAGAATGCCCATTTGGAAACATACTCTCCTTTGAATTTCAAAAGTTTATCCTTGGCTAAATCCTTTTCTTTTTTATTTTCTTTGTTTTCATTTCTTCTTTCGCTGAGAGAAGAGATGTGGAGATTGGTGGCAATTAAATCTTCATGAACCTTGGAGCTTTGTTTTCTTTTGTTTTCCAAGCCTTTCTGAACCTTGGTATCGTAGGTGGTTGAGACATAGGAATCTTGAGTCTTTGTTTTATTTTGCTCAGCGCCAGACAAAACACTTGAGAAGTTTCTATTGCTCAGCAATCTAGCAGTTTCAATGTTGAGATTTTTGAGAGATAGAGCGAGATTGCTATCAGAATCAGCCAGGTCATGCTTGGTATCAACTCTAGAGCGTGTAGTGAGATTATTCTTGGCAAATGGAGAGGAGAAAGTGGGGCAATTATCTCCTTTGGGAAGGCTGATTTTTTTGTGGAAAGAGCTCTTCATATGATTTGATTTCATATTCTCTGCGTCTTGCTTAGGTCTTAAAGTTGCAGAAGAAGAAGCAGTGGCACAGGATTCATTTCCATCAGACTTGTTGGAGTAGGCCTGCTTGGTGAGTTGGAGGTGATGAGTAGTTTGGCTGAAGCCTTTTTTAAAGTCACTAAAATGCCTGTGAGAAGAAGATCCCTCATGAGGAGTGGCAGGATTAAGAGATTTTTTGTTAAATATAGAGGAGAAGCTTTCTCCAGATTTGTGAGTCGTGGTGTGAGAAGAGAGTTGATGAAGAATGGTGTTGACTTTGGATTTAAAGTGTGGAGACATGAGACTGCTTTCAAAGATCTTTTTCTTTTGAGCAAGGTCTTGGGAAGCTTGTTTTTCATCGACAATCAGTTTTTCCAAAATGTTGTTTGCAACAGAGGAAGTAGATTTAATGTGTCCTCTTGAAGAAAGAGATTGATTGTCGTCAGAGGTCTTTAAAGGTCTATTTGACATGAATTCCTGAAGTGGACTTCTTCTTTGGAAGGCGGAGCAATTGGTTCTGGTGTTGTCAGAACTGACGACCTTTTCCTTTTCTCTTCTTTCTCTTTCTCTGGTAATATCCTTGAATCTTTCTCTCTCTCTTTCCTTGAGGGAAGCAGGGACATTGAAGGAACTGAAGAGATTGGAGTTTTTGCGAGTTGCAGATTCGAAAGCTTCATGACCTAATTCACTTGCTTGTCTGTTTTCTGAAGTAAGGATTTCAGATTTGAAGTTGGCGTTGTCCTTTCTGATTTGAAGACGAGGACTTTCTCCATATTGACTATGGAATTGAGCAAGCTTGATTTCTTTGGGTGAGACGCGGAATTCTTCGACTCTAAGAGAATCATCACTTTCTTCAGAGGATAAATGCGACTGGACCCAAGGGTGCGAGAGGATTTGGGTGATTGCCAAACGCTCGCTAGGGTTAGTCTTGAGAATTTTCAGAATGAGATCCTTGGCATCTGGGTTAATGTTTGGATTGAAGGTGATTTCTGGTTTAGTGAGGGATTTAGTGATTTCAGGAAGTGATCGGCCTTTATATGGAGCTTCTCTATGGATGAGTTCATACAAGAGGACTCCAAGAGACCAGATGTCGACTCTATAATCATAGGGCTTTTTATGAACTATTTCAGGTGCCATGTATTCATATGTGCCGCAGAAAGTCAATCTAGAGGGGAAGGTAAGACAATGTTAAGGTTGGAATGAAACCTTTTCTCGGTGATTCTTCTGGTTGCCCAACCAAAGTCACATAATTTGATGTTTTTATCTTTGTCAAGGAGGAGATTCTCTGGCTTGAGGTCACGATGCAAGACATCGTTTTGGTGGAGGTATTGGAAGGCCAAGCATGTTTGGTAAAAATAACGGAAAATTTCTTCGGGTTGGAGGTTTTTCTTTTTATGCATATAAGAGTACAGGTTTCCGTTGTTTGCAAAGTCCAAGATAAGGTAAACGTTGTTATCCTTTTGGATGTAGTTGTGGAACTTGATGATGTTGGGGTGATCAAGTTTTCTATGAATGGTAATCTCTGTTCGGATATTGTGCAAGTCAGAGCTTGTGGTCTTGGCAGGGTCCATTGAGATCTAAAGAAGAATGAGCTGACTAAAGTAAGGAGAGTAGAGTACAATTTTGATGGCATATTGTTTGCCAGTCTTTTTTTCTTTAGCTAACTTCACACATGCGAAAGATCCTGTTCCGAGCTTTGCAGATTTATCATTGGGGTCATGAAGGAACTCGAATTCAGATAAAGATCGCCCACCTCTCTCGTTGTTGGCCACAGGAGTTGTCATTCTTGAACTTAAATTATACTATTTAATTAATAAAAAAGAATTGTTAAAATACACAAACATTCTCGTGTTTTGTTTTGTAATTTTTCAGTTAAAAAGACAATTAAATTTTAATTCCATTACTCCTTTAACAAAAAAGATAACTATTGCATTTATTAATATGCAATCTTACGTTACACATCAAACAGTTGACTTAATATATGTAACTTTTTATTTTTGCTTTCTCTTTCGGTTAGCCTAGGTGAAAACAAATGTCTCTAAAATCCACCTTTATAGGCAGATGGAGGAAACTTTTCTCTTCTTAGAATAAAGAAAAAGAAACTCTCTGAGGCAGAATTCCAAAAAATATTTTGATGTCGTTGAGTTATATGAATATCACTCGACAACAAAAAGGAATGTATGGAGGTTATATTTATTTAAATAATATAAAATTTTTTTCAATTTTCAAGAAGATGGGATGAAATTAGGGATGAAGGTGATGAGAAGAGTTTATCTGGAGGATATGAAAAAAATTTTTGGCATAAAGATAGATATTAAAGAGATACATTTAAACTTTTTCCAAGTTTTTAATGACTTCGTTTGTGAATTGTTGAGTGGTAGCATGGCCTCCAAAATCTTGAGTTTTAGCCTTGCCTCCCTTGAGAGTCTTGTCAAGAGCAGCTTCAATAATGGTTGCGAATTGATGAAGGTTAAGATGCTTCAGTAAGAGAACAGAACTCAAAATATAAGCTGTGGGGTTAGCAACACCTTTTCCAGCAATATCAATTCCAGGATGTCTAGTACCCTTTATAAGAGTTAGTAAATGAAGAAAGACACGAATTTTTACTTGTTCGAAGATGACATGATTAACACCAATGTTAGCACCAGAAGTGAAACCAGGTCCTCCGCAGATACCTGCAACAGCATTTGAAACGATGGAACCATATAAATTTGGCATAACCATGACATCGAATTGCCAAGGGTTCTTGACAACCTAGGGGGAGTGTGAATTGCATTTTTTTTTGAAGAAAGATTTACTTGCATGCAGCAATTATCAATAATCATTTCTTCATATTGAATGAATGGATATTTGGCAGCGACTTCTCTGGTGGCTTCTAAGAACATGCCATCACAAATTTTCCTAAGAGAATGGGTCAGGTTTTGGATTTTTAGGAGAGTACATGATGTTGGCCTTGTGGACGGCAGTGACCTTTTTTCTTCCTGATAAGTAGGCAAATTCGAAAGCATATTCAGCAATTCTTTTAGAAGCGTCTCTGGTGATGACTTTGATGCTTTCAACAACGCCAGGATAGACTTCATGTTCAACACCACTATATTCTCCTTCAGTGTTTTCTCTGATGACAGCAATGTCGACATCTTTGTGTCGAGTGTTTGCACCTGGCAAGGTTCTTGCGTAGGTGAGATTTGCAAAAAGATCAAGATGTTTATAGATTTCTTCGTTGTTGATGTATTTGGCTCCTTCTCTGTAAGGAAGGGGACCAAGTAGGATGCATTCATTTTTAGTCAAGGATTGAGTACAATTTGTGTTTGCAAGTGTGAAGTTTTCAATGACATCCCATGTGATGGGGCAGTGAGCTGCTTCAAAGATATCCTGGACAGCTCCTAGAAGGGAACATTAGAGTTTTTTCGTTTCAAGAGTTACTTGTGACTTCTGGGCCAATTCCGACTCCTGGGATTAAAGTGACTTTCTGTGATTCACCAACACCTGGTCTTGGGACAGTTGGAGATCCATGAACGGCCTTTCAAAATATTTCTCAGTTGATGATCAAAGTTATTACACTATATTGGTATCTATTTAATCCAAAGAGTTGGAAGGACTTTCTTGAAAGATATCTAGAAAGCATAGCTGAATATGAATAATTATTATTAAAAATCTTTAAATTCTTTGTTGTTTAATACATCAAACAAAGTAATTTAGCTAAAAAGTAGTTTTAATAACGAGAGAAAAATAGGGTTCAGGGTGTCGAAGGGAAAATTCAGATTTGCTTGTGAAAAAGGCAAAAAAACCATCCGCGGACGGAATCGAGAAAAGCGATGGTTTCAAATTATCTCGAGAGGAAATCAATTTTCAGGGAAAAAGATTTCGAAAAAAAACCTTTTTGTTTGAAAATTTATAAAAAATTTTTTCATATTTTTACTGTAAAAATTTTCGTTTGGGATTGGCTTTTGAAATGGTGATTATTTTTTTGACTGTCCAACTGAACGAAAAAGGGCCTTTTTGGTGATGATGTTTAACAACTCTGGGAACTGTTTAACAAAAGCATATCTAAATTTGACAATTTTACTTATGATACTGTTTGGAAAAGAAAAAAAATTTCTTCGACAGAAGACTTTGAAAAATTAAATATTTCTTGTTTTTACGATACTTTTATCATAGTTTAGAGAGAAACTGTGTTATTTTGCATGACTAGACTTCAAATATTTTTTTTTCCATCAAGTAGAAAAAATCCCCTCGAAAATTGTACCAAATGTTTCCAAAAAGAAATTTCAAGAATTTGATTTGCTTTATTTTTCCCTAAGAGGAAGCCGATCACTCATAAACCAAATCAGGTTAAATCGTTATATTCGAAATTCAAATGTAATTTTAAAGTTAAATTGAGTATTTACAAAAATGATTAGAAAACCTACAAGAATCGAGTTGAAGCAGGACGATGACTATGGTGAATATGAAGAGTTCAAGAAGAAGCAACTTGAACAGGCCAAATTAAACAAGCTTGTGAGCGAAAGTGGTTTAAGATCATCAAAGTAACTCTTTTGAGGGGACATTTTGTTTAAATAATGAATAGCAAAAATTATAGAAAAGGAATGGGTCAGCAAGATATTCTGAATGCTGGAGGCTCAAGGCCTGATCCCAGAATGGATCCCAACTTTTTATACTTCCAAAGCATGTTAAGGAATAGCGAGGGAAGAGCTTCCAATCCTTCACAAGGTCAACAACCAACTTCTGATATGATAGAAGCTCAGACAAATAATATTTTCTTTTCTGTTTTGCTCAACAGTATAAGTCAAGGAGGACAGGCCTCTTTCGAGCAACCAAATCTAAATAACGGTTCTATGGAATTTGAAAGACCTCCTGATGGTCGTGATAGTGTTTAACCAAACGATCTGTTGGAGTGATAAAGATCAAGATTCTTTTTAAAATTTGAAATTGTTGATTTGTACTTCATGCTCATTTGCTTCACTTGAATTGTAAATGATGAATATAGAGTTTTCTACTCCTTATGATATTCGCTTATCCACTACACAAAAAATTGTTTCCCTCGAAAGATAGATTTTTGAATAGATTTTTTTGGTTCATAAATATTTTTAGATAAATATATGATAATGAATTAAATAATTTATTGATATGCTATCATTTGAGAATGAAATATTAAGGGGTTGATTTCCAGTTGATGGATCTTTTGACAGTTGAAAGCCAGTTTGAATAATTTGATTCCATCAATTCTTTCTTTTCAGCGTTATAGTTGACCTTCTTTTCGTAAACCAAGAACTCTTTAATGTCATCCAAATTCTTAAATAAGCCCGTGTGAAGACCTGCGGCAACTGCTGCTCCAAAACATGTTGCTTCTTTAATTGAAGATTTTTCTAACACAAAAATTTATGGATTTATAATCACAAACAATACCAATTTGCTTTTGTAAAAGATCTGCTTGGAATTGCATAAAAAACTCATTTACAGTGACCCCTCCATCAACATTGAGTTTTTGTATTTTGATTGAACTGTTATCCTCAATACATTTTACAACCTAAAAAAGGAGGTGAGAAATTAGAATATCCTTCAAAATTTGACATCTTTAGTTCTGTAAGCAATTGCTTCGAGACAAGCTCTAATGATGTGAGATTTGCTTGCAAATGATGTAAGGCCAATGATAGTTCTAAATTAAGGGAAGAATTTTAGTTATATTCGTTCCTCGAATAGAAATACCCTGTGGCAGTTTCATTCCACTGTGGGCTGTACAATCCGCTGAAAGCTGGGACGAAATAGACTCCTCCATTGTCTGGGATTTGTTCAACATGCTCTTCAAGTTCTTTCCAAGTAGAGAAAAGACCCAACTTATCCTTTAACCAATTGATGGTATTGCCTCCTGTTTCAATTGATCCCTAAAAAGATAATTATTCAGTATGACAAATTTTTTATTACTTCAATTCCATAAACGGGAGCTTGATTTTTACCCAATTTATAGCAAAGAGTAGAAATAAGTCCTGGAACATGAACAACATTTTCACCAACGTTGACAATCAAAAATGATCCAGTTCCATAAGTATTTTTAGCCTGTCCACTTTCAAGAAGTCCATGACCAAGAGCAGCGGCATGTTGATCTCCAAGGCAACCTGTAATAGGAATACCTTTGAGAGGACCTTTTTGAACAGATCCAAAATCATCAGAATTATTCAAAATCTTTGGCAAACACTTGAGAGGAATATTGAATTTACCAAGTAATTCTGGATGCCATGAGAATTTCTGAAGATCCATCAAATAGGTTCTTGAAGCATTAGTAACATCAGTCACATGTTGTCCAGTCAAGTTCCAGATGAGCCATGAGTCGATTGTGCCAAAAAGCACATCATCAATATCTCTTGAAATAGCAGGAACATTGTCAAGGAGCCTTCTCTTTGTTATAGAAGAAGAGGAGTAAAATCGTCTTTACCATCTGATTTTGAAGGCACTAAAGTAAGTTGATACTGGTAAACCGTTTATATGTTTAAAGCACTCTTTATCATTTTTGTGATTTGCTAAAAATTTATTGGCAATTTCAAAAGTTCTGCCGTCACTCCAAACAATTGCATTATGATAGGGTTGACCTCAAAGGAATTTATTTCATAGTGAACAAAAAGAAGTGATACCAGTTTTTTTATTCCAAGCAATAACAGTTTCTCTTTGATTTGTGACACCAATGCATTTAATTTGAGAAGGATCAATCTTGAAATGTAAAGAAGAATCGATCAGAAGTAAGATACAGTTGAAGTAGCAGTTTTTGCTATATTCTCAAGGTTTTCTAATATTTCTAAAGGATTATGCTCTAACCATCCTGATTGTGGAGTGATTTGTTTGTGTGGTCTCATCTCTGAAAAAAGGTTGTTGCTTTTTGTATCATAAATATTGATCTTGGTGGTGGTGGTACTCTGATCAATACCAAGGATCAGAGGTTGATCTGAACGACTTGAGAAACTATACTTGAGTAAAGAACAGAGATCCTTTGAGTGCTTCTTGGAAATAACTCGAAGAAGGCCTGAATAAGCTCTTGAAATTTGCATGATACTTCTAATCTTCTAATTACAATAATAAAAAACCCACCGAGTAATTTATCCAATTAATTCGTTAAATCTTATCAAATAGTGCTTGAGAGAGAGTCTAAGTAATGTAAAATAGAAGGTTCATGACTAGTGTTGAATTGGAGGAAAAAATTGATTGCGATCCAGATCCAAGTCTAGGAGAGCGACGAGAGGGTCAAGAAATTTTTTTCAGCAAGTTGAGCAGGAAATTTTTCCTCGGATCCATTTTTCGGAGTATTTTTGAATTTTTGCCTTGAAAATAATTTTTTCTCAAAACATAAATAAAATATTTAAAGCTATAGACCAATATACAATTATCAATTAAAGAGTATGGTAAAATGAAAGCATGGAGATAAAAATATTTTTTAAATTTAATCATCATAATCATCTCCTCTTGGAGATTCTTCAGGGATGGCGCCTTCATTCATCAGATTAGAAAAATCAAATTCAAACTCATCTCTAAGAAATTATTTTGAGAAAAAGGTTATTCAAAATGAAAGTACCTATCTCCTTTATCAGCATTTTTATCATCAACAACGGAGTTGGTTTGACTTTTGTCTTCATCAGCAACAGGCTTTTTATTTTTTCCTTTACCCACAGGAGGTTTGCCTGAAAATGAGTGGTTAGATGTGAGTTCAAATATGATGCATACTTTCTTTGGTTTCTCTTTTAACTTTCTTCCTGGAGCCTGCTTTTGCCATGAACTTTTTGGTTTCATTTGCATTAATTTCACCTTCGTCAAACAGAAGTTCCACGACCTAGAAGAATTAGACAATTTTTAATTTGAATAAACTGACGTCTTGTGGCTTAAAGATATCGGCCTTGAAAGCGCCACCAGAATAAACAGTAGCCTGGACATTTTGTTTTTGTTGAGCCCTTTTGACGATTCTCTCTTCGACAGTACCCTTTGTGATCAAACGGTAAACATGCACATCTTTAGTTTGACCTAGACATCATTCATTAGAGGATATAACCAACTTTCATCAGATTACCGATTCTATGAGCCCTATCAGTAGCTTGAGCATCCATAGTGGGATTCCAATCATTATCGTAAAAGATGACAACATCAGCAGCGGTCAAAGTAACACCCAAACCGCCTGCTCTAGTACTCAAAATAAAAGCGAAAATTTTGTCATTTTCCTGGAACTCTGAAACCATATCTCTTCTATCAGAGACAGTACACGAACCATCAAGCCTGAAGAATAAATATCTTCTTCTCTGGAGATATTCTTCCAAGATATCCATCATTTTGGTCATCTAAAAAGGGTTATTTATTTTTAATAAAATTTTCGGATTACTTGGCAGAAAATGAGTACTCTGTGGCCATTTTGTTTCAAATATGGAAGTAAAGTATCAAGATATTGAAGCTTTGCACTATCTGCAATGAGACTTTCGAAGCTGGGAACTTCGACATGGGAGAGATTTTCATCTGGATCCCTCTCGTAAATTCCATTTGCAGTTAAGCCTTTGAGAAGGAGAAGAGAATCAGAGTATTTTCTGGAGACTGTTGGGATGTAAGAGAGGCCCAAAGTTGGAAGATTTTCAGTGGTACTAAAGACATTTTCAGCATGGATGATTTCTGGTCCATTGAAGAGACTTGAAAGGATTCTGGGATTGATTTCTCTGTTGAACTGATAAGTAGACTGTGTGGAAGAGCAAGTGATATCGAAGTATTCAGCAACTACTTTAGGGATATAGCACTGGACAGATTTTTTGGGGAACAACAACATGGTCTCAATGGTCTTTGGAGGTCGAACAAGTTCTTTGACGATAGGCTCATCAAAATTGAAATGGTTGACGAGGTCATAATTGATCCAAAGCATATTTTTAGTTTTGAGTTTCAAAGAATCTTGAACGACAGGAGACTCGTAGCATGAATTAACTCTGCTGAGAGTTTTAAGGCAGTGGAGTAGGATGAGAATTGTATAGAAATTGTCGCATCTAAAGCACAACTCAAGTAGAGTGGGTGAAATATTCAAAAAGCGGGTGAATGAATAGAAATTGGCAGTTGAACCGTCAGAAAGATGGCTCATGAGAGACTGGTGAATTCTTGAACTATCCCAAAGGCAGAAGTGCTTTCTGATCAAACTGGCTTTTTCTTGAAATTCCCGACCATCTAGTATAAAATAAGTCATTCGGATCTCAAATTTAAAATCTCACCAAATTCACTATACAAATCATCATAGATCAATTTGGGAACTTGATATACAATAGGATTCGTCACTTCATGCATGATGTGCTTTAACTTTCCGAAGGCGACAGTATGGTGGCCGGTGTAGTAGTGGTAATTTCTAAAACTGAGTGGAGTTTTTGATTGTCTTCTTTCAAAGAGTTCAGGATGATTACAGACCTAAGTTGGTGGGGTGAGGTTGAGAAATTAAAAAAGAATACTTTTCTAAATTGCATAACAAGGTTCATGAGATTCTCGACTTTAGCTTTGGATTCAAACATTTGGAAAAAGTCCTGAAGAGAGAGATGCTCTTTAATTCTATTATAGAGTTCAGCTTGACGAGTGGTCATGTTGATGAGAATTTGATATTCTTTCTTTTGACCGATTTCATTTTCAACATCCTTTTTGACTCTTCTCAACATGAAAGGTTTAAGGATGGCGTGCAATCTGGAGAGTTGATGGTGATTTAAGGCATTTTGATCTCCCGAGCTGGCTTCGATATCCTTAGAGAACCATTCCTGGAATTGTTCATGAGAATCAAAGAGTTTTGGCATAATGAAATGGAGCAAAGCCCAGAGTTCAGCCATAGTATTTTGAATGGGAGTACCAGTTAACAGGAGTTTGTTTCTGGTATTAAAACTAAGGAGAATCTTCCATCTTTGACTGTTTGTGTTTTTGATAGCCTGGGCTTCATCCAAAACCATGTACTGCCATTTGAGTCTTTGGAAAGCTTTTTCATCAGCAACGACAAGTTGATAAGAAGTGACGACGACGTGGAATTGACTGTTTGGAGAACCCCAATATCTTTGTTGGAAAAATTTCCTAATAGTTTTTCTTTCCTTGAGACTGCCCCAGTATGGCAAAACTCTTAAATTGGGAGCAAATCTATGGATTTCTTGTTGCCAATTGAATAAAGTTGAAGCAGGAGCAACAACCATGAATGGACCCCAATTACCCTTGGTTTCACTAACATGAGCAAGCAGAGCAATAGCTTGAATAGTTTTTCCGAGACCCATTTCGTCGGCTAAAATACCATTGATACCCTGCTCAAAGAGATTATCCAGCCATCTGAGTCCCTTAATTTGATACTCTTTTAATGTTCCATGGAAACTCTTGGGAGCTTCTACAATCTTTTGTTTGGGATCAATATTAACAGATGAGAAGTCAAGATTGTTGGCACTTCCTCGAGTTCCAAACAAATCATTCATCTCCAAGTTTTGGAGCTCTGCAACTTCTCCTTCTGGGCCTCCTTGCTCGACTCTTTGCTTTTGTGTTTCTTTATCGAAGGTATGCAAATATTCACGATGGTCATTAATAAGCCCCTGGACACTCTTGTAAGCAGCATCTTCGTCAATATCGACCTTTTGATAACCTGCTGGAGCAGGAGCTATTTCTTGACCGTTCTCAACAGCAGTCTGATCATCTCCCTCAACTCCAATGCCTAATTTTTGAGCCATAAAATGGGCATAGATATCTGATTGTTTCATCAAGAACTCCAATCTTCTTCTCTGGAGTAATGTTTCACGTTCTTCTTCTGCTTTCTTTCTTATTTCAGCCTCAAGACGTTCTTTCTTCTTTCTCAATTCATTGAGCTCCTTTTCTCTCTTTCTCCAGAAGATAAGCATTTCCTTATGCATTCTCTTTGCTCTAAAAACATAATCACGAGCTGCTCTCTGACTTTTAGAGATTTTCTTTTTGACTTCTTTGGTGGCAAAGAGTGCATTCTTCTTACAATTGGCTTCAACGTCCAATTTGATCCTAGGAAAAAGAAGGTTAGATCATTTTGTTTTTCTGAATGGGTGTTACTTTTGAGTGAATCGATAGATTCTGACAACACCTCTGACAACATTTTGCCATTGCTTTTTAAGCAAGGTCTTTTCATATTTCTCAAGTTCCGATTTGGACATATTGCTTGCTTTAATCTTTGCATTCTCTTTTTCTTTCTCACCCAAAACTTTCTTCTTCATATCATCATAAAACATTGGAAGCTCAACTTTAGCAATTTTCTTGGCAGCAAGGGCATTTGCGTCATCTCCAAGATTTTCTCCATCAACTCTTTTGCCTTTCAGATCTTTTGCTCCTTTAAGGTGTAAGCGGTGTCTTTGAAAAAAAAGTTACCAAGTCCCTTGGATATCGAAATGAAGTTTGCATCCTTGGCATCATCAAATACATTGCTAAAGAGAGGAAGTTTGACTGGATCTATGGAGTATTTTTCGATTTTAAGTAATTCGCTGCTTTTCTATTGACAGAGTTATTTCAGGATTTGTCGAAAGAGGATACATATCCAATTTGCTTGACAGAAGTGACACCATCTGTGTTGACTTTAATCTTTTTGGTGACGCTTTCTTCCGTTTCTGATCCGTCAGAAGATGTGTCATCCAAGTTAAAAAGACCAAGGAGTTGTTTTTCGATCTTCAAAGCATTTTTATTCATGATTTCATTAATCTTTTTGGTTTCAAAAAGAGGATTCTTTTTGTCAATTGGAACCATGGAACGTTTTTTCAAAAATTTTTCTCGATGGTATTCATTGAATTTTTTCCTAA
>Ga0182738_1005561_pt1 | contig 13386 bp, 16 predicted proteins | sample eDN5th30CBELigMG_FD_128876 | JGI IMG/M metagenome (GOLD analysis project Ga0182738, IMG submission 128876) | Enriched Miracle-Growth compost microbial communities from Emeryville, California, USA - eDNA 5th pass 30_C BE-Lig MG (version 2)... ...
GGGGTTGTAGCTGGCTCATCCTCTTCTGCGAGCTTTTCTTCTACAGCGCGCCGGATTATCTCTTGAATCGAAACACCCGTTTCTTGCTTTTCTTTTTGAAGGCGTTCGTATTGTGATTGAGTGAAACGTTGTTCCTGGCGAACACTCAACGGCTCACCATATAAAGTTCTGCGTTTACTGGTAACTGACGTCTCTTCTTTACCTATACCCATTCTATATCACCTAATCTATTATGCCACACAAGTATTTAAATGCACAGACATGCATCTACTTGACATAGACGTAACTTTACGTGTATAATATTTATCGAACGTAAATTTGTAGGTTTTGCGTAGGATGAAACTATGAAAAAAGTCAGTAATAATAGCGAGGTTTTGACCGCGAACGAGTTAGCTCAACGTTTAGGAGTTGACCGTAGAACCGTTATAAAAGAAGCGCGAAAAAATAAATACCCCTCCTTTAAGATGGGATCGCGCTGGCGTTTCTACTGGCCAGCCGTTGAAGAAGCGCTACGCGGCAAGACGGAGGCCCACAAATGACACCCGCTGAGCGTGCCCGCATAGACGCAGGTTACGGCGGCAAAGACGGCTTACGCCGCGCCGCCAAAAAGCTACGCTTCTCTGAACGCTACATCCGCAAGGTAGAGCGCAAGGGGCGCGGTTCCGATTACTACTGCATCAGGGCCGGGCGGCTGTTTGATTGTCCGGCGGACTGGTTTTTCTTCCCCTCGGCATATTGGGGAACAGGGGCAACCGCTGCCCAAGCGGCAGGCGGGGCCGACACGAAACACCGTGCCGCCTGCCGCAAAAGTACTTTTAGGAGGTGATTATAATGAGTGAAGTAATGGGTAAGACGCCGTTCAGTGAAACCCGCGTTGCAATGGCTGCGAATGAGATCATGGAAGACCGCATCATTGACGCGATCAAGCATTGCCAAGACATGACCACCGTTGAAGGGAAACCTTGCGAAGTCACGATCAACGTGAAGATTACGCCGAACCGGACGCGTTCGCAGTTTATGTTTGAGGTGTCCGGCAAAACCAAATTCTCGCCGCGCGAAAGCGCCGAAAGCGAGCTTTACACCAGGATCGATGACAACGGCAGGGTGGAATACATCCAGTTCGATCCAGAAAACCAGTTGCCGTTTGAGAATTAGTAACAAAAGTACTTTTAAGGAGAAGTAAATGTCAATTGAGAACCACGTGCCGGATGGCACATTTGTAAAAGAGATTGCGGAATTGGTGAATCCCAAATTCGTGCTGGACCGGTTGCGAGATGGTCGCGAGATTCTGACCGGCGGCGCGGACTTTGTGCCGCAGGTTTATGGTATCGCATCACTGCCATATCCACAAACGATTGAACTTTCCACGCTGGACGGAATTGCGGAAGCCTATAAGGACTTACAAGATCGCCTTAAAGCCTCGGCAGTTGGCGCGGGATCAGATGAGCTTATCGTTCATGTCCTCTCGCCGCGTAAAGTTTTTATCAGCGCGCCGCGTGTTGGCGAAAAGAATCAAGTTTTTGAGTATTACGCCGCCGACGCCATCATCCCAGATACCAAAATCGGTGAACATCTGGACATCGACATGGCGATTCTTAACCTGAATGCCAACTTCGAGGAAACAGTAGAGCGCGAAAAACTCTTGACGATGCTCGGTTCTATTACCAGTGGCCTGGCTTCCGATATCGTGGATGACGGCGTGGCGCAACAGGTGACCACGAAGCGCGGCATCACCCGCGCGGGAACGGAAACCTTCAAAAACCCGATAACGTTACAACCGTATCGCACCTTCCCTGAAATCACTCAACCTCAAAGCCCATTTGTGGTTCGCCTGAAACAGGTAAAGAACGACGATGACAGTCTCACCGCTCGTGTTTCGCTGCACGAAGCGGACGGTGGGCGCTGGCGAGTGAAGGCAATTGCAGACATTGCAAAATACCTGCGTGCGAATTTACCGGACGCGGTAATTCTGGCGTAAAGCCAAACCAATTGAGATCACGGCCACTCGCTTCACGGAGCGAGTGGCAATTAAAAGAGAGGTGAATAAAAAGATGTTACATACAATAAAAGATGCTTTCTGCGACGCGCTGCTGCAAACCAGCTGGATTTTGTTTTGCCTGGGATTTGCGTTGGTGGTTATCAAAATCACCGATGTCATTTCAGAGCGGCGTAAGCGCGCAAAGGCAATGCGGAGTGCGGAACTGCGCAACACCGCGAACAGGGAAGCGAAGCGCCAGGCCGCGAAGAACGATGCCGCATGGTCAGCACGATTTGGGAACACACGATAAAAAAAGTGCCCTCACCTGTGAGTGCAGATGAGGGCGAAAAGGACTGTTTATAATGAGTAATTTACCACAAACACAGATGCAGGTGCAACAAAACGGCGGCCAACTTGCCGCACCAGGCGTGTTCGATGGATTTCAAATCCTCGATCCGCACAGCGAAACCGGCGTGAGCGCACAAACCGCACCGCGCGCCAATTACATCGCAACCATTAGCGCCGGCAAGCGCAACGAAAAGGGATTGCCGGATCGCACCAAGAACGGCGAAATCTATATCCATGGCGACGCGCCGGCATTGGAAGCGGCGCTTAAGGCCAACGGCGGCAAGTCGCTCACGGTAGCATTCCCCTCTAATGATCCGCGCGAGTTCATCCAGCAACGTTTCGCGGAATATAGCGCTACGGCGCTGCTGGCTTACGGCGACGGAAACAGTGTCACTGAGATCAAAAACGGCGAACGCATAACGCATCAAAGCGGCACGGCGGAATACAAAGCCGTCATCGAACGCTGCAAAGTTTCGGTGAGCGTGTATTTCATGCTGGCGGAATGGACGGACAAGGGCGCGGACATGACGTTTAATGATGGATTCGGATTGTATCGCCTGCGCTTCACCTCGCGCAACTCACTGCAAAGTATCCTGTTTTCCATGCAGCACATGGCGCAAATGACCGGCGGCCAGATTGCCGGCATTCCGTTTGATTTGTTTTTGCGTAAAGAGGAACACGCGGACGCCAGCGGCAAAAAGCGCCCTTGCTGGATATGGCAGTGTATCCCGCGTCCGCCAAAAGGCATCCGCCTGGATGCAACATCGTTTAAGGCATTCGCCCAGCATGGCGTGCAACAAGTGGGCATGTTGCAGTTGAAGGCGCCGGAGCCGGAAACAATTGACGTTGCGCTGGCAGACGTAGCAGAAGGCGCCGTTATTGACCTGGAAGCGGAAGACGTCGTAGAGGAAAAGCCGGAACCGGCTCATGAACCGGTTGAACCGGTGATGTGCGACGCGCGCGACTACCAGAAGCGTTATTTTGCCGTCACAAACGGTTCTCGATACGCAGATGACGATGGGCGCCATGAGTTTGTACTTGAATTTACCAACAACAAAACGAACTCACTTTCAACGTTACTGGCATCGCTCACAGAGGCACAGGCACAGGCATTTATTGACGCAGTAACGGAACGCATCGCCGCGGACTGGAAGGATGCCAAGAAAAATATTATCGGCTACGCAAAAGTACTTTTCGGTGCCGATTTCAAGACACGCCTGGCTGACGAGATCGGACAAAAGAACTTTGACGGATTCTCTTTGATGCAGATGGAAGACATTGAAGGACGCCTGGACGAGCGCGTCGGCGAAATGAAGGCATTGCAGCAAGATGAACCCAAAGAGCCAGCCGTGGACGAGGATGGCGTGATTGATGAGCCAGAACCTGACAGCAAAAAACAAGAACCGCTGACAACGCCGGATAATCCGCTCAATGCAGCTGTTCACAAGAAGCTGGAAGAGGCGAAAAACCCTGCATCGTCGGCATTGTTTGACGAACTCGATGAAGCCGATCCGTTCGCCGATGAACCCGCAAACGCCTATGCAGAGGGGGCAGTCTAATGAAGATCACATCCTTAAAATCCACCGGCGTAAAGGGGCAAAACATCGATATGGCACCGCGTGCCGTCAATGTCATCGTGGGCCCAAATTACAGCGGCAAGTCTGCCGTGAAGAACTCTGTCGAATTGACATTGCTGGGTTACATCCCCGGGTTGGGCAAAAAGAATCCCAGCATCTTTGAACTGAGCAACGGTGAACCGATTGACGTCCTCGCGGCATTCGATAACGACACGGCGTTACGGCGCACGTGGAAGCGATCCGGCAAAAGCATCAAAGCTGAGGCCAAGGGCGAGTTTGAGGTTCCACCGGTAATGCTGGACTTGGGCGCGCTGTTCGGCATGACCAAATCGGAACGCCAGGAATATCTATTCCGGCTGGCGCAAACCGGCGAGCTTTCATGGGAAAGCATCACTGCTGCGGTTAAATCCGTGGCAGTGGTTGAGCCCACCGAGGAAACCGAAACGGCACTGAATAACGTCATAGAATTGATTAATTCCGCCGAAGGTGGCGAAGTTCCAGAGCGCCTGCAAAATGCTCTCACGCTGATCAAAGATCAAACCAAAATCGTTAATCAGGAAGTAAAAGACCACGAAGGATTCACCCGCACTGTGACGCGCCAATCTGAACTGGAAGTGCCGGTCAACAACGCGCGCGCTAAAGTGAAGGCGGCGCGCGATGAGGTGGAAAAAGCCGCGGCGGAAGTCACGAAATGGCAAAATGCGTTGCGTGAATATGAAGCAAAGGCGACGAAGTTAAAATCGCTTGAAGATGAACCCGGCGCCGATGTTTCGGAACTGGATAAAACGCTGGCGGAATTGGTCGGCCAAATATCCGATGCAGAAGTACTTTTGGAAACGCTCAATGCGCAACTGGAAGAAATGCAGCCGGAAGCGGTGAACAAGAATTTTGGCGAGTTGAGCGCCAAGGTTGCGACGCTGACGGCGGAATATAACGCGATTGCACGGCGCGGCAAAGAACTTACCGAGCAACGTGCAAATGCCGTGGTCAGAGCCAAAAACATCCTGAACAAAAACGAGTTGAATTACCTGGATGCCCACCGCCAGATCATCAAAGATGCCGATGTCATTCTGAAAAAGCGTGATGAGTTTGCGGCATATGACATCTGTCCGACATGCGCTACGCCGGGCGAAACATGGAAGGTTGATTTGCTGGCGGCTTATGACAAGAATCTGGAAGAGTTGTATGCGCGCGACAAGGAATCACAAAATCGCAAAATTGAATCAGATAAGCAAGTTCAGCGCGACATGGAAACAGAGCTTGACGGCATTGATGAACAGATTGTCGAATGCTCCGAAGAGTTGGAATCCAAGCTCAAAGAAGGCCGCGAAGCGCGCAAAGCCAAAGAGGGAGCGGCTGCTATTGTCTCTGCATGTAACGCCAAACGCGAGGAAGCCTGCAACGCACAAAACGCGCTCAATAAGCTCAACTACGAGCGCCAGACTTTCACTATTCAACGGCAAGAGATTGTTGAAAAGTCTGCGGCACGTCTGGCGTCCATTGAGAATTTGCGCAAGGAATTGGACGCAAGTGATGCCGTGGATTATGAAGCGGAAATTGATAAGTCGCGAGATTGCGAGGATGCCGCGCGCGAAAAGCTCGCCGAAGCCGATAAAGAACTCCAGCAAGAAACCGCTAACATGGCAAAAGCCCTGGAAATGCAAAAGTCCATTGTGCGCAGGCGCATTGCCGAAGCGGAATTAGAGATTCTCAAAGGTTCGTCAAAAGTACTTTTGGAACTACAAAAAGAAACCATCGAGAAATCGTTTGAGCCGTTATTAGAAACGGCGCGCAAATTCACCGATGGCATTTTAAAGGCACCGCTGGCGTTCCATGATGGCGATCTGGGATATTGGGATAAAAGTACTTTTGTCACCCATCGCACGTTTTCGGGGACAGAGGAAGCGCTGGCGTATGCCGGTTTAATGATAGCACTGGCCAGCGCGTCTGGCGCGCCGCTCAAGGTGATTGTCCTGGACGAAATGGGCAAGTTTGATCCCCATGTAACGCGCCCGGCGGTGGTTAATCGAATGTTGGATTTAACATTTGACGGTGTTATTGATCATGCCTTCCTTATCGATAATGATGCTGAGTTTTACGACGAGTGGCGCGATTCGCTGGACGTGCTGGTGTATGAAGTTGGCGCAAGCGAGGTTGTGGCATGAGCTTATCCCCTGAACAGCAACGCGCCGTGGAATCCAACAGTCCGGTCATCTGCATGATGGCCGGGCCGGGTTCCGGCAAAACGCACACATTAGTGGAACGCATCAAGCGCCTTATCGCCGACGGCGCTGAACCTGGGCACATGGTGGTCATCACCTTCACCAATGAGGCTGCAAATGAATTAAAGTCACGCACTGATGCCGTGTTTGCTTATTGTGGAACATTGCATGGCTACATGCTGAAACTGCTCCAGCAATACGGCACATCGATTGGCCTGGGCGAAAGCATCTCTGTCATCAACGAAGATTTGCGTGACGATCTGCTGGGTGAAGTGATTTACGAAACCGGCTATAAAACCACTAAGAAGGAATTAAAAGAAGCGTTGGCTGCTGGGCCCAACGCACTGAATGACATCAAGACCAATGGCGGCGCTCTATCAAAGGCACAAACAACGGCGCTGGCGTTCTATCAGCGCTGCATCCGTGAGTCGGTGGTTGATTATGATTCCATCTTGCATTTCGGATTAACGCTGGCAAAACAAATCGAGGCTTGGGATTTAAAAGTACTTTTTCTATTTGTGGATGAGTTCCAGGATTCTGCGCCGATTGACGCCGCGATTTACGAAGCGTTGCCTATCGCAAATAAATTCTTTATTGGCGATCCTGACCAATCGATTTACGCGTTCCGTGGGGCCGATGTAGAAAACATCATTAGCTTATCCCAGCAACCAGACACAAAAGTACTTTTGCTGGAAGATAATTACCGGTCCGACGTGCAGATCACGCAAGCCGCGCAGATGCTAATTGAATACAATCCCAATCGCCCTGAAAAGGTCACGCGCAGCATCACCACAGCGGCCGGGAGTGTCACGGTTAATGAATATCCAATCGAAGATGAAGAGCTGTTAGCGCTGGCGCAAAACATCAACAATTTGCCGGATCCCAACGAGGTTGCGGTATTGGTTCGCACTAATCGCCTGGTGGATTACTTCAAACGCGGCTTGCAGTCCTATCGCGTTCCGGTGCCAAATGAATACCGCGCGCCGTTACCGGCGGACTGGAAGCGCACGTTGTTATATTTGTCGCTGCTCTGCAACCCCGGCAATGACAAATTGGCTTATCGTTGGCTTTGTTTAACCAACAAAACCAAAGCCGACATCATCAAGATGGAAGCGCTGTCGCAATTCATGACGATCAACGAATCATGGCTAAAGCTCCCGGCGCAAATAGGCGTGGAAAGCGTCATGCGCTCGCTAATAGAAGCGAATGTTTCAATGGAATCATGCGAACGTGTGCAGCTGGCCATCGATGCACTGGAAGGCGACGACGGCATTCCGCAATTACTTTCTGTGTTGCAGTTTGAGCCGCCAATAGAGAAGAAGCCAGGCGTCACAGTTTCAACAATCCACGCTGCCAAAGGGCGCGAATGGGATCACGTTTTCCTGCCTGCTTTCGAGCAAGGAATCATCCCATCGCTCAGCAAAAAAGCCAGCATCGAAGAGGAAAGGCGCGTTGCGTTCGTGGGGATGACACGGGCGCGCCACACGCTTACCATCACGCACGCTAAAGTGCGCGCGGAACAATATCGTAGCGGCGAATATATGGCCGCGCCAAGTCAATTTATTAAGGAAATGGGAGTTAATTAAGGGGTAATCATGGCATGGATTCCATCTGATGTGAATATGGGAAGGCACCCAAAAACACGCCGATTTGCGCGCGAACTTGGCGTATCTGTGCCGGCGGCAATGGGGCATCTGCATTTGTTTTGGCACTGGTGTATGGAGTTCGCGAGTAACGGTTACGTAACGCAACACGATGTAACAGACATCGCCGACGCCGCGTTATGGGGCTGTAACGCGGACGATTTTATGAACGCATTGATTGAATGTAAATTCATCGATAAATCCGGAAATGAGCTAAAAGTTCACGATTGGGACGAATATGGCGGCAGGTATTTAGAAAAGAAAAATACCAATGCTGAACGCCAGGCAAAGTATCGTGAACGTAAAAAAGTCAAGCAGGGCAAGGGTTTGAAGTATAGTAACGGTGACATAACACCTAATAGTAACAGTGGTAGCAACGGTGATAGTAACAGTAGTAACGGTGACATAACGGTTATGTCACACGAAAATAACGCCTTAGAGAAGAATAGAATAGAGAAGAATAGAATAGAAAAGAGTACGTCAGCTGACGCTGACGATGTACGCGCGCAAGAAAAAAAGCCAGTGGAAAATTCAACGGCATCATCATCGTCGTCATCGGTAAATTCTGAATTTTTAAATCTCACACCGGAACGCCAGGCTATGCTGGATTCGGTGTTGGATTTGGTGAATAAAAAATCCGATTGGTACGGCAAGACGCTCGCGGAAGCCGAAAGGCGCATCATCGCGAAAATTCTGAACAAGATCGAACGCGATGGGCGAACACTGGAGCAAATCAACGGCTACATGGCTAATTTTGCCAGGATGGTTGATCGGGACCAAACGACGGTCACTAAGCCGTATCCGGCTCAAATGCTCAAGGACATGGATCGGGTTTTGGACTGGAAGCCAATTGCCGGCAAACAATCCATGACCGAACAGGAACAATTAGCGCGCATGGCAGAACTCACGAAGCAGCGTATGCGCAACGAGGCAAAGGCAGGTGTAGCATGACAGAACAGGAACGAATCGAACTGAACGCAATTTATCTCGCCGTGGTGAATTCCATCCGCCGCGACTTCCCGAACAGCTCAATGTCGCGCATCACAGACGAGCAAGCGCTGGCAACCGCAGAGAGCTGGGCTGAGCATCTCAAGCATGTGCCGGCGCCGCGCGTGATGGGAATTTATAAATCCCTGGCAATGGGGGCTAAGAATCCGCCAGTGGTTGCTGATTTTGCGAACGTGTGGGCGGAAATGTATGAACGCGAATGGCGCCAGCGACAAGATTTAAAGCGCGAGCAAGAGGATGCCGAACTCAAACGCCAGCATCAGGAAGGCGTTGGCAGGATTGGCGCGAAGGTATCCCGCATGGCGCGGGAGCGTTGGGCGGCCGGGCTGGATGCAGTTTGCTGCGATTGCACCAACGAACATGGGCAAGGGATTATCGCTGGGTTGACTGCTGACGAAGAATATTTTTGCTGCCAGGAACGGCAGTGTGATTTTCGGAAGCCGGTTTCAAAGCTCATGGAAATCCGCGTTCATCCCACGTTCAAACCGACGGGCAACTTGATGCCCGCGGCGAAGCCAAAGCAAACCGAAGCGCCTGCGCCATCGCAAAAAGAATTGCTCAGCGATGACGAGATCATCCAGCACCTGGAAGAGCGCTGTGGCATGAACTGTGACAAGGTGGGAACAGAGAACGCAATTTCATTCGGAAGATATTTCTTGGAAGTAAAACCCGTGCTGACAGCGTGGAACCGCGAATCAGCACAGGACGCATGGCAAGAATTTAAAGGGGAATTGAAACATGCCAATGCAGCTTAACCACGTCGCAGATGCGGCGGAAAGTACTTTTACGTTGCCAATAAAACGCCGCTTACCGGCGAGGGATTCGATCCAGGAACGTTTTGAAGCATTCCATGAGGCGCATCCGGAAATCTATTCATTGCTGGTGTATTTATCACGTGATGTCGCAAAGCGCGGCTATTCCCGATATTCCATGAAAGCTGTTTTCGAACGCGCAAGATGGCATCAAATTATTGAAAAAGGCAATCGGGAATTCACGCTCAATAATGACTTTACAGCTACGTATGCCAGGCTGATTATGTCGCAGGAGCCGGATTTAGAAGGATTTTTTGAAACGAGGGAGAGAGTGAACCAATGCCGATAAAAGTACTTTCGCCGCGGCGAGTTGTAAAGAAATCCTTGACAACTGAATTACGTTTCACGCTTCCTTATCCACCTTCCGCAAACCGTTATTGGCGCAACTATCGCGGCATCATGGTTACCAGTCCACAGGCGTTGGAATACAAGGCCAACGCGCGGCGGATTGCATCTGGTTCTGGATGCACAGCGATCATTGAGCCTGTTCACGTGCAAGTGGATGTTTACCGCCCGGCGAAACGTGGCGATCTGGACAACACGCTAAAAGTACTTTTGGACTCGCTCAACGGAATTGCTTATGTGGACGATTCGCAGATCGTTCAAATCACGGCGCGACGGTTTGAAGACAAGAAGAATCCGCGTGCGGAAGTTGTTGTGGGAAAAATGGAGATTTAATTATGGGACAAAATTCAAAAATAGAATGGTGCGATCACACATTTTCGCCTTGGTGGGGATGCACCAAAGTTTCGGATGGTTGTAAGAACTGTTATGCCGAAGGTGTCGCAAAACGTTTTGGTAATGACTGTTGGGGCGTCAATGGTAAACGTCGCATGATGAGTGAAGCGTATTGGCGTCAGCCTCTCAAATGGAATAGAGAAGCGGAAGCGGCTGGGGTTCGTCGACGTGTGTTTTGCGCGTCGATGGCGGATGTATTTGAGGATCGTCCGGAACTTATTGCACCGCGTCAGCGATTATTTGAATTGATCGACGCCACGCCAAATCTGGATTGGCTCCTACTTACGAAGCGTCCGGAGAATATTAAACGATTGTGGCCATTTAGGTTTTATGACGAACAATTTAATTGGCCAAATATTTGGATCGGCACTTCAATTGAAAATCAGGAGATGGCGGATCAGCGCATTCCTGAGCTTTTAAAAGTTCAGGCGAAAGTGCGGTTTTTGAGTTGTGAGCCATTGCTGGGCCCAGTTGATTTGGAACGATGGATGCATAACTCTGGTTACGAAAATCAAGATGAGGTTTTCCTGTGCCATGGTTGCGGAGCTTCCGGCACTGGAAAGTACTTTTCAGTGCCGACAGGTGGAGATGATTTTGATTGTCAATGTTCGGAATGCGGACGACCTGTTGAAGACGGCGTAGTAGACACAATTGGCAATATTGACTGGGTAATCGTCGGCGGCGAATCTGGCTCAAAGGCGCGGCCAATGCATCCTGCCTGGGCACGTTCGATTAGGGATCAATGCATGGCTGCTGGGACGCCTTTTCTATTCAAGCAATGGGGTGAATGGGCACCATTTGCCACACAAGCCTTTTACGAAAAAGGAACCCTGTGGCCCGGTAATGACGAAACAGTTGGCGGTGACTGTGGTGGCCCAGCATGTATAACTCATGACAAAGTGTCGCTGAGAGATGGCACTAAGATCAAATGCAAAATACTCAAGATGGAGGAACACCGATGGGGCAAGGAAAATAAATTAAGAATGACGTATTGTAAGATCGGCAAGAAAAAGGCTGGTCGCATCCTTGACGGCCGCACTTGGGATGAATATCCAGAGGTGACGAATTGAATAACCTTCAAGCTTCTGATCTTTTCTGTGGCCTCGGTGGATTTAGCGCTGGACTGTTGGACGCATGCAAAGAAATTAATCGCGGTGCTGATTTACTGGCCATCAACCACTGGCCGCGCGCGATCGCAACGCACAAATTAAATCATCCTGCCGTTTCGCATCTCTGCGAAAATTTGGATAACGTCGATCCGCGCAAAGTTGTTCCGGGCGGAAAGTTGGATGTATTATTAGCTTCTCCGGAATGCACGCATCACAGTCGCGCGCGTGGCGGAAAACCCATGTCCGACCAATCGAGAGCGAATGCCTGGCACATTCTACGCTGTGCCGAGCGCTTCTGCAATAAAAGTACTTTTCACGGAGCAAAATGAACCAAACCATTTCACCTATTGAAAAAATCCAAAATCAATTTCCGGATGCTGTTTTCGTCACGCCAAAAATGATCGCATCAGTTTGCAATGTGAGCGAATCAGAAATCCGGCACCATTGTCGTCGGTTATTTCGGCACAGTGGGCATTATCGGTTTTGGTTGGACGGAGAGCCGAACCGGCACTACCTGACCAGTGGGAATTTAGAACGGTTATTACGATATATAGACCAGCTCAAAAAATAGTTGAACGTTTCGTCAACGTTTCGTATACGTTTCTGGCAAAAGGCATTGGCGTGTGCACAAAATAGCATTGCACTGTACTTCTTCCTGCCGCGTGGCCGGCATCGCAACCGGTCACGCTGCAAAAGTACTTTTGCAAGGAGAGCACATGGAAACTATTGTTCAGACAGTTATCACAGGCGGCGCAATTCCGTTTTTGGCATCGCTACTCAACCGGCAGCATTGGAGCGCGCAAATAAAAGTGTATGTTGTCGTGGTTTTGTGCATTATCTTCGGCGCAGTGCAGCAGTATTTCGCCGGCGCGCTTGCCGTGAATCTGCATGACGGGCAAATCCTGTTAGCGGTCATTATCGGTATCCTCACTGTGTCGCAGGGGATATTCAAGGTGTTTAAGGGCAAGCTCGATCAGATCGAAACCAACGTTAATGTTCTGCCTGATTTCGCAGGAAAAACCATTGACGCCACGCCAACAGCGCAAACTTTTTCAATTGACGATCTGAAGGATGTCGCTATTGCAGCGGCCAAAGACGCCGCAGTTGCCGCTATCACCAACAAGGCGAAAGATTTATTGCCCGAGACCAAAACTTACACTGGTGCCGGAACCGCCGGGGCCGTGCCGTCGGAGCCACAGGCGCAATTAGGCGGCCCGGATATCCCAGTAAATCCTATGTCAGAAACGCTTTACGCGAAAAACGCCACGCCGTTGATCACGCCCGCGCCATCGGTAAAAGCCGAGGCTGAGGCGATTGCAGCCGCGATCAGCGCCGGCATCCCTGTTGAATCAATTGCCAATAACATCGAAACAAAAGCGCCCGGAGGTTCGGAATAATGGGAAACGCTAAATTAGCACAGGTCGCAATCGAGGGTGTTGAAAAAGCATCGTGGGCGCCGCTGGAATCAGGTTTGTGCCAGGTGTTCGCGCGTTTGTGCTACGAACACGTTTATGGCAAAGAGTTTGAGAAATACCGCCGCGCCAGCGCCGCTCTCACGGGGTTGGCATTCCAGGCAGGCGGTCTCGCGATAACCGAAGCGCAGGCAGGCAAAAAGCAGCCCGGCGATATTCTCTACAAGGTGCACGGTTCCGGCGGTTATGGGCATGTGGGTATTGTGGTGGATGAGAACCGGGTAGCTGAAAACAGCTCCACGCATATAGGGCGCGTGCGTGGCGCGCTGGGATACCGCACGCTTGCACAGTTTGGAAGTTGCGATCTGGTTGTTCGCTTAACGCCGCCGGAAGATTCCAAATCAGCCAGCCTCATCATCGGCGTATCCGATGGCGAAAACGTGCAATACACCAGGCTGCAAAACGCCACTCTCAAAGACGGCGCGTTCTCAGTTAATGCGTCGGAGTTAGCAAAAGTACTTTTACCTGGCACGCAAACC
>Ga0182738_1005562_pt1 | contig 13386 bp, 6 predicted proteins | sample eDN5th30CBELigMG_FD_128876 | JGI IMG/M metagenome (GOLD analysis project Ga0182738, IMG submission 128876) | Enriched Miracle-Growth compost microbial communities from Emeryville, California, USA - eDNA 5th pass 30_C BE-Lig MG (version 2)... ...
AGCAAGTAATTTCAAAGAGTAATGAATAACCCGTAAAGTTTTTTAAAGCAATATCTATGCTTTTTATCATCATATTGTGATCTTGGAATCAATAAAAATTCATTTAAAAAAACTTCCCATTTCCTCCAGGACAGAAAAAGGATGAAAAAGCCTCCAAAGAAAGAAAGAAAATCTTTCTCTAATAGAACCTGATATTTTCCTTGATTCCCGCGCAGTCTCCTATTTGATTTCTTCCAATCAAGTCCAAAAATTCAGCTTCTCACTCCTCGCCTGGGGCTATTTTCTTCACAATAAAGAAATATAAAAAGAGGCTTCATCTTCCAGACATCTCCCTGGGAACTTTTTGTTGATTAATTCTTTCATCCACTTGGATACTTTAAGAATCAACAATGAATTGGTTTTAAATTTTTTCGGACCACTCTTGTTTTTCCTTTGGACTCCTAAGATCTAGAATCAATTTTTTTCAAAAAATATAAATCAAACAAAAGATCTCCTTGAACCTAATCATTTTATTTATCATTCCAATGAGAAACTCAAATTTATTCTTCGGCTGTTACACAAATAAAACCCCAAAAAATCTTATTCTTATGCTGTTTATGAATTATTCCCTGCATACAGTTCGTCAAATTAAATCTGAGAAACTTTAAGCCTTGATATCTCTCGAAGTACCCTTTACAGAGAGCTAAAAACTATTTCATTAGATGCGTCAGATCCAAACTTAAATATCTGTTGGCAGGGATGAGAAAGTTAGGTGGATTATTCAGGATTATATGAGGAATTTCTAATTTTTAAAAATTAAAAAAAAGAAGACGATTTTAATGTCTCCTCTGACAAAAAAAATTCGCTTTCAAGCTTTCTATGATAGTGGCTGTAAAATGCCATAACCCTTGCTCGGAAGGTCGGAATCTCTCTCGTCACCGCATACCGATGGAAGGAAGCCTTGAGAATGGAGAGACTCTTGAAAGGGAAGCTCATTTCCGCCCATCAAGGATCAGTCCAAAGATCCGAAAGAGAATCTTGAGAACTGTCGAAAGTAGGCGCCAACCAAGCCTCAGAAAGATCGCTGCCGCTGTCGGAATCAGTCATGAGGGTGTGAGATCAGTCTCAAAGAGTCCAGAGTATTCCTATGGATTGAGAGTGAAGAGATTTCAGCTTACACCTGATTGTAGGAAAAAGAGGGCGACATATGCAAGGAAAATGATGAATAAAAGGCGCCAATGGCAATCCACCTTCATTACTTATGAGGCGTCCATCTGGCTGGAAAGAGCCGTTCCTAATGGTCGATGGACGAAGGATTCAATGGAGATTGAAGAGTCCCATGATAGAAGTGACCGCAATGACCTTACTGTTGGGCCTAAAGTTCATCTGTGGGGTAGAATCTCTGCGAGAGGAGCGGCAAAGCTCTCTATTTTCTCTTCGAATATGGACAGCAAAAGGATGTTAAGATCCTTGGATCTGCTAAAGAACAGATGGAGGAGCTCTATCCTGAATGATTTATCTTTCAACAAGATGGTCATCCTTGCCATAGATCAGAACTCACCAAGGAGTTTCTTACTGAGAATTTTAACTCACTTCTGCCTTGGCCGGCCTATAGCCCTGATATTTCACCTATTGAAAATATTTGGGGGATGGCTAAAGGGTGAGGTCTCTAAAGACCGTCCAGCCACAGTCGATGCAATGAAAAGAAGTCTGAAAAGACATTGGGCAAAGTTGACTCCTGAGTTCCTAGCTCCTTATTTTAACTCAATGCCTCAGAGAATGAATATGATTATCGAGTCAGAAGGTGATAGAATTTCATATTGATATTGACTTGGAATTGTCTCATAATAATGCATAATTTCAATATATTCTTTTCTATATATTGCTCCTTGAATACTATAAGGTTATATAGTTCTGATAGAGCTCTTGATGGGCTTCCTAATGATACAGAGTTCACATTGCCTTAAAGGTCTTACGAAGGATATTCCTTAGGAAAAAATATTTTTCTCAAAATTAACTTGACACACTGTATTATTAAAGTATTTGCCTTCTTCTAATTTTTTCGATGATCAGAAAAGAAATTATTCTTAAAATATTTTTTTCTGAGCAAGAAAGAAAAAAGTTTTAGCGGAGAGTGGTTTCGATCCACCGACCTCTGAGTTATGAGCCCAGCACGCTTCCACTGCGCCACCCCGCTTACTGACATCTACGTTTCGTGTTTACACATTTTTTCTTGATTTTCAAGGAAAAAAGAACCAATCATTTTCAAAAAATTTTTTGTTGATTTTTTTTTGTGTGAAAATTTTTTTGGACAAAAAAAATTTTAAGAAATTTCAAAAAGTTTCCTCTTGAGAAAAATCATCCTTTTTTGCTGACATAAAGAGACAATGAGATTTCTGAAAAAGAGGGACTCAAAAGATTTTTTCGAATGGAATATTCCAAGATCTAAATTATTTTCAACAAAAATTTTCTTCCTCTGGGAAATAAAATTTATTGAATTATGATTAAAGATCTACAAAAATACAACTTATCTTGCTGAGTTTCTCCTCAACTCCGATAAACCTAAAAATTGCCACCTTATTTGAATTTTACAAGCAAAATACATTTCTCGCTAAAACTGACCAAAATTTGTAATAATGAAAATCCTCCTCAACCTTCTGCAAATCACTCAAAAGGATCCACATAACCTCTAACTTTCATTTAAAATTCAACCTATACTTCATCAGAATATTAAGGTACTTAACAACTTAATTTTATTGTATTGAATCAAAAGATTTTATTTTAGGCAAATCAACTAAATGTGACAGAGAGCAGAAAAAATTTTAATCATGAGAATTAAAAAAATTCTTTATGATAAAAATTCTGGAGATAAATCACATAAACCTCTTCTATAAGATGAAAATTCTCTATAGGTTATTAGGTTTTATTACAATTAAATTTTTCATTTTCCAATCATATCCTTCTCATAACCCTCCATGGAAAGAGACTATAAAGATCTTAAAGCTTGCGAAATCTGTCAAAAAGCTTTCGGTTTAACCCGTATTCGTCATAAATGTAAAAGATGCAACTTCATTGTCTGCGCTGACTGCTGCAAGGCCAAAGCCATTATTATCAGTATGAAAGAGGCTTCAAAGGAGACCCACAAGGTCTGCAACTTGTGCCGTGAAGATATCAACTATCAAAACGAAATCAAAACCACCTTTAGAACATCTTGGGCTAATCTCAGTGACCTTGCTAAGCAATGGGTTGCAAATACCAATGTCTATCAAGAATTGTCCTTGGACCCTGAAAACGACTTCAACAAATACCTTGATGAATCTATGAATAATGAACAATTGAAATCCCTCATTGAGGATCTCCTCAGCGATCTCAGCCAAGGAAGAGCTGACAGAGAATCTTTCAACTATTCTATGTTGGAATTCCTCCATTATTCTCAACAAGGAGCTCAGAATTTAGCCCATAGAAAGAACGTTGAAAATGTCCTCAGAGCTTATTATGCTCGTTATCCTAACCAAGGATATGTCAGCTTATTGATTCCTGTGACTGTTGAATTATTGGCATTTGCTGATGAAAAGACTGCCTTTTATCTTCTTTGCTATTTAAGCGAGAAGATTGTCCCAGAAAATTTCTGGAATATGAATGCTGACCCTCTTCCTTTTGCTGGATTATTAAAGCAAAAATACGTAATGGAACAAGCTTCCAAGGCTGTTTTAAACCCCTCAAACTCTGCTCAAGTCAACTTGAAGCCATTCCTCTTGACTTTTAAGAAGACTGCTAACTCTTTGATTGGTGGCTTGATGGCTGATGTTGTCAATTTCAGTACAGTAACCACTATTTGGAACGAAATGTTCCGTCAAAAATCATTTAGACCCGTCCAAAACGCTATTATTAAAATCATTAAAAACTCAAAGACTTATTTCGAACAATTCTCTGACCTCACCCTCTACAACTACAGATTATTCGTCTGTCGTTGCATCCATCCTTCTGGATTAAAGAGTGATATTGTTACCCAACTTTACCCACAAGATGAAGACAAATACGCTCAAGAATTCGAAACCACCGTCCTCCCTGAAGCTGTCAAGAACCACGAAGTCCTCAACAACTCTCTCAATATCTTCAGAGAGCTCACTCCTGAAGATTACACTGTAGTCTGTGTTAAAGTCAAGGAAATTGTCCAAAACCTTCGTATTCAAAAGAAGCTCAATATTAATTTCGCCTATTTGACTCAGCCAACCTTCATTTCTGTTCTCAAATCCACTCCAACATTAGGCAACTATTCTGATGAAGAATTGGGTGAAATCTTCACCTCTCTTGATCTCCATAAAGAAGAAGCTATATCCTCCAGAGTTTTGGTTGGTTTATTAGCTCTTCTTATCTCCAATGATCTGAGCGCTAAATTAAACGAAGTCTTTGCTATTTTCGATGTCTCTGGTTCCAAGAAACTTTCTCCTAATGACATGCCTGCTGTCTTGGGATTCTTAGGTGAAGTTCTTCCTGTGTTAAACGAAGCTGATGCCACTTATATCAACTTCAATGTTCACCTTTATGAAATGCTCGAAAAGCTCCGTAGAAAAGTTCAAACTATTGAGCATATTACTCCTCAAGATTTCCAATTGATTCTCTCTAAATATCCCGTCTTTAAGATTGTCACTGGTGAAGCAAGAATAGTTCAAAGAAGAAGTGACTCCATCGTCTCCTTTATTTCTATGGGACAATCTAATCTTGATCTTGATTCTGAACAAGAAGAGGAAGACAGAAATTTGGATGACCTTGAAGAGGTTCTCAATAATGGCGAAGAAAGCCCCAATATTATCCAATCTAGCCCTGAAAAAATTGAAGCTGAAGATAATTCAAAGAGTGGAAGCAAAAATAGCACTGAAGTTATTGAAAATGCTCCCTCTGACTTAAGCCCTCAAAAAGAACCCAGATCTCCTCAAGATTTCGAAATCATCAAAAATGAAGTCCAACCTGAACCAGAAGTTCAAGCTGTTCAAGTTGAAGAGCTTCAAGTTGAAAAAGAAGAAGAAGAAGAACCTAAAGTTGTTGAAGTTGAAGAACTACCAAAAGAAGAAGAAAATATTCAAGTTGTTCAAGAAGAAAAACAACCAGAAGGCATCTCCTCAGAAGAAGAAGAAATTATTGAAAAGTCAGTTGAACCTCAAGTCGTCGCTGAGGAACCTGAAGTCCAAGTTCAAGTTCAAGAGGAAATCGTTTCTGAGCCTATTCATGTTCCTGTTAAAGAAGAAGAACCACAAGAACAACTTCAAGTTGTTGCAGTCGAAGGAAGTGTTCCTGTTGTTGCTGTCCAAGAAGAACAACCCCAAGTCGTCGCTGTTGAAGAAAAAGCCTCTGTTCAAGAAGTTCAAGAGGCTCATGTCGCTGTTGCCGTGGAATCCGAACCAGTCGAAGAACAAAAGCCCGAAGTAGTCGTGACTGTTGAACAAGTTCAACCTGAAATTCAAGTCCAAGTCCAAATTCAAGAACCTGAACAAATAAAGCAACAAGAAGAACCCCAGCAACAACAGCAAACCGCTGCCGTTCAAGTTGAGGTGCAAGTTCAAGTCCAAGAACCCACTCCAGTTGTTTCTATAACAAATAGTAATCAACAAATCATTGTCGATGATGAAGAAGATGAAGAAGAAAGCCAAGCATCTACTCAAGTTGAAGCAAATAATAATCCTGCAGCAATTAAGGTGAAAATGAACTCTCGAAATAGAAATGTTCAAGAAAGAAATGCTGAGGCTGCTCATGAAAGAGAAACATGCAAAATGTGCAATATCTTCTAATCTAATCTAATCAACCCTTCTATCATTGAATAATTTTTTTTATTTATTGAGCAAGTAATTTCAAAGAGTAATGAATAACCCGTAAAGTTTTTAAAGCAATATCTATGCTTTTTATCATCATATTGTGATCTTGGAATCAATAAAAATTCGTTTAAAAAACTTCTCATTTCCTCCAGGACAGAAAAAGGATGAAAAAGCCTCCAAAGAAAGAAAGAAAATCTTTCTCTAATAGAACCTGATATTTTCCTTGATTCCCGCAAGCAGTCTCCTATTTGATTTCTTCTAATCAAGTCCAAAAATTCAGCTTCTCACTCCTCGCCTGGGGCTATTTTCTTCACAATAAAGAAATATAAAAAGAGGCTTCATCTTCCAGACATCTCCCTGGGAACTTTTTGTTGATTAATACCTCACATCACTTGGAGACGGAAATAATCAACAATGAGGTGGTTTAAATTTTTTCAGCTCTCTGTTGTTTTTCCTTTGGACTCCTGAGAACTAGAATCAAACTTTTTCAAAAAATATAAATCAAACAAAAAAAACCTTTTGAACCTAATCATTTTACTTATCATTCCAATGAGAAACTCGAATTTACTCTTGGGCTGTTACAGAAATAAAACCCCCAAAAATCTTATCCCTATTTTGTTTATGAATTATTCCCTGCCTAATATTCACTTTTTCAGACGACCCTTTCACGTATCATTTTGTATTAATTTCTCAACAAAAACCTCTCTCTTCTACCGCACCATCCCGAGTGTAAGCGGTAAGATGGATAAGACAATTGAGAAGATAAAACAAGATTCGTTTCCATTAATAAATTGCTTGGCTTGAAAATTCTAATTATTCCCAAAGGTTTAATTTTCCAACTAATCACTGGAACTTCAAGAATCTGTAAAGGAAAAGCGCCAAACTTTCGCAATTAATTATCCGCCTCGCTTTTGGGTAAAAATAACCTCTCCCTCATTCTTCATACCTCTCTAGCCCTTATGCTTGTGACCTTGCGTTTATTTCCTCTCAATATTTCCTTGAAAAAAGACAAATTTTTTGTGCGAGTTTATTCGTCTTTTGATAATTATATACGAGACAATGCAATGTATTTAATTAAATCTCACGCCATACAATTAATTTTCAGGCAACGATGAAACAAAAATTTTTTTTATTCATACCATCTTCTTTCTTACAGTAATTTTTTATAAAAACTCTTTAGGGTTTTAGCGAGATTATCTCAATTTCCTCCTAAAGGATTTTATCGCAAATTACTATAAAAAATCACAATTCAAAATAAAAACTTTGAAATCATGGTTCGAATAAAATGCTTGTCTAAAATTAGGTCTTTTTTTTAAACCTCTCTTGAATTAGTGCAAATGTCTGCCTTTCATTGTTAACTTATTTCTGTCTCAATACCGCCGATATCTGTTCAAGCCTTCCGCCGTGGGAATCAATCTTATTGTCCTTAAACGTGAAAATTTCCCTTCTCCTTTGAATACTCGAAGACAAAACCTCCTTCAAGATGCTCCAAATTCAGCAAATAAAAGACCTTCCTCCACAAAGGACCCCCTGGAAAACTCTTTTGGAGCTTTTTCTTTTTGGGGCGTTATAAAGAGCTCTAAAAATGTGTCACATAAAATCAATATATGGATAAATAAAAATAAACACATTTAATTAGAGTCTAAAATAAAATGGCTTGACAATAAAAGAGTTTCTTGAAATTAAAAATAATCGTCAAACCCTGCGCTTTATATTTTCTTGCTTGAATTTTTTGAAAAAACAATCAAAACATTTGAGATTTTTTCATTTATTGCTACTTTAAATTTTATATTCTCACTATCTCATGCTCGGCTTTGCCCCTATCTCCAAAAAAATCTCTCTCCTCTTCAGCGGTGAGCTCGATAAAGTACCTTTTCTCCCCAACTTCTCCTCTAACTTTTCATCTCAGGTTCTCATTAACCTCCTCAGCGGTCATCATGAAACTTTTATTGACGAAAATTATTTCCATAGTAATTCATCCACCAAATCCAGCCTTAACTTTGCTTTAGAACTCAACGATCTCCTTGACAATCACAATCATAAATACACAAAGACTGATGTTATCAATGGATTTCTCAGATATATTGATAGAAATGTCGAATGGACTAACGCCCTCAGAATTCTCATGGTTGTCCACAGACTCATCCATACTCAAGGTGAAGCTCTCTCTCCCATCGTAAACTCGAAAAAAACCACCAAACTTACTGAATTCAAAATCGTCAAATCTTCAACCAGTAACCTATTTTATTCGAGTTCTCTTTTAACACAACTTAGAACAAATATGTCATGCAGCAATTTTGGCTCCATACCTCAGTTATTTACAAAAACTCACCCATGCTTATGCTGACTTGTCTGTTTGCTTCACTCATGGAACCAAAAATCTTGAAGCTGTCCTTCAAAAAAATAACATGTCCATTCTTCACTTCTTATCTAAAATCCAAAATATGATCAGAAACTTATTTAAAGTAATTGTTTCATTTTTCACTCATCATACTTATTCTGCTCCAGATCTTCCCATTGTTTGAAGCTTCAGTCTATGCTCTCAAAGCTCCTGTCCTTGTCAAACAAGCCCTTTATTACTGCCTTACTGATGCTTATCATCTCTTCACTTACGTCAATCAAATCATCGAACCCATGTTAAGTAAGACCTTTGTATGGAATCCCTTGTTCTAAATTCCCCCAAGGAGAGATTTATGAGTTAGCCCCAGAAGATGCAATTTTTGCATTTGAAATTTATTGTGAACACGTCCAAATCAGCAATAGACTGAAGAGTTTCTTTGATTTGAGAAACTTCCTTCACGAATTCCACATCTATCCTCCTGAATTCCATCATCTTAATGAAGAACAAAACATTGATATTGAGTTATACATCATCGGCCTTAAGAGAGGCTCTCCTAAAAGAGTAAGAAAAAGCTCAGTCTATGGTGCCGAATCAACCACTGAAACCAAAAATTTCGAAGTCCAAACTGTCTCCAACGAAGATACCGAACGTCACGAACCCGAAAAAGGCTATAAGTCCCTCCAAGCAGTCTCAAAGACTTGGATCCAAACCCTCAACAGCCTTACCGCTCTTCCTGAAGCCTCAGCTGATCATACTTTATACAAACTCCCCAAATATTCCATTAAAGGGAAAGGACCCTTCAAAGCTCCCAAAATCAAAATTTCCAAACCCAAAGATAAAGTTAAAGAAGATGTTGTTCGTAGTGCCACTAAAGCTGCCACTATCAATCCAATTACTCCTTCTCTTCATCTTCTCAAAGTTCCTTCCGAAAATGACACCAAAAAGACAGTCTGTACACTCACTATTCCTGTTGCTGTTGACCATAATGCCACCTTTACCAACAATAAAACTGATCTTGAATCAAGCTTGGAACAAGCTAGAATGGTCGGAAATGGCTTGTGTGTCCCCAGATTCTCACCTATCCCTTCACCTATGGCAAGAGGCCAATGCAGATCTTTGAATGGCCTTGGCCCTGAACCCATCTTGGGAGGTTCTTTCACTGAACATGCTTTGGGTATGAGAGAAATTCCCCACTAAATTGATCCTGTTGTTTTGACATTCAAACAATGTCAAGGTATATCAGAGGCGTCCCAGAAGTCCGAGAGTTTTCACAATATTTGTGTGTAATTTTTCTATGTAATTAAAGATTTTGAATCAATCAAAATTGAATACTTTTTTGCTTGTATGAGCAACTACCCCTTTATTTTATAGAGGGGGTTAGACGAAAAGATTTGTAAACAACAACAAATATGTCAATACAAAAAAAAAATTCTGTTTATTTACGACAAGTACAATTTGTTTAAATAAAGTTGAATATTTTTTATACATTATATAAACCCCCTCAAGACACGCTATTATTATTCAATAAAAGCCCTTGTTCATTCACTCCGAAAAAAATCAATTCTCTTTGTCTTGACAAATCAAAAAAAAAAACGAAACTTTTTTTAATATGATTCGAATCAAAAAAATCAAATGATGAAATGATGAAAATCTACTATTCTTACATTACAATACAAATTTTCATTTAACAGCCAAAAATAGGTTATATTCCTCACTTAGCCTAATCTCGAAAATCTTTTCTTCACACCTATAATGGCATCCTCGAATCCTACTGCACAGGTCAAGGCTTGCTTGAAGGACGATGCTGCTTATAAAGCAAATCGTAAGCCTGTTATCCAACAAATCGCCAATGGCAACAAGTAATTCATCTTTCTCTTCTTCATATCTCTCTTTTAAAAATATCTCGGCTAAATCTAATACCTTATAGAGTTTATGTCACTGCTTTGGTTGACACTTGCAAAACTGTCCTCAAAAACAAAAAAGAACCTGCCATGTCCAAATTTATCTGTTTATACGTAATCTTTATTCCTCTTTTGCTTTGATTTTGATATTTTATCTCCTCAAATACTCATTTTCTGTAGTTCTTGAAAGAAGCAATGGATATAAAAGACCCAAGTCTTGCAGACTATGTCAAAGACAAAATCCTCAAAAGATTATGTGATATTGCCAAAAGCACTCCATCTGAGGTCTTGGGAGCTAAAGCAGGTTTTATCTTCGACTCCCTTCTTAATCTCACCCCTTAGACCAAAATATTGTAAAGAATTTCTATCAATTGCTTCTTGAAGAACTTTATTTCTGGGGTGAATGGTTCGGAAAAGATAATAAAGGCAAATCTACCAAATATAAAACATGCTTGGATGATGTTGCTAATCATGTCAAAATGCCACAAAAAGCCATGTTCTTCAAAGATCGGTCCAAAAAGGCGGCTGAAGAGAAAAAATCTTCCGATTCCCAAAGCAAAAAACCTGAACCAGAACCTACTTCTGATAAACGAAGGCCATCTCTCACTGTTGGCGCTGATAAGAAGAAAGAAGAGCATAAATCCTCAACTACTACGAGTAGAACTCCTGATGCCGGTAGTAGCAAACCTTCTACCAAGAAAATGGGTCTCTTTCTTCTCTTGGAACTTTCTCTAATCGTTCTCTTTAGTTCAGGATTTGCAGGTACTGAATGGACAAAAGGATTTTATGATGGCAGTCTTGACTGGTGATGAGAATCCAGATCCCGAAAGTAAGTTATAATTCGAGTCAAAATCCTCTCACCCTCTTCCGCAGCACTTGGAGCGATTGCTGAAGAGATCAAAGATAGTGATCAAAGAATGCAGAATCATGTCAATGATATTTTCAATATGCCAGATTTCGCTGAAAAAGAGGGTCTCGTTAATAAACTCATGGAAGGTAATGCTTTCACCTCCACATATCTCACAGAATACAAACGTTTACAAAACGGTGAAATTGGCCTTCCTCAATTCAAATCAAACATCCTTCAACAAACCATTAATTCTAACAAAGAGTAAGTCTTTCATGTTTTTAATATCACAAACTAATTCCCCCTCCTAGGTCTCCTGAAAAGCCCACTCCGGCTCCTAAAACAAGTAAACGTGAAGAGATCCCAGCTCCTCCTAAAAAATCCAAATTCAACACAGCTGCACCTGCACAACCTCGATCAGACTTTGAGGTTAATTTCAACAGTGTGAACCAGCCTCAAGCTTCTTTTGGAGGTGGCGCTGGCTCTTCAAGTCCTTTTGATAACTTCCAATCCACTCCTGCTCAAGGCAGAAACTCTAATGCCTTTGAAGAGTTCGACAGTGGAGCAAGAATCCCAGCCAATAATAACAATCAAAATGCATTCGCATCTTTTGAAAATCCTCCTGCTTCACAACAACGCCAAGATGCTTTTAACGCTCAGAATCAATTTGATACTTATAATCAAAGCCATCCTGATAGTGGTCAACCTCAACCTCAAGGTCATGACGCTTTCAGTCAATTCAACACAGCTCCACAAGCTGGTGGTGGTGCTAATTTTGACCAGCAACAAAATAACTTTGCCGACTTTAATACCTTCCAAGAAGCTCCAAAACAACGCAGATTTTCCAATCAACCAGAAGACGATTTTGGAAGATTTGACCAATACAATAAGAACTTAGATCCTGGTTCAAATCGTCCTAGTCAATTCCAGGAAAGAGAATATGCTCCTCCAGAGATCACCCAAACCCAAGAATTCCAACAGCAGCAGGAACAAGCTTATCAAGCACCAGCCAGTTTCCAGCCAAAAGTTGAACTTCCAGAAATGTCTGCTTTGAGAGGAGAACGCAAGAAGCATGAAGAAGAAGAGGAAAAAACATACAACCAAAACCAAAATCAACAATATGATGATGGCGGCTTTGGAATGGACGCTTTTGACGATTTTGACACTCGTAATCAGCCTCAAGATCAAGAAACCTCAGGCTTTGACTTTGATTACGGCGGTGATGGTGTTAAAAATAGAAAAGCAGGAACTCCACACAGCGTTGGCTCTCATGGTCATATCTTTGACGATCCTCATGCCCGTAGAGATTCTTTCCGTCAAGAATTTGCGCAAGATGATCATGCCTTTGATACTAATTTTGGCCAAGGAATAGATGAGAATGTTCGTAATTCTTTCAACACCAACCAAAAACAACAACAACTGGAACAATACCAATATCAGAATCAACAGCAACAATATGAGCACGAACCTCAAACTGGAGCTTTTGGTTCATTCAATGACCAGCAACACCAACAGCAAAACCAACAAGACAATGCTTGGGCTAACAACGCTTTCGATTCATTCAATAAGCAGCCAGAACCTCCCACTCAAGCCAACTATTCTCAACAACAATATGATAGTGGAAATAAAAGAGGGACCGTCAGAGGAACTTTCGAAAGCCCTAATCAAGGAATTGCTCCTCGAGAAACCAGCATGCTTTCAGCGAGCCAAATAGTCGCTAATTCACGTGTGCAAGCCAAATTCGGAGATATGGAAAGTGAAAGACTTCGTAAGGAAAGAGATAGAATTCTTTCAGAATTGGAGAATGTCAAGAGAATGTACAATGGAATGAAGATAGAATATGACTACATGAAGCAAAACCACGATACAACCTCAACTGACTACAACAAAGTCAGAACTGAACTTGACGATTTACGTAGACATCGTGGCCAGCTCAACTTCTCCAATGAGCAATTACGTGCTGAAAACGAAGCTTTTAAGAAATTCAGAGGAACCTTAGCCAGCGAAAATGAAGGCCACCTTCGCCTTTTCGAAGACATGTCCAAAGAACTTTCTGCCATCAAGCAAAGAGTCAACGAATTTGACGTTGATGACCAAAAACTTCGCAATGGTTCTCGTCTCGCAGAACTCGAATCTTCCCTCAGAAACGCCCAACTTAAAGTCGAATCTATGCATAATCTTCAAAGAACAGTTCATTCTGAATTCAACCAAGTCAACACTGAATTCGACCGCTACCGTCAAAACCAATTCACTGAATCTACTTTCAGCCCTCGCAGAGAACTTTTCGGCTCTACAACAATCCATCCAGTCCCCACTTCTCTCGATCCCAACAGATCTTACCATTCCCCTCCCAGAGCCTATCAATCTCCTCCTAGAGAAAGAAGTAGATCTCCACAAATTGTTGATTTGTTGAGCCTTGAAAGACCTCACCTTGTTGCTTCTCGTACCAGCCCTATTCGCTTAAGAAACAGCCCTCCACCTCTTAGATCTAGCTACAGAGCTGGCGAT
>Ga0182738_1005564_pt1 | contig 13384 bp, 9 predicted proteins | sample eDN5th30CBELigMG_FD_128876 | JGI IMG/M metagenome (GOLD analysis project Ga0182738, IMG submission 128876) | Enriched Miracle-Growth compost microbial communities from Emeryville, California, USA - eDNA 5th pass 30_C BE-Lig MG (version 2)... ...
AATAGTCCTTCAATAGTTTGAGAATTATAATCATCATAGTCAAATTCATCAAGATTCAAAAAATCTACCTTGACAAAATGATTTACACCTTTCAAAGAGGTGAAAATTGTATCAAGTTCACTCCTTGAAAGTCCATGTGGAGGGATTTTGAACTCGAAATTTCTAAGATTTTTCAATGCAGGGAGGGCCTTGAAGCCATTAATGATCCATTTCCTATCAATAGTACGACGGCCTTGCAGTTTTTTAATGTCAAGGGTGAACTCTTGGAGACCGTGAAGCTTCAAGAGAATTGACTGAAGATCAAATTTGAAGAGATTTTTTGTTGTTTTTGGACGCTTTTTCTGTCCTTCTTGGGGTTTTAGAGAAAGTTTCAACTTGAAATTTTTGAGTTGGGTCAGCTGGGGAATGACTGTGGAAAGGGACTCATTGGCTTCATTAGAAGGCAGGAAAGGAAGATCCAAGGTTAGGTCGTACAATGTCTTTGCGTTCCTAAGAAGGAGATCACAAAGACCTTCAAAGGATTTATCCGTTTTTAAATAAGTGGCAAAGTTCTTGATCCGAAGCGTAAAGGCTTTTATTTGATCACTGCCTCGAAGTAACTTCAAGCCATTGGATAAGGATTGAGAATCCCAGGAATTTAAGGTTAGAGTGAGATATTGTAACATTGGTTTGTCACTCAGATTTTCGAGGAAATCTGTAAGGAACTGATTTACATTGGGGTTCTTTGCTCTTGCACTTCTGACTTCGAAATTCAGCCAAGTCAGGTTTGTTTGCTTTTTGATGAAGGTATTGAAGGTATTCCATTGGTTGAGGTTCATGCAATCCATTAAGAAGGAAAATGATTTCAGCAGAGGAATCTTTAATAATCCCTGGAAAATAAAGTCAATGCCTTTTGACAAAGAGGAGATCTTGAGTGAGAGCTTTTCTAAAAAGGCCAGTCTGTCGAATGATTGGACAATAAAAGGGCCGAATATTGGATGAGGCGATTTTTTGGCTTTTATCTCCAAGGCTTTTAAATTGGGAAAGATTTCCAATTGAAAAAATGAGTCAATTCCAGCAAAATCACTTTCATTCTGATTGGGGCTTCGAAATGTCGTCCTCTTGTAAAGCAGATATTTTGCGAGATTGACATGTAATGCTGTCACTTTTGGATAGATTCGACCTTCATTCATCAGTTCTCGGAGAGCAGTCTGACCCATTTTTGAGAAGCAACACTGGAAATTTTGAAGCTTTGGATGTTTTGATAAGCATCTATAAAGATATTTAAACTCTTCTTTTGCTTTTCCTTTGCTGGATTTATCAACTTCTCTTTTGCTTTGAAACACTTTGAGCTTTGAGTGTCTGTTGATCGCTCTATAGATCTTGGAAACTTCATCAGGTTTCATCTGAGACTCTGCTTCAATAAGGAGCTGAATATTCTCCACATCTTTACTCACCCTCTTGAAGAGTGAAGCAATAGTCTTTGATTCGCAGTCTGGATAGGGGTTTGTGCATATGTTTGTGAGTCTGCGAGAATGCTTAAGCTCCTCGAGCCAATACGCAGAATGCAGTTCGTCAAGACAAGCAGATTGGAGGCTTTTGAACAACTTCTTTAGACATTTCTTATGGGCCATAACACCTGTTTTGGTTTCAGTCCGATATTCCTCGTCCAGCTCTTCGTAGTAATCATATGGATCAAACTCACGCAGTTTTCTAATGTGGAACCTTTTGATCTTGAGAATTTTCATATCCACTTGAGATCGATTCAAATTGAAAGTTCTTCGAATGTATTTGAAGGTCTTTTTTGGTCGAGAAGTGGTCGATTGGAGAGAGTTGTTTTGACTGAAAGGCTTGAGAAGCTTGCCTGTTCTCGAATTTTTGTTCATGGCAAGGCTTCGTAAGATTTAATTGAAAGATTATTTGTATCGAATTTTTGATTCTCTAAAAAGGAATTTTTGCCTGAGTCAAAAATTTGAGAAGGGTTCGAAATTTTATTTTGAAGGATTTAATGAAGGACAAAACAAAAAATGAATTGATAAGATCAGTGTTTTCAAGATTTTGAAACAATTCGTCTTCTCTGGAATACATTGTTAGCTGTAATTCTGGAAAAAATCTTTGTTGTGTCGGATCTTTTTGCTCTGTATGGATTAGATTCAACTGAGATCTAAGAGCCATTATTGACGATCTCTTACCTGATCGGCTGAATGGTATTCGAACCTTGTAGAAATATTTTTATTTCATCAAAGTTTGATGCTCAAATAACTCATTTGGATGACAATGATTTTTTTTAGGTCGGAGGAGTTTAGAATTACGAAAGCAATGCAATGATTTCATTAGAGTTTTGGTTGGTATCCCTCAATCCATAAACTCCCTTATAAATATTTGAGAGAAAGACTCGAAATTTACTTATAATCTGTTCTTCTTATAAAATCATAAAGAGCTTTATCAAATTATTTTTTTCCTTATGAAATTCATCTTTAAATGCCTTCAGAAGGAAGTTTTCATAAGAGGGCTTGTAGTTCAACAACATCCCAGTAGACCTTTACAATTTCTTCGGTCTCCTTCTCATAGAAACCTAAATCATCAATGTTCAAAAACTCCATCTTCACAAATCGATTCAAACCCTTCAAGCCCATTGTAATCATATTTATTTCAGTCCGACTAAGCCCCTCTATAGGGATAGAAAACTCTAGTTTTCTGAGGCTCTTTAACAAAGGAAGGACCGTAAAGCATTCAACCATCCATTCGCGACATTCTGGAGGAAATTCGCTCAAGTAATCAAGGTTAAGAACCACCCTTTGAAGGTTTTCAAGCTTTAATAAAATAGATTTGAGGTCAAGATCAAAGAGATATCTTGTCATTTTATGCTCATTAAGATAAAACCTCAAGTCAAAATGTTGAAGCTGAGTGAGCTGAGGAATGACTGAGTTCATAGAATCATACATTTCGACTTCATAAAGAGGTTCTAAAGCAAGATCCAAGGCGAGGTCATCCAATGTATTTCGATTACGAAGAAGAAAATCGCAAAGGCCAGCAAAGGATTTTTCCCTTGGTCGACAGTCGATAAACTCCCTGATTTTGAGCTCAAAAGCTTTTATTTGATCGCTTCCTTGGAGTCTTTTGAGGCCTTCTGAGAGATACTCGGCCTCCCAGGAATTGAGGTTGAGTGTGAGATGTTTTAGCAGTGGCTTGTGGCTGTGACTCTCAAGGAAATTTTCAAGAAACTGATTTTCTTGAAGTTCATCTGTGGTTGAACATTTGATTTCTAAAGACATAGAAGCTAGGTTGGCCTGCTTTTTGATAAAGGTATTGAGGATATCTCCTTGACTGAGGCTCATAGAATCTATTCTGAGGGAAAGTGAGGTTAATAGAGGGAGTTTGAGGAGTCCTTGGAGAATAAAGTCAGTTCCTGGCGGATGAGAGGAGAGCTTGAGGTATAATTTTTTGAGGTAATGAAGGTCTTCAAAGGCCTCAGCGAGAGAAGAACCGAAGTCTGGGTAAAGTTTTTTGTCGAGTTTTTGGGCTTTTATCTCGAGGGCCTTGAGGTTGGAAAAAATGTGAAATCGAAAAGATGGATCTGAGGTTTTGGTGTTGAGGGGGAGAGATTTAATTTTCTCAGGTTTATCATCTGAATCTTCTTCATCGTCCTCTTCATTTTCATCGTTTCCTTCGTCCTCTCCAATCTCTTCATTATCGTCATCATGATGATCTGCAAAATTCCTAGCTCCGTCTCGAGAGAGCGTTCTTGTCAAAGGCACATGAAGTTTAGTGACTTTTGGATAGATTTTACCCTCGTTCATAAGCTCTTGGAAAGCATCTTGGCTTCCTTTTGGGAAGGAGTACTCGAAATCCTCAAGCTTGGAATTTTTCGATAAACATCGAGACAGATATTGAAATTCTTGTTTCTCTTTGTCTTTTTTTGGGTCCATTCACTTCGCCTATTCTCTTGTAGGTTTTGAGCTTTGGATATCCCCCCATCACTCTATAGATCTTCAAAATATCATGAGATGATTCTCCTATGTGAAGCTCAATATTCTCCACATCCTTATTCAACCTCTTGATGAAGTGATGACCTTTCCTGGATAATTCATGTAGAGCCGGGAAGAAATCTTGTTGAGTCTGCGAGCATGCTTCACTTCTTCAAGCCAATATGAAACATGAAAATCAGAAAAATCCAGATTTACAAGAGATTTAAAGAGTTTCTTTTTGAGACACCTCATATTGGTCTGGGCTTCATCTCCTTCTCCACTATAGCTATCGGCTTCAACCATCTTTTTGATGTGGATTCTCTTAAAATTCAGCTTGATAGCATTGAGACAACGGCCTTCATTTAAAGTGAAGGTCCTTCGAAAGTATTTGAAGGTCGGCTTTGGGTGAGAAGCGGATGACTGAAGGGGATTTTCTTGTGTGGAAAGTGAGGGCTTGAGCTGTTTGTTTGTGGGAGAGGTTTGGCTCATTGTGAAATTACGTGGCTGGCTGATTTAAATAAGTTTTATTTTAATTTTGACTTATTAAAAAGAAATTGAAAGGGAAATGAGAAAATCTCAAAAGATTTTTGAGAATAAAAAATAACTCTTGTCAGATGCGAGGATTTTGAGAGAAAATCTTTATTGCTGAAATTCATAATTATACTTTATTTTTTTCAATAGGAAATAATTGAGTTTGAAATAATTTTCAAGGCTTTTGAGTTTGAGGGAAAAATTTGGGCTTTGGATCGGCAGACAAGATAAAAAAAATGAACATTCCAAAATTTCCTTGAGAATAAAAAAGTAACAATTTTTTGGAGGGTTTTTTCAAGGTTTCATCTTGGAAAGCCAAGTTGAGAAAGAACTGACAAAAAGATTTTTTGCACAAATTTTTTAACGGAATTCTGAATTCTGTTTGTCTCATTGCCTTTTCTTTTTTTTCTCTCAGCTTCAAAGAAAGAAGAAAAAAGTTATTTTTTGAATTATATGAGGACAAAGACTTTCTATCAATAAACGAAAAGTCAAGGACTCCCTATCTTTCTCAAACTTTTCAATATTTGGAAAGAGAGATTCCAACCTGGGATAAGTACGTCGGGCTAATCAGGAACATTAGCACCAGAAAAATCGTCAAACTAGCCTTAAACTCCTTCCATTCCTCCTTTTTTTTCTGCTTGAAATTTCCATTGAAAGAAACAATTTTTTGTCAGTCAAAGTCTTTGATAAAATTCTCAGGTGAGACGAACTTTTTTTTAATTAAAATTCTGATTTTGACTCTCGAAAAGCATATCCTTCAAATAACTGATATGGCTTCCTTTTATTGGAATGCACTGTGTAAAACTATTGGAAAATTAAATCGGCTAAATGTCTTTCATGGTACAAGAAGAACGCCCGAGAAGGATAAACAAGTTCTCAAACAAGAATTTCTATGTCTAAATCGGTCTCTTGAGAAAATCACTTCCCTCAAAGACTTTTCTTGTAGCGTCCCTCAGATGGGCCAAGTCGCTCTCCATGAGCTTATGACTGCAAATAAAGCTTATCAGAAAGTTACCAAGGTCAAGATAAATTGCAATGATTTTGATAAAGATTTTCCTCAAGTTCCTGGCTTTGAAAAGAAGGAATCTTCTTCAAAGGAATGAAAGAAGAACTTGAATAAGATTCTTCCATTTTTCAGATTTAAAACTTTTCCGAATCTCAATGAACTCTTTTTAAAAGCCACCTATTTCAAGAGTGCATCGTCTGTGGGTCTTTTGACAACCTTTGAGAGTTTTGTCGGGAAAGGTTTTCGCCAACTCACTTCTTTAGAAAAACTTCATCTTAAGCTGGATTCAAAGCCACCAGGCATCAAATATATTTCCCAAGGACTGTTGCAGCTTCCAAAACTGTCCTCTTTCTCTCTTGATATTGACTTCATTGACTGGAAAAATTGGGAGAATCTCATAGAATTCACAAGAAAGCAAAAAGATTTCGTTTATTTGAAATTCCACGTCTCATTTTTCATTAAGACATCCAAGAAAGGAAAACATCATCAAACCCAGTTTCTTGAATGTCTCCTTGCAATCCTGAGCCAAAAGCCAAAATTGAAATATTTGACTCTCACGGCTAATGTCTGGCCTTTGAAAGCTCTTTTAAATGGCTTAGGGAAGCTGATTGATACTCCGCGATTGAGGTATTTCGAGTTTAGGCTAATAAAGAGGTATTATGTAAGGTTTGAAGTTTCCAAGTCAGCCCACCCTTCTTTTCAAGGCCTCTGTGAATTTCTTGTAAGAAACCGAGGGACGCTGAAGGAGCTGGGATTGACTTTTCCCTTCCTAGAAAAACAAGAAGAGAATGACGAGCTAAGCACTGCAGTTGCTCAATTAAGTCAACTTAAAAAGCTTCGCTTAAATATCTGGCTTTCTGCGCTTGGAGAGCGTGAGTTTTCCTGTTCTGCTCTTGGTAACATTTTGAAATATAATTTTGCTAATATGAGCGCTAAAAAAAATCTGGGGGCCTAAGACCCACATGATCCTTCCATGTCTTGAAAAATTACAAGAACTGGAATTTGAATTTTGAAGGCCAAACTTATTATGGAGGAGATTTCCGAAAATGGTTTGAAAAATCATTGAAAATCCTCCCTTTCTGAAAGAGCTTGAGAGAATTCAGATTTGTGGTACCTGAATATGAATTATCCCAAACCAAAGCCAAGGCAATAAACTCTGCTCTTGAGCGTGTGAAACGTGTTCCTCGTTTAGACTTTTTGTATGAACCATACTTCTTCTCATCCCATGAGAAGGTTCATTTTGATGAAGTTTTCAAGAAGATGAAAACCCTGAGAGATCAAAGATATCCCAAAACGAGTTTATCTTTTAAAAAAGAGAGATTTGATGAGGGAGTTCTTTGGTATGAGAAACCCCAAAAAAAGAGGGCAGATTAGAATTATTAGCCTAGCAACTTTAGGGAGGGAAGGTTGAATGAGAATTCTTCCATTGGATTGAGACGATGAATATTTATTAAAAGTTCTCATCGAATTCATTCATATTCAGAAGAAAAAAAAAACTTTAGAAAAAATTGAATAGAAAGTTGAATTTTGTGCCAAGACGACTGATTCTCAAAAGTTCAATCAAAAAATCTCTTATAAAGTCAAGTCTTTTGAAGTAAAGAAGATATTCTAGTACTTTTTTTCCTTTTGAATTATCAGAACAAAAGAACTTTTTCTGAACTTAGATTCTTTGTGCAAGTTAAGGTTCATTTTGAAGTTGCTTTGAGTTTTGACTTTTTAATCAGGATTTGAATAATTTTTGTGCGAAAATGTGAATTTGAACTAGGAAAATTTTCAATGAAAAAATAAATTGAAAGTTTGCTCCAAGAGTTTGGGGATTTTCGATTTTGATCGAATGAAAAATTGATTTTGGAAAGTTAAAGGTGTGCTCTCACCAAAAAAGGACAGAAGTTTGACAAAGTCTAAACAAAATAGAATCTCATTTGAATTCAGAAATTCACCAAAACTCGCGGATAGTTCTTTTGATGCCTTCAAAAAATTTGAACAATTTTATAGAATTGATTTTCTTAATCGTGGCCAAAATAACAAAACTATAATTTATTCATTAAATTTTATGAACAGGTTAACAAGAGCGCGCTCTAAACTTCTTAAAACTTCATCCCAAGCACCCTCAGAACTTCTCTCTTCGCCACCTCCAAGGGTCTCATCCTACAAGTACCTGAGAAGAACCTTGATATTAGACCCGGATGATTGCAAAAATCTCAAGAAGCTTGTCATTAAAAGAATTCATGTGAGAAAGATCATTGAAATTGAAAAGGAAGATGAAGAAGAGGATTACGAATCAGCAGAGAAGAGATGCTTCAAGAAAGGCCTCTTCAAATATCTCACACATATCAAAATCTATTACTTGCCTCACAAATATTGGCTTGAGGATTGGAAAAACTCAAAAAAACTCACCAAATTTATTTGCCGGCCATATGACCCAACTAAAGTCAAGGCGACTCTTAGCTACTTTGAAAGAATAAACAAACGTGTTGAAGAAATCGATTTCGTTGCAATGTTTGTTGATATCAGCTCTTTGGAGTTTAAAAAGCTGTATAAAAACATCAGGAAGTTTCGAGAGCTGAAAGCTTTTAGGAGCAAAAGTATTGACAATAAGGATAAGGATTTTATCAAACAAGAGTTTTTGTGGCAAACTAGGTATCTTCAGAGACTGCCTTACCTTCAAGAATTTGCTTGTTATTTACCTGATGAGGGTCAACTATCTCTACGAGAGCTGATGAAAGGGAGTAAAGCTTACCCAAAGATAACAAAACTTTATGTGAACTTGGAATATCTTGCAATGCTTCAAGCCAACCTTCCTGATGCCAATAAAATATCTCCACTTTTCAATTTTCAAGTTTTTCCTCATCTAAAGGAGTTTACTTTGAAGACTGATTTTAATACAGAAGAACTCTTGGATTCATTTGATGAATTCGTTGTTCGAGGCTTTCAGCAACTCCGTTCTTTGGAAAAACTTTATTTGAAGCTCACTTATCATATGCAAGGAATTAGTTTTCTTTTTAAAGGACTATTGGAGCTTCCACAATTATCCACATTTTCTCTGAAGATTCGTGGCTTCTCTGGTGCAGTGGATTGGAAAACTTTTATCACTTTCACAAAGAAACAAACAAACTTTGTGTTTTTCAAACTTCGTCTTTGCGCATTTAATGAATTTCCTCCAGCTGGCTTTATAAAAGGTAAAAATGGAGATAGAATGCTTGAAGAGTTTTTTGCTAGTCTCAGCCAAAAACCAAAGCTGCAGCATCTTATTCTCAATGCGGATTGCTGGCCTTTAAACCCTCTTTCTCAAGGCTTGAAGCGACTCGTTGAGACTCCTCAACTGAAGTCTTTAGATCTCCGAACAACTAACAAATATTCTTTACGATATATAGTTTTACCATCAGAGAAACCTCCTTTTGAAGGCCTTTGTGAGTTTTTGGTTCGGAATAAGGAGACTCTTGAAGAACTTTCACTCGATATTCCTCTCCTCGAGAAACAAGAATATAATAAAGGTTTAAATGAAGCTATTTCTCAACTATATAAAATCAAATGCCTGTGGCTTCAAATTTTAACTGCTCCTTTGCAAAGAAAAAAGAACTGTCACAAACAAGGCCTGGATATCAACTTAGACTCACTTTTACCGCATCTTGAGAGATTGCAAGAGCTGAAAATTGATTTTGAAGATGCTCGAGAATGGTCACAAGAGGATCGGAAATGGATGGGTAAATCCTTCAAAATCCTCCCTTCTTTAAAGAATCTGAGGAGATTTGAGTTTCTGATCCCTGCAGACAAATTATTTGAAGCCGAAGCAGAAACGATAAGCTTGGCTCTTGAGGGTTTGAAACAAGTTGTTTATTTAAACTTTTTCGAGGGAAAACCGAGACATGGCATGAGTCCTCACTTTAAGAATGTTTCAAGAGGCGTCAAGATTCTTGCAGCTCAAAGACATCTCTGTATCAGCCTATCGTTTTAGGGGTTATTTGTGGTAAATGTAGTGAATATGTATCCGAATTTATAAAAACTATCGATTGAATTCTAGGAATTAAAAGAGGTACGAGAAGAAAATTGAATAAAAATACATGCTGAGAGTGAGAAATAAAGCTTTAAGATGTCTTGCTTTTGCATTCAAACAAAATTTTATTGTCAAAATTATTTTTAAATTACATACCTGAAAACTCTGAACATTGCAAAATCTCATTCCATTTCATGAATAAAACCACAGAATCACGCTCCCAACCTCCCGAACATTCATCTTTGAGCCTAAGTCAAACACTTTCAGCGGCTCCCAGGATCTCGTCGACAAATATCTCAGAAGAGCTTTCTATTTAAATCAGGATAATGGTGATCATCTCAAAAAGCTTATGATAAAGAGATTTAATCTCAGAAAGCTAATTGAAGCCAAAATCGAAGGATATATAGATGAAGACGAGCGAAAAGAACTTGATAAATCACATAGAAAATGCTTTAAAAAAGGGCTATTTCAGGTTTGTTATGTGCAAGGAACCAAGTTTATTTTCCAAGGAATGCTAGAGCTTTCACAGTTATCCGCTTGTTCTCTTTCGATTCACGTAGTTCAGACCGAGGACGTGGAGATTCTTACAGCGTTTATAAGAAAGCAACTCAATTCTGTTTCGCAGTTGATAAAAATATTGGCTTTGGGAGAGGAGAAAATGGCAGCGAGCTTCTTGAAGGATTCATTGCCAGCTTGGGTAAGAAGCCAAAATTGAAGTATCTTTCCCTCAATGCTGAGTGGTGGCTATTGGACACTCTTTCAAAAGGCTTGGGGCGGGTTGTTGGGACTCTGCGCTTAAAATCTTTTGAAGGGAAAGCAACTCCTGTTTTTTTATGATGCGGGTCGATTTTACGTCTCCTCAGCAGATTGTCAAGGCCCTGTTGAAGGCTTTCGTGAGTTCTTGCTAAGAAATAAAGGGATATTTGAGGAACTCACATTAGATATTCCTCTATTGCAAAAACAAGGGGTTAATCAAGAGTTGAGCCAAGCGGTTTCGCAGTTGTCACAACTGAAGAGTTTTTGGCTGAGAATTTCAATCTGTAATGAGGGAAATCGGAGCGAAAAAGAGTTTGATCCTTGTCTCGGCTTGATTTTCGCATGTCTTGAGAAATTACAAGAACTGAAGCTTGATTTCAAAGACATGGAGAAATGGGAATCAAGTGCAAGAAAATGGATGAGCGAGGCATTTCAATTAGTCCCTTTGGTGGTAAAGAGCTTGAGGAAGTTTGTGTTTGGTTTTCCTGAAAAAGGATTATCTGAAGTTGAAGCTGACACAATAAACTGCGCCCTTGGAGATTTGAAACAAGTGGTTGAGTTAGACTTTTTAGGTGAACAGCCATCAGAAAGGAATCGCACTCATTTCAGTAAGATTTTAAAGAGCATGAAAACTATGAAAGCTCAACGACGTCGCGGAATGAATTTATTCTTTGAAAAAGTGTCGATTGTTGTTGAAGATATGTAATGGAATATTCTTAATGATTTCTTGAGTCTTTGTGGTTTTTGCATATGAAATAAATATTTTCTCAAGATATTGGAAAATCTTTGGTCGAGATTGAGACTTTAAAATTTCGAAAAATCAAATTCAAAAAGAGTTTGATAAAATATCATTTTTTGGTGATCTTGGTAAGGAAGAGAAAAGGCTTGTGCCTCTTGGCAAAGGAGAAACTATTCCTCCCACCTATACACCATATGAAAGGGCACCTGAATCACGAAGAAAGGTAAGATTCAATCAGAGATATTGAACTCAAACTGTCACTGAAACCAATTTTTTATTGTTGATTAATTTTGCTTTATTATATTATCTTCTGAGAAGTTGGCTTGTATATAAACGCAAGCATGCATGAGCTTGTATGAGAGAGTTTATCCCCTTGAATGAATAAGCAAAATAAGAATAGTTTTTTTTGCTTTATTTTTTTTGGTTGAAACAGGAAAATTTATTACATCTGAGATTTTTCACGATGCAGGCTTTGGAGAAGTTGTGGAATTTGGATTATCCTGACTTTTGTTATTGATGCATTTTTATTAAAATAATTTTTCCTTAATGAATTATGGAGATCTTTGATAAGACTCTAAGGATTTATGTAGCTTAGAACAATAAATTCGTTTGAAGGGATTGGCGATCTTGAAGTTCTGCTACGTGGGATTTAATCTGCTTTAACTCATCAGTATTGACATCGAGATTTAAAAACTGAACAGAAAGAAGTGACCTGAGTTGCTTCAACACAGATTTTATGTTTTCAAGTTCAGCTGAAGAGAGCCCAGTCGGAGGGACAGAAAACCCAAAGTGCCTAAGATTTTTCAACGAAGGAAGAATTCTAAAGCAAGTGGTCATGAACTTTCGACGGTCAGGGGGACATCCTTCAAGTCCATCAAATTTAAGGGTCAGATCTTCTAGTTTATCAAGCTGAGGAAGAATATCATTGAGGTGCAAATTCCACAACTCGTCACCATCTTCTTTAGAAAAGACTTTATTGAAGTATATCCACTGACCGAAAGGGTTTTGAGAAATCAAAGAGGAAACAGAGATGTCCAAGGAAAGGACTTTGAGTTGAGTCAGCTCTGAAGTAACACTACCAAAACAATCATTAAGGGGTCTATCCTGGAACAAAGGGAAATCTAGTTTCAGCTCAGAAAGTGAATTTTTGTTTCGTAGCAAAAATTCATAGAAGCCTAGGAAAGATGGAAGAATTGACTGGCAGGAACTGAACCTTTTATGAAGAGCTTGAAATTGAAGGGATTTGAGCTGATCAGTTCTGATTAGTCGATTGAGGCCGTTTGAAATGATCTTGAATGGCAAAGCATTTGTTTTTAGTGTCAAGTATTGTAACTTGGGCTTATTGCTTAGACTTGCGAGAAAACCCTCTTGGATTTGCTCATTATCCCCGAACTCCAAGTTTATTGAAAAATTCAACAAGGCAAGGTTCGCCTGTTGCTGGAGAAAGTGGACCAGACCCTCTCAATAGTGAAGTCTTATGATCTTAGCATAATCCAAAGAGAAGGAGGACAACTGGGGAAGATGTAACAACCCCGCGAAGAGAAAGTTGACTCCTGAGCAAAAAGAGATTTTAAGCGAGAGTTTCTCTAAATGCACAAGACTTTTGAACCCTTCAACAACAAAAGGGCCATAAGAGCAGCGTGGATATTGACCTTGAATCTGAAGCTCTTTCAAATTTGGAAATGTTTGAAATTGGAAAAATGGAAGAGTTTCCTCTTCATTGTCAGTCTCTTCTCGTTTGAAAACCTCGAGGTTTATACACAGCTTTGTGACTTTCTCATAGACTCCTTCTCCATTCATAATACTCCGAAGGCCATGCAAGCCAACTTCAGAAATGTTGCACTCAAAATTTTCAAGCCGTGGAAGTCTTTCAAGACATCGGCTCAAGTCTAGAAATTCCAAGTCAGTGTCACTCAATTGCAGGCCACGAAGCGGTCTTTCTCCTTCATAGCTTTTGAGCTGATAGAGCCTTCCTACTGCTCTATAAAGCTTCCTTAGTTTATCGGGAGGCATTAACCAGACACCATCGATGTAAATCTTGACTTTCTCAAGGTTCTTATTTATCTTTTGGAAGTAGCGAATAATATTTTGGTGTGGGCAGGAAGGGTTTGGACAACATCTGAATTGGACCAATCTTTTTGAATGTTTGAGTTCTTGAAGCCAATTAAAACGGAAAAACGAGGACATCTGAAGATTTGTTAAGCCTTTGAACAGCTTCTTTTTGAGGATCACTTTGCTCTTTGTTGAAAACTGCCTCACCTTCTTACCGAGAAATGGCATATCTCCTTCAATGAGGCCTCGAATGCGAATTCTCTTGATGTTGATGTACTTCATCTTCCCCTGACCATTATCTTTATGATTAAACCGGAGGGTCCGTGCAAGATATTTGTAAGAGATCGTGGATGGTGTGG